>Ga0209540_10003440_pt1 | contig 10778 bp, 6 predicted proteins | sample BarGraIncu01121A_FD_184501 | JGI IMG/M metagenome (GOLD analysis project Ga0209540, IMG submission 184501) | Arctic peat soil microbial communities from Barrow, Alaska - Barrow Graham LP Incubations 011-21A (SPAdes) (version 2) | ecosystem: Environmental > Terrestrial > Soil > Wetlands > Peat... | reverse complement strand
TTCCGGATTAAGGATAATAAAGGGCTTCAATGCAGAAGACAAGATGAAGGAACAGTTCAGTGAAATAAACGACCAGTATTCCAAGATACTTAAGCGAGTATTCAGAAAACAATACCTGGCATCTCCGTTAAGTGAAGTTCTTTCTTCTATTGTTGTCATTGTGCTTCTGTATATAGGTGGGTTACTTGCCCTTCATGGATCTGGCCATATGAGTCCCGAGGATCTTATGGCCTTTGTCGTTGTCTTTTCGCAGATCATCCAACCGGCGAAAAATATTACAACAGCATGGTTCAGCATCGAAAAAGGAATGGGCTCGATTGACAGGATTGATCAGGTGCTTAATGCTGAAGAAACAATAACGGAAAAACCAAACGCCTTACCTGTAAAGGGATTCAATGATTCAATTGAATTCAGGGGGTTATGGTATGCTTATAACAGCGAACCGGTGCTTAAAAACATTAATCTGAAAATAAAAAAGGGAGATACTGTTGCAATTGTCGGGAAATCAGGTGCAGGAAAATCGACATTGGCCGACCTTGTGCCGAGGTTCATCGATCCCGATAAGGGTGCAATTCTGATTGATGGCATTGATGTTCGCGACATGAAGCTTACGGATCTGAGATACCTGATGGGTATTGTTAGCCAGCACCCTATTCTCTTTAACACATCATTTTCTGAAAATATTGCTTTCGGTGCTGATATTCCCGATAATGAAAAGATTGAAAATGCAGCACGTATAGCAAATGCCCATCAGTTCATTACTGAAACTGAATCAGGTTATGATAGCAATGTTGGCGAATCAGGGAACAAGCTCAGCGGTGGACAGAGGCAAAGAATAAGCATAGCCAGGGCTATTATGCTGAATCCTCCGATCCTTATACTCGATGAAGCTACCTCAGCCCTCGATACGGAATCAGAACGGCTTGTACAGGATGCGATATTGAAGCTGATGAAAACCCGGACCTCGATTATAATTGCTCACAGACTCTCCACTATTCAACATGCTGACCTGATCGTTGTCCTCGATGACGGTATGATTGTTGAATCCGGGACTCATGCAGAACTCATTAATAAAAAGGATGGATTTTATGCCAAGCTGCATAGCTTTCAGGCAATATAAGAATGAGGGGGAGAGGGGGAGAGGGCGAGACAAGGAGCGAAGACGCAGTTCCGAGAAGCGGAAGTGGGTGAATCCTAAGAATCCCCTCCTGGGAGGGGAAAGGGGTGGGTTTTTATAATAGATGCAGAATATCGATTTGATTTAAAAAATTACACTATAAAAAATGGTTAAACGAAATAAAATCTTTCTTCTTATTCTTTGTATTGTATTAATCTTCTCATCATTACAAGCACAGAAAGTAAAACATACATTCAAATTCAGCCCGACTGAATTTCTCCTTGACGGAAAACCATTTCAGATAATCAGCGGTGAGATGCATCCTGCAAGAATTCCTGCAGCATACTGGAGACAAAGGATCAGGATGGCAAAAGCCATGGGATGCAATACCATTTCTGCATATATATTCTGGAATTATCATGAACAGGAAGAGGGCGTCTTTGACTTCACATCTGATAATCATAACATAGGTGAGTTTATAAGGATTGTCCAGGATGAGGGCATGTGGCTGATCATTCGTCCCGGCCCATATGTTTGCGCTGAATGGGAACTTGGAGGCATTCCTCCTTACCTTCTGAGGATTCCGGATATTAAGCTCAGGTGCCTTGATGACAGGTATATGGCAGCTGCCGGACGATACATTGCCAGACTTGCTGAAGAGATAAGGCCATTCCAGATAACCAGGGGCGGTCCGCTGCTTATGATCCAGGTAGAGAATGAATATGGAAGCTATAGCAACGATCATGATTACATGACGAAAATAAGAGACCTCTGGAAATCTGACGGAATAGAAGTACCGACTTTTACAGGCGATGGACCTTCAACGAAGATGCTTGAGGGAGGAACACTTCCCGGAAGCGCCGTTGGCCTTGACTCAGGAACATCAGACGCCGATTTTACTCTCGCAGCAAAAATGAACCCGGGAGTCCCGGTTTTCAGCAGTGAAACTTATCCGGGATGGCTTACCCACTGGGGTGAAGAGTGGGCTAAACCTGATACCAGTGAGCTATTAAAGGAGGTTAAGTACCTGATGGATAATAAGAAATCTTTTAATCTTTATGTCATTCACGGTGGAACAAATTTCGGATTCACTGCCGGTGCGAATTCTGGCGGCAAGGGATACGAACCGGACGTAACAAGCTATGATTATGATGCTCCGATAAATGAGCAGGGAATGGCGACACCTAAATACCTTGCCCTGCGGCAACTTATCGGATCGTACCTTCCTAAAAAACAAAAGCTTCCCCCGATACCTGCTCCTGTACGTTGTGTGGATGTACCGGCTTTCACCATGGACAGATTTACAACTATATGGGAGAATCTTCCGGAACCTGTTAGTTCTGAAAAGCCCGGAACATTTGAATCGTACGGGCAGGATTATGGATTTATCCTTTACCGGACTCTCCTTCAGGATTATAAGAAGGGTACCCTGACGGTCACTGATATTCACGATTACGCAACTGTCTTCCTGAATGGAGAATATGTGGGTTCGCTTGACCGCAGAGCTGGCATAAACTCCATCGATCTTCCTGATTGTAAGGTTCAAAACCCCCAGCTTGAGATACTTGTCGAAGGAATGGGACGTATCAATTATGGAAAGAATATTATCGACAGAAAAGGTATTACTGAAAAAGTTACCCTCGCCGGTAACACCTTGTTAAACTGGAAGGTTTATAATCTGCCGATGGACAATAAATTTATCTATCACCTTCGCTCCTCCGGCAAGGTTCTGAACAAGCCGGGGATATTTTTCAGAGGGACTATTTCGTTTGCATCAACAGCCGATACCTATCTTGACATGTCATCTTACAGAAAAGGAATAGTGTGGGTGAACGGGCATAATCTTGGCCGTTACTGGGATATAGGTCCTCAGAAAAGGCTATATTGTCCCGCTTCATTTTTTAAACCCGGGCTGAATGAGATAATCATTTTTGACCTTCACATGACTGAAGGCAAACTGATAAGCGGAATGGCGAAGGCAGAGTAAAGGACGGTGTTAAGATGCAACGGAGATAATTGAAAAGTCAAAATATGATAATTTTATAAATAGCATATAGTAATTAACAGGTAATTAAATATTGAACCCTAATAACCCTTATTCAAGAATGAAAAAATTAATGTATCTGCTGGCGCTCATTGCTTTCACCCTTCAGTCGCCGGCGCAATCTGTATGGACAAATGTAAAGGATCGTGGAGCAGATCCTACCGGAAACAAAAAATGCACGAAGGTCCTTAATGATTTAATTACCGAGCTTTCAGCCAAAGGTGGAGGTACACTTTTCTTCCCTGCCGGGACATTCTTTACCGGTCCAATAATCATGAAAAGCAATATAACTCTATGGCTTGATGCCGGTGCCATAGTGAAGTTCTCAGATGATTTTGACGATTACCTGCCGATGGTTCAGTCACGCTGGGAAGATGTAAGGGTAAAAAACTTTGCCTCACAGGTTTATGCATATAAGTGTGAGAATATTGCAATACGCGGACGCGGACATTTTGACGGACAGGGCAAGAAATGGTGGGACTTTATGAGAACTGCTTTTTCCGGACAACAGCCACAGAGCAAATGGCAGGAGACATTCAAAAAGGAAAATGCGGAGCTGCTTGCCAAAAATGCATATATAAGAGCCAAGAATAACTTTTTGAGACCTCCGATGATTACGACATATGAATGCAAGAATGTGCTTATTGAAGGAGTAAGCTTTTCCAATCCGCCATTCTGGACAATTATGTCGGCATTTACAGATAATCTTACAATTACCGGCATAACGATTGAGAATCCTTCCAATTCGCCGAATACTGACGGCATTGATCCCTCTTCATGCAGGAATGTTCATATTTCAAATTGCCACATAACTGTAGGAGATGATTGTATCGTAATCAAATCGGGCAGGGACGAAGATGGAAGGGAAGCTGCAAGGCCTACTGAAAATATTACAATTACCAACTGCACTATGCTCAGGGGACACGGAGGTGTAGTTATAGGCAGCGAAATGAGCGGAGGTGTTAAAAGAGTGGCCATAACAAATTGTGTATTTGAGGGTACCGACAGGGGCATCAGGGTAAAGACAATGAGAGGAAGAGGAGGTGTGATCGAGGATCTGCTGGTATCAAATATCGTGATGAACAATATAATCAATGAGGGTGTTCTGATAACTCTCAGATACCAGAATTCAGCTCCGGAACCCGTTTCTGAGCGAACTCCGGCTTGCCACAACGTACGTATTTCAGGCATTATCCAGAGGGGTGGTACCAGACCGGTTGCAATATATGGCCTTGAGGAAATGGATGTTAACGATGTTTCAATCAGCGACATGGAATCCATCACCAGGATGGGTATCCTTGTAGAGAACGCTAACGGCATAAGCTTCCATGACATGAAGGTTAACATACAGGATGGAAGCGCTCTTGAAGCAAAAGATTCTAAAAAAATAAGCTGGGATAAGATATCAGTAACGACATCTCATCCTGAGAATCCTTTACTGAAACTCACCAATTGCAGCGACGTAATTGTGACAAACTGCTATCAGCCTGAAAATATTCCTCTTCTCATCAATGAGGATGAAAAATCAGGGAATATTATAGTTGCTAACAACATTTTACCAGGAACAACAGCTCTTTTGAATAACAAGGGAACCAATATTATAACATCAAATAATATTCTTAAGAAATAATAAGTGTTAACCTCAAGCTTTAATATGAGAAATGTACTCAAGATATTATTCCTCATAACCTTAGTGGCTGCCGGTTCGGATAGCTGCAGTCAAAGGGTTAAACAGAGCAAGGATAAATGGTCAGTCAGGATGGCAAACAGCGTCCTTGCTTCCTCTGACAGTCTTATTCATTATACTGCTGGAAGCCCAAAGTGGGCATATGATGTGGCTTTTCTTGGCATGGCAATAGACCAGCTGGGTAATGTTGACCCAAAGTACTCGAAATACCTTGACGACTGGGTTAATTATTTTGTTCATCCTGATGGTTCGGTGACTGATTACAAGATGACAGAATACAACCTCGACAGGATATTTCCGGGTAGAGATATCATTACTGTTTATAAAAGGAATCCTGATCCTAAATACAAAATTGCACTCGATAATTTCATCGAACAGTTAAAAACCCATCCTAAAACAAAATCCGGCGGCTATTGGCACAAAAGTATATATCCGAATCAGATGTGGCTCGACGGCATCTTCATGGCTTCGACTTACATGGCTGAATATGCAAAGGTTTTTAATGATCCCCAATGGTTTGATGTTGCCACCAGCCAGACAAAATTGATTTATGGAAAGACTCTCGACACATCGACAGGCTTGCTGATGCACGCCTGGGATGAAAGCAGGACACAGAAATGGTGCGACCCTGTTACAGGACAGTCACATTATCCATGGAGCCGCGCAATGGGCTGGTACACACTGGCGATAATTGATATTCTCGATTATCTTCCGGAGAATCACCCGGACAGGAAAGAACTAATTAAAATACTTCAGTCAACATGCGATGCACTTTTGAAAGTCCGTGATCCTAAATCAGGCATCTGGTACCAGGTTCTCAATCAGGGCGGGAGGGAAGGTAATTACCTTGAGGGTTCAGGGACGGCTATGTATACATATGTTTTCGCAAAGGGAGCCCGGCTGGGATATCTCGACAAAAAGTACCGCAAAATAGCCAATAGTGCTTTTAATGGTATCCTGAAAGAGCTGATTACAGTTGATAAAAATGGGATGGTGACAATGCACAATATATGCGGAGGCTGTGGGCTGGGAGGCAATCCTTACAGGGACGGGACATATGAGTACTATGTAAATGAAAAAAGATTTGATAACGATACAAAAGGAGTAGCCCCTTTCATCCTCGCTGCAATTGAATTGAATCGTTAGCCCCCCACCCCCCATGAAGGGGGGCTAAATATGTGCACTGTATTAGCTCCCCTTCAGGGGAGATGCCCCGCCAGCGGGGCAAAGGGGTCTTATTCGATCTGCAGAAAATATTATTAGTTATTTTATATCAAATAGCCTGCAAATGTGCCTGTTATAGATATTCTCATATACGCATTCTGAAACTGTTTTTTCGTTTGCCTCAAGCAATTTATAGTATTCAGCCATTTCCATTGCTGCAAGCTTATAAGCCACATGTATCAGCTGTCTCATATTCGGATTATAATCCTTATTGCCGGGGACATGCCTGAGAGCACCGGCCATTTTCTTGCTGCTCCATTTTGCAACTTCAGTTTTAGATGGAAGACCTGAGATATTTATATCAATAACGTCAGCATAAGGTGCGCACAATTCTTCAGTTTTCTCAAGAGATTTATAATATATTTCCTTTACAAAATCGAGTGCTTTCCCTCCTGATTCTGCAAGCCCTATTACCTCCTCAAGCCACGTTGTTCCGGCAGTTTTAAGATGAATTCCCTTGTCGTGCTTTTTGATTATTGATCCTATCAGAGGGTAAATTGAGAATTTATCAGAGCCTGAGTGAACACTCATCTTAAGATTGTCCGGAAGGCCAAATTCTTTTATTGCAAAATCAATAACCATCAGGTCGGATTCAAATTCCTCTGCAAATTTTTGTGGATCGCCTACATAATCGACACCCTTATTGAATCTCCCGGAAAACTTTGGAGCAATTGTCTGGACTGGTATGTTTTCTTCGCCCAGCATTTTCAGGATAAAGAAGAGTTCCACCGGCGTCTGTGGATTGGGAACTTCATCCATTGACACTTCTGTGACAAAATTTTCCTTGCCTTTGCTTTTTTCAATTTTTCTGTAGATCTCCCATGCTTTTATTGCGGCAAAAAGATATTTCTCAGCTATTGAGGTTATGAGTTGTTCGGTAACCTTCAGTGGTTTCTTTATGCCAGGGATCTTCAGGTCTCCTGTATATTTCCTTGCCCCGGAAACAAAGTTTTTTATTTCTTTATCGTCGGCTTTTTTGCCAATATAGGAAGCAACGTCAATGGTGAAGAAATCAGAGGCGTTTATAAATCTGTCAACTGTATCAAGGTTGATGTGGTCAGCATCCACGAAATAAGGCTTTTTGAATTTTGCCGACTTTGTAACTTGATCAGCTTCTTGCCTGACATCATCAGGCTGAGTGCCGATGATCACATGTTCACGGTTCGATTTGTTCCAGACAGGAGTAATCTCTACTCCTTTGCTGCCGGCTTCAATAATTGCTTTCAGCTGGGCGCCTCCCTGATGACCGAACCTGTCGCCCAGCCCCATTGAATATTTTCCTAGTTTTTTCATTGTATTTAGTTATTTTGATTTGAATGGTTTTGTTTTACAAAAAGAAATCTACATTTTCTGAAGTCACAACATCAATTGGAAGGTACTCCATTTTCTCAGGCATCTTGTTTGATGAGAGAAAATCGAAAAGTTTTTTAACTCCTTTGTATGTCTGCTCTTCAGGTCTTTGTCCGATCAGGAAGCTGATTGTCCCGGATTTCAGATGAGCTACATTCCGTTCAAGGAGATCATAACCGATCAGGTTTACTGACCTGATATCATGAGCTTTAATATAATCTGCAACTTTGTATGATTTTGATCCTGAAACGAATATCGAACCTATGTTATGATGATTTTCAAATATCTTATCAAGTTCCCTTTTTATATTGTCACTGGCAGGATTTGAAATGTTCAGGCTTAATTTTTCCCCGAATTTGTTGCTATTATTGGAGAAAAAGCTTAAAAACCCTTTTGACCTGTTGTTGAGATGATGAACATTTTGAAGGTTCCTTGCCAGGTTGATTAGAAGCAGATCTTTACCCCCGGGAGTTATCATTTCTGTTAACTGCCCCGCAACCTTCCCGCTTTGAAAGACATTCTCCCCGATATAGGCAAGGAAATCTGTATCCTGTACAAATCCATCCACAAAAACGAATGGGATGTTTTCTTTCCGAAGCAACGAACAGAAAGCGATGGATTCAGTTTGGAATATTGGCGCAAGAAGCACACCATCGGGGTGAAGCTTCAAAACAGTTTTGGTTTCCTTTACAAAATCTGCTTCGCTTAAAAGGTCGAAGTTGATCTGGGTCAGATTTACTGGAAAAGGATCGAGCTCAGCCATAGCCCTTAACATGCCAATCGGATGCTTGACCCAGAATGTATTTTCTTCAGTAGAGCGGGGAAGAAGAGAAACAAGATTATATGGCTTCTTTGATTTCAATACCTGGGCCATCAGGTTGGGAGTATAGTTCAATTCTCTGGCTATTTGAAGTACTTTATCACGTGTTTTTTCTGCAACCTCTCCGCGGTCATGCAATACGCGGTCCACTGTACCGATTGAAACACCTGACAGTTCTGCAATATCCTTTAGCCTTGCTTTCTTGACCGTCATATCTTTTACAGAAAAAGTTTCTGCCTAAGGTTATAAAATTGAATTAGCTTAATAATTTTAAGGATACGCAAGTATATTCTCTGCGTATCCTAAAATTATTTATCTCTGCTACAGATCTGTAATAGGTTTATGTTTTGGCACCAGTGTCTTGATAATTATCCAGGCTGTCAGGTAACAAATGGCACATATGCAAAACATAATCAGGTATGCAGTTTTTGGAGTACTTGCATAAAAGTCTGTAAGTCTGCCGGCAAGCTGCTGAATGATTACACCTCCTATACCACCTGCCATTGTACCGATTCCTGTAATTGAACCCACTGCTTTCTTAGGGAACATATCCGAAACCGTGGTAAACAGGTTTGCCGACCATGCCTGATGAGCAGCTGCGCCAATACTTATAACAGCAACAGCGAGCCACATTGCACTGCTTCCAAATCTTTGGGTGCTGCCGAAATACTGGGTAGTCAAAACAGTCAGTGGGAAAATGGCAATTATAAGCATGGCCCTCATCCTGGCTTTGTATACAGGAAGTCCTTTGTTGATCAGGAAGAGTGGAATGCTTCCTCCGAAGACACTACCGATGATAGCCACTCCGTAAACAACAAATGTAGGCCATCTGACCTCCAAAGTAGTCATTCCGAATTGCTTCATGAGGTAATCCGGTAACCAGAACAGGTAAAACCACCATACTCCGTCAGTCATGAATTTACCCCAGAAAAACGACCACGTCTGACGGTATTTAAACAGCTTCAGCCATGGAACACTTGCTTTTTCTTCCTGAGTATTTACCTGTGCAGCAACCTCCATTTCTTTATCATCCTGCTGAATATATTCAAGCTCAGACTTTGACAAACGCTTTTGCTTTTCCGGAGAATTATAGAATAGGAACCAAAAGATCAACCACAGGAAACCGGATGCACCTGTAATTATAAATGATAGTTTCCAGCCTGCTCCGATGCCAAAATAAACAAGACACCATGGGACAAACAGGGCTGCAATCATCGCACCCAGATTTGAACCACTGTTAAAGATGCCTGTTGCAAGCGCTCGCTCTTTCTTTGGGAACCATTCAGCCACGGTTTTAATGGAAGCGGGGAAGTTTCCTGCCTCACCAACCGCAAAAAGGCTGCGTATAAAAGCATGCATACCTACCGCGGCACCCACAAAGGCATTTAAAATACCAAATATAGACCAGGTAACCAATGAAATTGCCAGACCCAGCTTTGTCCCTATCTTATCAAGAAACCATCCGGCAAAGATGGAAATAAAGGCATAAAAGGCAGTGAAAAATGAAGTAAGATAGGAAAAGTCAGTGTTAGACCATCCGAAACCACCCTGATCAATAGCAGTGCAAAAGAATGGTTTCAGATAGCTGATAACTTGCCTGTCCATATAGTTTATGGTAGTGGAAAAAAGCAGAAGTGCTATTATAACCCATCTGTAATTCCCGATCTTGGTTTGATTGTTCTCCATAATGTTGAAGTTAGTTATTTGGTTTAGGGTAAATTATACAGTGTAAGTTGTTGATGCTGTTGTTCCGCCCCTTCCTGTCCAGTTGGTATGGAAGAACTCGCCTCTCGGCTTATCTGTCCTTTCATAAGTGTGTGCTCCGAAATAGTCGCGCTGAGCCTGGAGCAGGTTTGCAGGAAGCCTTTCGCAGCGATATCCGTCAAAATAGGCTAAAGCTGACGAAATTGAAGGCATTGGAATCCCCTGGGAAACTGCTGTCGATACTACATTCCTCCATCCTTTCTGTGCTTTCTCAACTTTATCATTGAAGAATGGGTCGAGCAGCAGGTTACTGATCAATGGATTGTTTTCAAATGCTTCCTTGATTTTTCCCAGGAATGCTGACCTGATGATACAGCCTCCTCTCCATATAAGTGCTATTCCTCCATAGTTGAGCTTCCATCCGAACTCCTTTGCGGCAGCTTCCATAAGTGAATATCCCTGGGCATACGATACGATCTTCGATGCATAAAGGGCATCCTTGAGGTCGTTAATAAATTTGACCTTATCTCCCTTAAATTCAGCTATCGGACCGTGAAGTATCTTAGATGCTTTTACTCTTTCTTCCTTTACTGCCGAGAGGCATCTTGCGAAGACAGCCTCGCCGATAAGCGTAAGAGGAATACCTGAATCGAGTGCGGCTATAGCCGTCCATTTGCCAGTTCCCTTCTGTCCTGCCGTATCGAGGATCTTATCAACAAGCGGCTTGCCGTCAGTATCCTTGTATGCAAGAATATCCCTTGTTATCTCAATAAGATAGCTGTCAAGCTCTCCCTTATTCCATTCCTTGAATACATCATGCATTTCATCGGCG
>Ga0209540_10003439_pt1 | contig 10779 bp, 11 predicted proteins | sample BarGraIncu01121A_FD_184501 | JGI IMG/M metagenome (GOLD analysis project Ga0209540, IMG submission 184501) | Arctic peat soil microbial communities from Barrow, Alaska - Barrow Graham LP Incubations 011-21A (SPAdes) (version 2) | ecosystem: Environmental > Terrestrial > Soil > Wetlands > Peat... | reverse complement strand
GATAGGGTCGTGGGGTGCCCCGTCCGACGTACCCGCGAACGGTCCCGGAGTTCAACCGGTTCTTCCCCGACGAGCAGGCGTGCCTCGACTATCTGGCTGGCTGCCGCTGGCCCGATGGGTTCCGCTGCCCGCGCTGCGGCCACGACGAGGCGTTCGTCCTACCGCGCCGGCGGCGCCTGGGCGCCGCTGGCGGACGGCCGAAATGGGCCGAGCCCGGGACGCAAACGACACTCACGTGCCGGGGCACATGCGCGTGGACCCGGCCCATGGGTATCCTACGCGCGCTGCCGGCGCGAGGGCCAGGGTCACCGGGGCCCACCAGACCGCACCGGACTCTGGCAGCCAGCAGCCATGCGTCCAAGACTCGTGTCCCGCCGGCTCGCCCATCTCCGGGCTCCAGTGGTAGATTCTCGCCGCACGGGCTTCGGTCCCGGTCTCCCGAGCGGGAGTAACTCAGCTGGCAGAGTGTCTGCTTCCCAAGCCTGAGCGCCTCAGCGCTGTGGGTTCCCGAGTGGCGATACCACCAAATCGGCTCAGTTATCCGCTGTAGATTCCTGACGGTCCTAGGATACGTCGCTATCGCGTTCGCCGACCTTGAGATTGCCGCGCTGGAGCGTGGTCTTGCGGTCGCCCTCCGGCTGCGTATCGCGGATGCCGTCGGTCGGGCACCTGCACAGGCACGTCTGACCGAGCCGCCGCGTCGGGGCCGGGGCCGCCGCGTCGAGGCAGGGCCGGCGGAAGGGGCTGTTACGTCACGGGCGTGGTCTGCGGCTCCTCGAACGTGTCCGCGAAGCCCGGGGTGGGCGGGACGTCCGTCGCAAGGATCCCCCGGACCTCGCTCCAGGCCTCGTCGTCCCAGCGAGTGAGGATCGACGGCACCAGCCGGTACGCGCGATAGAAGCGACCCTTCGCCCTGGTCTCGCTGATCTTGGTCAACTCGTTGGACGAGATCCCGATGTTGATGCCGGCCGCCAGTGCGGCCGGCGTGATCGGGACCGTCCAACCTTCCCGGACGCGGTCACGGCGACGGTCGTGCCCTTGCGATTCGCGAGCATCGCCGTGAAGGCGTCCGCATCCCCGACCCCGAAGACGAACACGTACTCCTTGTACCAACGCTCGGATTCGGGCCGCCTGTCTCGTTCGTGATAAGCGCGGCGGATCGCCTCGATGACATCGCCGACCTCCGTCGCGCTGCGGATCGTGACGTTCTTTGCCGCGAACACGAACGACGAGCTCGACTCGAAGGTGATCTCTGCGCGCGCCCTCGCGTCCGCGACGCTCGACACGAGCTGCGAGACCTCGCCCTCCGCGTATGCCTTGAACGAGACGTCCTTGCCCGACGAGGCGCTCCAGACGCCGCTCCCGTCTCTGGTCGTCCGGATGCCCGTCGGCGCCACGCTGAATCGCCGTCTGGTCGTCGAGACTGGGTTCCAGGCCCCGTCCGGACCGAGGGTGCCGATGTCGCCGATCTCGATCGGCTGCTCGAACGGAACGACCGGCCGCATGCCGTATCGCTCCTGGACGCTCGTCACGAACTTCCTGACGTCCGCCATGATTCCTTCCTCCCCTTGTGCCTGGCGCCGATCCGACAAGGAGTGATTGTTACCCGGCATCGGGATGCCGGCGCACCGGCCGCCTGGCAATCGGCAACCGGCATCTGCCCCGCTGGTCAGCGCACGTCGAGCTCGACGTAGGCGGGCAGGAAGCCCGGCGCCAGCGCGTGCGCGCCCGCACGCATCCGACCACCAGTTTTCCTCGCGCCTGGCTTCGCGCCCCCGGCCGCGCCGGCTGCGGCCGGGGGCGCGAAGAACGTGTAGGCAAACGGGGTCCCGGACGTGCCCACGGCCGCCCCTCCGATCTGCACGGCGGCCCGGACCGGCTCGCCGGAGTCGGCGTCGGTTGCGTACACCGTGACCAGCGTGGGAACGCCGCTGCGGATTCGGGCAGGCTCGACGCGCAGCCGGAGCTGGCGCGCAGCGAGTATGCCCGCCGCCGCCAGCCCGCGGGCGGGTCCGAAGCTGACCGGCGGCGGCGGCGTGAGCCCGTTCGGATCGTGGAAGCGGTACGGCGCCCGGAAGAGGCCGCGGATCGGATGGCCGATGCCCACGTTGTGCGAGATCGGGGTCGTGTGGCTGGGGTCGGCCAGGCTGAAGCCGATGCGCACGTCGTCGGCCGACCCGGGCGGGGTGTTCGGATCGTAGATGAGCAGGCTGAGGTTGGACGTGTCGTCGAGGTCGTAGCCGTACGTGAGCACCTGGTGGTTCTGGCCGAGCTGGGTGGGATCGGGCGACGCCGTCGTCACAAGGCCAAGGGGGCACAGGCGCCCCGCGTCGAGTTCCGGTCGGATGGTCGCCGGCCACTCCTCGACGATCGTCTTCCACGCCAGGCCGTGACGGATGAAGAAGGGCGGCCAGCCGATGTCGTGGTCGGAAGTGAGCATCCAGTCGTAGTACTTCATGAAGCCCGCGTTCGGCAGATCAAAGCTGTCGATGAGGCGGGCCACGATGTAGCGGAAGAGCGGCGACCCCTGCGCAGGTGGGGCCGTGTCGGGCGGGGGCGCCATGCCCGGGGTGGCAAACACGTCGCAGACGGTAGCAACCATGCCGCCGCACAGGCCGTTGCTCGCGTCGCCGATCTCGATCCTCCCGAATGGGGGCGCGTCGACCACGACGTCCGGCTCGTGCGGGAACGCGTTGACGAAGTGCAGGCCGTTGACGCTGGGCGTGAAACCGGGAACGCGAACCTGCGTCGGCATGTCAGTCCTCCCTCGCACAGTGATGCCGGTCCAGCCGGTCCGCCGGCGTCAGGCGCAGGTATGAATACCACGGCGACAGGGTTTGCGGGCCGTCCTACCATGGCACCGTGATGTCGAAGCCGGACCAGGAAGCACAGGACCTGCTCAAGCTCGAGGCCGCCCTCGGCACGCAGGTCGACAGCCGCGGCGCCCATCTGTCAGGCCCTCTGCGCGTGCTCTCGGCGGCCGCCGGCACGGATGGCGGCCGGACCTATGAGGTCTCGACGAGCGTGCTCGTGCCGGTCGACGAAGAGGATCCTGCGCTGCGCGACGTCTCGATCCCTGTGCCTGTGACGGCGAGCATGCACCTCGATCGCGATGGATCGGTGGGACGGGTGGCCGTGCCGCCGGTCGACGCCGCCTCCGCACGTGAGGCGCGGGCCTTCGCTCGCAACCTCATTGAGAACGGGGGCGTCCGTGGACTCGCGCCGTCCGGCCGGGGGGGACGGTCCGCGGGACCCCCCGTCCGCCCGACCCACGAAGTGACCACCGACGAGCACGGTGCGAAGGTGATCCGCCGCGTGGGCTTCACGACCACGGGCTAGACGTCCAGCAGGTTGGGTGGCGGCGCTCGCCGTCGACCGGTTCTCCCTTGGCGCCGCCCGCCCGGCCCGCCGGCGGCAACTTGTGCGCGGCGCTTTACCGGGTCGGCGCCCGATGCTAGGGTGACGCGACCAAGCCGCCTCGGAACCTTGCGCTCCGAGGCGCGTCGGCCGGCGAGATGTCGGCGCGCGAGCGCCGGCCAGGGAGGGACGCCAGATGCCAACGGTGACGTACACCCCCAACGATCCTCTTGCGAGCGGGGGTCCCCCAAACCGCCAGGTCCGCCCCGGACGATTCCCGAGCGGCAACGTGGCCACCCATCGCATCCAGCCCGTGGCACCCGCGGGGACCTACCAGCCGCACACGCCCGGGTTTGAGTACTGGCAGGCGCTGACCGCGCTCACCTCGGGGCTCCGCAACTGGAAGGCCATCAACGGCACGGCCTTGTCGCGTTGGTATGGCAACAAGCAGACGCTCCCCGTGCTCACCAACAACGGTGACGACCTGAACGCCTTCTACGATCGCTCGAGCCTGCAGTTCTTCTCCCACACCTTCGGGGGTGTCACGGTCAACTCGTCGGAGAGCGTGGACATCGTCACGCACGAGCAGGGCCACGGACTTCTCGACGCGACCAGGTCGGACTTCTTCGACGTGCCCTTCATCGAGGTGGGCTCGCTGCACGAGGCGTTCGGGGACAGCATGGCTCTGCTGAACGCGATATCCGACGCCGCCAGCCGCCAGGCGGTGCTGGCCGCCTCGCCCGACCTGTCGGCCAATCAGTTCGTGGAGAGCCTGGCGGAACAGCTGGGCGACGCCATCCGGCGCGAATACGGACCGCAGAGCGTCGAATCGGGCGCGCTCAGGCATGCCCTGAACACGTTTCACTGGACCGATCCGACGGCCCTCCCGCCGTCGGCGCCCGCGGACAAGCTCTGCGCCGAGGTCCACAGCTTCTCGCGCGTCTTCAGCGGCACGTTCTACGACGTCATCCGCAACATCTATGCGTCCGGGCCGCACACCTCGGCCGGGCTCCTGCGCGCCGGGCGGACGGCGGGCAAGCTGCTGATCGCCGCGATCAAGACCGTTCCCGCGGCTCCGCAGATCTATGCAGGGGTCGGCCAGCGAATGCTGCAGGCCGACGTCACGATGAACGCGGGCGCCAACTGTCCCGCCATCCAGGCCGCCTTCGGGGGGCACGGGATGACGCTGGCCGCACCTTCGATATCGTTGCCGGTGCCGTTCGCGGCCACGACGCGCCGCGGCGCCAGCGCCGAGCTGCGTGAGCAGATGGGCGTCCCGCAAGGCACGAAGCTGACCTTCACACCCGTCGATTCGGGGGCGCACGGCGAGATCTCCCACGTCGCCGCCTTCCGCTCGGTGGCGCTCTCCGGGCAGGGCCTCGAGGGCGTCCGTGTCATGGTACCCGCGGGGGCCAGGGTCGCTCGCCGCGGCGCGGCCATCTCGGGCATGCTTGGCGAGGTCACGCCGGCCGACGGCGCAGGGGACCAGGAGGCACGCGCCTTCGCCTCGGCCCTCGTCGCCAGCGGCCAGGTCCGGACCGCGCCCCTCGCGACCAGGCGGCTGGCGGTTGCGCCGCAGCCGTCGACCGATCGCCCGCAGCGCACCGCGAGCCACGAGATCCGCGTCGTGGACGGCGAGCCGACGCTCGTCCGGGTCGGCTTCCTGGGCTGCCGCTAGCTCGGACCGGCCGGTGCGACGGAGCCCGGAGGCGATCCCTCCGGGCTTCCGCCCTAGACCTCCTTCGCGAAGTCGAAGGCGGGCTCGTCGATCACGGACCAGTACGCGCCGATGAAGGCCCCCGCCCCGGCCTGCACGAAGCGGTTGGCCCATCCGCCGATCCCGGTCAGGGCCATCCCCGAGCGCCCCACCTGGCAGGCGTTGATGAAGACCACGGGACGCCCGCCTCGCGATCCGCACGCCGGGCGACCCCACCTGGCTCGCGTACACCGTCTTTGCCGACCCGCTGGCCACGATCATCGCCTGATCGCGCCCGCCTCGCCTCAGGTCCACGGGCGCTGGCGCCGGGGCACCTGCACCACGAGGGTTGCGCGCTTGTCCTCGGGCGTCGCGCCCTCGCGGGATGCCCACGCGTCGAGTGAGCGCATCCAGGCGGGCAGCCCGGCGGGCAGGTCCTCGGCCGAGATCGGAGCGCGGTCGGCGGGCAGCAGCGCATCGCCGTAGTGGTCGGTGCGTTGCGGCGCGTCGGGGCTCGTGATCCGTGGACGCAGCTCGTCCAGGGCGAGGTTCCAGTCGGTCAGCATCTGGCTCATCGCCGCCTTGCGCGTCACCTTGCCGCCGCGCGACGCACCCTCGGGATACGTGGGATGGAGGATCCGGCGACAGGACAGGCCGCTCGCGGCGCCACTGGGAGTCGCCTGCCACGCCGTGAACGCCGAGTCGGCCAGGCTGCCCAGGGCGATCACCGCCTGCACGCCGGTGCCCACGAGCAGGGCATCCAGCCAGCGGTTGCGATACGCGGCGATCGCGGGATCGTCACGGTGCCGCTCACCGCCGAACTGGCCGTAGACGCTGTACGCGAAGGCGTTGATCAGCGTGTAGCTGCGCGCGATGCCGAGCCGGGCAAGGAAGCCCTGCAGCCGCTGGCCGGCCTCTCCAACGAGGATCCGCCGGACGATCGCCTCATGGGCCCCCGGGTCCTGGCCGATGACCACCACCCGTGCGCTGCCATCGAGGCGCCCGCGGTGAAAGATGGGGCCCCACTCGATCCGGAAGTCGGCCGGCGGGTAGGTCTCGGCGCCGGGGCACTCGGCGACCAACGATGCGAAGGGCTCGTCGACGTAGCCGCGATCGAACGGGGAAGCCATCGTTCCCTCCTCCATCAGGCCGGGTATGCGGCGCGCAGCTCGTCCTTCAGCGCCTGGCCAATGTTGGCCTGGTCTGCGACACGAGACCAGTAGTCCTCGCCGCCGACGACCAGCTCGTCGAGCGCGACGCTCGCGGGGAGCAGCGCCCGATCGGCTGCCGCCGCGGCCGCCGACATCCGCTCCTCCGGTGGCTCGTTGTCGAGCACCAGCGAGAAGGTGTCGGCCGGCTCCACGCCCATTGCCCGCAGCCTCTGGACGCCGCGCTCGACGCGGTCGCGGAAGGCGGGCAGGTCGGCGAGCGCCTCGCGCAGTGCGGCGGTGGCGTCGGCAAGGCGCAGGCCGTTGATGGTCGAGGAGGGTGTCGCCAGCTGGAAGCAGGCGTCCAGGCCACCCTCGGTCCAGGGCTCCAGCGGCAGGCCCGGGTCCGCGTGCAGCTCCTCCATCATGGCGCGTGCCCCATACCGCGGGACGCCGTGGACGGCGACGAGGCGGACGTCTCGCTCGGTCGCGTCGATGAGGCGCTCGTACGGGTCACCGTCCGCGCCGGCGATGACCAGCAAGTCGGCGAGGGCGCCCTCCCGCAGACGGCCGAGGACGTCGGACCACCCCAGGATCGCGGCGGCATCGGAGGTCACCGCGCGCACCAGCCGCTCGGCACCCAGCTGGGTGCCCTGGTCTCGCAGGACGTGGCGGGCGACCTTGAGCTCCTCGAGCAGGTTCTTGCTGCCCGACGGCGACCAGTCGGACCCGATCGCGAAGGCCACGCCCGAGGCGAGGAGGGCTTGCACGCGCACCGTCTGCCCGTAAAGGAGCAGGTTGCTGAACGGGCTCCAGACGAGCTTGGCCCCGGCGTCGTGCAGCGCACGGAAGTCGGCCGGCCCGAGGCCAAGTCCGTGGATGCCGACCAGCGGCGGCTGCAGCAGGCCGTTGTCGCGGAGGTCCGTGTAGGTCCGCAGGGCGAGCTCCGCGGTGCCCTCCGCGAGATGGTAGAAGTAGCCACCGCCGAGCAGCCGGCGCTTCTCCAGCGCGGCGCGGAACTCGGCGAGGTCCGAGGGGCGCCGTCCGAGGGTCGGCACGAGCGTGGCCGACTCGGGCAGCCGCGGATCCTCCGTCGACTCGACGTTGCGCATGGCGCCCCGGAACGCGCCATAGCCACCCTTGACCTGCGTCTTCATGCCCTGGCCCGTCGTCGTCCCACCGGCGAGCGCCTTCGCCTCGACGTAGCGCACGATCGCCTTGGCGGTCGGGGGCCAGCCGGCAAGCAGCTTGACGGGCAGCGAGACATCGGCCTTCTTCGAGGCGACGTTCGCCCACTGGCTGCGGTCGTTATACAGCCTAGGGACCCGCCAGAGCGGGGCGATGTCGTAGACGTAGTGGTTGTGGAGGTCGATGAGCCCGGGGTAGATGGTCCCCTGCGTCTGGACCACCGGAGCGGCCCGGAGCGCGGCCGGCAGCGCCTTGCCTGCCGCCACGATGGCCGCGATGCGGCCGCCCCGAACGGCCAGGCGACCCTCGATCACGCCACGCCGGGTCATCGTCACGATGCGGCCTTCGAGGACGAACGTGGGACCGGTGTCTTCGTCGACAAGGGCAAGCGCAGCCGCCGACTCACCCATTCGGGCCTGGGAACCGGTTCGGGCCCGGGATCCGGGCGCCCACGACTGCTCCATGCGGGATCCCCTCCGTTCCGGCTCCCCCGCCCCCGCGGAGGATCTCGCCCGATGCTAGACCACGCGTCGGTCACGGGCAACCAGCAGCTGGCGCACTGGCCCAGGACGGGAGCTCCCTCCCTGTCGTTGACGTTCGCCCGGTTGTCGATGGCATCATGTGGCCTCGCGCCCGCCCCAGGCGGCCACGCGGCGGGTGCCGAATCTTCGCCAGCTCGGGAGGGATCGCACGATGAGCCAGGGCAGGATCCTGTACGTCCATGGAGCCGGGACCCGCGCGGATCAGGCGGCCAGCAACGCCGCGTTACTCCGCACCAGGCTCGGTCTCGACGGCACGCCCGACCGGTTGGCGGTTTCCGACTGGGGGCAGAGCCTGGGCACGGACCCCCGGCTGCTCGAGATGGATCGCGCCCTGCCCGATTACCCGCAGCGGGCGCTCCACCTGGCCGGCGCTGCGGCAGACCGGACCACCACCACGCTACCCGACGCCCTCGCCCCGCTGCGCGCGATGGCGGGACGCCGGAGGGGCGCCGCCGCGACACAGCCGCGCGATGCGGATGCGCTGCTCGCCTTCATGGCACTGGGCGGCATCGACCTGTCCGCGCACGGCCTGCCTGCCAATCGTCTCTCGGACGCAGCGCGCGACGTTGCGGCGTCGCCCGAGTACGAGGCCGCGCGAGGCGACGCAGTCGCGCTCATCGACGCGACGGCCATGAGCACCCTCGCGCGCGCTGTCGAGCGCGACCCGGGAGCGGTCGGGCGCGTCGGCATCCTGGGGCTGGACCTGGGCTGGCTTGCGGATCGCGCCGGCGATCTCGCGGCGACCATTCTCGGCGGCGGGCTCCTCTCCGTGGTCGAGTCTTGGATCGTGCCCCAGCTCACGCCCGCGCTATCGCTGTGGGCCAGCAAACGCCTTGCTCCGCGGCGGCGCGCCTTCATGCACGACCATATCCTGGTTGCGGCCGACGTCCTGCGGTACCAGCGCCACGGCGAGCAGATCCGCGAGCACGTCCGCGCGGAGATCCAGGCGCTCGACACGCCGCGGTTGGTGATGGGTCACAGCCTCGGCGGCATCATCGCGGTGGACACGCTCTTCGGCCCCGACGCGACCGACCTCGGCGTCTCGCTCCTGGTCACGTTCGGCTCGCAGTCGGCGATGCTCGCCGCGATCGACGCGCTCGACCCGGTCAAGCCGACGATCCCCTGGCTCAACCTCTGGGCGACCTACGACTTCGTCTCGTTCCTCGACGCGGGTCTCTGGCCCGGCGTGGAGGACCACGAGATCGTCCTCGACGTCGGCTTCCCCGCGGCCCACGGCGCCTACTACGAGTCCGACGAGCTCGGGCGTCAGGTCCGCTCTCATCCGGCGGCGGCCGACATCTTCGAATAGCGCGAGCTCTTCGAGAACCACCGCAACCCAGGGTCGATCGCCGCCCTCGCCGGCCGCTTCTACCGCGGGGGCGAGGAGATCTCCGCGATCCGGGAGGCGGGACGGCGGCACACGCCGATGACCGCCGAACCCGGTGGCGAGACGCTCCCGGCCGTCGCGCTCGCCCAGACCCGGCACGTCCGCCGCGGTGTACGCCTCGAGATTCCCGCCGCCCTGCATGATCACCCGGGTCACGGGCTGGCCGACGGTGTTCGACGCCCACAGCGGCTGGCGCGTCTGGGTGCGATTAAGGGCCAGGTTCCCGTCACCCTGCAGGACCAGCAGGAGCCAGCCCCTCGGGCTCGACACGAGCTCGCCGCCCACGTCCAGGTGCTCGTCGAGGTTCAGGCGGTCCATGGATGCTCCCCTCCCCGGACTGTCAGGCGATCGCGGTGGGCATGGCGGCGATCACGGGGCGACCGGCCCGAAGCCGATCACGACGGCTCAAGCTGCTGTTCGAGCACGTCGAAGCGCAGGTTCGACACGGGTGGCCCGACGAGCGGCAGCCGTCGGCGCGGGAGCCACAGGACCGGCTGGCCGTCGGTGCTGCGGCCGAGGACGAAGCGCCGGTCGAGCCGGAGTCCCGTCACCGGGACCGTCGCAGGCTCGATCTGGTGGACGGGGCCGGCCGCCGGGGCGTTGGGGTCGACAAGGAGCGGGCTGGTCGGCGGCGGCATGAGCTGGGGCGGGCGCGTGTCGAGGTTCTGCAGCCGGGCCTGGACGAACCGCCGTCGCCCGCCGATCTCGTGGATCTCGTACGGGTGCCAGAACGGCGGCATCGACGTGCTGGGGCGATAGCCGTAGATGCTCCGATCGCCGGCGTGCAGCTGGCCGGTGGCCGGCGGCGGGACGACGTCGTCGACGGTCGCCGTCCGGCGAGCTGCCCGGGCGAGGAAGCCGGGCCGGTACGGGACGAGCCGCCGGCGCCGGACGGCGAGGTCGGTGATCGCCCCGAGCTCGGTCACGAGCATCCGGCGGTAGATGCCGTTGCGGTGGTCGCACCGGATCTCGGTCCGCTCGTACCGCTCGGCCATGACCTGGGCCGTCAGCTCGTCCTCCATCGTGGCCTCGAGGATCGTCTTCACGGCCTCGAGGAGCTCGGGGCGCAGGTCGCCCCACAGCGCGTCCTCGTCGCGCACCTCCGCGAAGCGCTGGGCGGGCTGTGCTGGACACACGTGAAGTTGTACGCCCGCTCGCTTCGGGCTTTCCCACACGAGACGCTACGCCATTTTGAGGGGTTTGGGCCTTGACTTGACGCATGCGTCGGAGCAGCATTGGTGGAGTCAGGGATGCTGTAGCGGGGGACAGTCGTGGGCTGGCATGGGTGGTTCAACGTCTCCGGCGGAGCCGCCGCCTTGCGTTCGCCAATCACCGTGGTGGCGCGGAATCCCGACCACCTCGACCTCTTCGTCACGGGCACCGACGGGCTGATCTACTCGTGCTGGTGGGACGCCGCCAGCGGATGGTCGGGCTGGTTCAACGTCTCGGGCGGAGCCGCCG
>Ga0209540_10003438_pt1 | contig 10780 bp, 7 predicted proteins | sample BarGraIncu01121A_FD_184501 | JGI IMG/M metagenome (GOLD analysis project Ga0209540, IMG submission 184501) | Arctic peat soil microbial communities from Barrow, Alaska - Barrow Graham LP Incubations 011-21A (SPAdes) (version 2) | ecosystem: Environmental > Terrestrial > Soil > Wetlands > Peat... | reverse complement strand
AACATGGCGCGGCCGACATCGCCCCGAAGCCGGCGGACCTCGCGCATGCCCATGGCCCCCATCACTTCGATCAACTGGTCGTGCCACGCCGCGATCAGATTTGTCATCCGGCCCAGGCCGTATTTGAAATCAATTTTCTCGAGCCGGGCGGGGCACGGCGTGCCGGGCTGGCAACGGTCACACAGATGACATTCCAGCGCGATCAACAGCGGCAGGTTGATGGTGACCAGGTCGGCGCCGCAGATGATGGCCTTGGCCACGTGCTCCGGCAGGGCGATGCCGCCGCCGGCCATGAGCGTAATTTCATCCCGAATTCCTTTTTCGATGAGGGCGGTATGAATCTGACGGATCATGTCCTTCACAAATCGCGGCTTTTGCGCCGTCAGTTCATTGCCCTTGGAATCGGCCACGACATGCACCACCTCAACTGCTTCAAGCCCGGCCAGCTCAATGGCGCGCCCGATGCCCGTCGCCGTCAATTCAACCCTGATGGAGACAACGATTTCCGGATGGATGCTTTTGATTTCCTTGATGCGTTCCGTCACCGCGGGGCTGTCGGCCACTTCCACCAGCCGGGTTTTTCGCAAGGCCGCTTTCGGCACCGGCGGGCTGTCCGGACCCAGATAAAACGCGATATGCTCCAGATTGGCATCATCAACCGGCCGGTAACGCGAATCCATTATTGCGATCAAGCCGGTATCCGCGGCGGTCTGTTCGATGATGGCGTCAAGCTGCGGCAGCGTATGCGCCGGCGAACTCAAATCAATGATCAGCGGCATGGGAATCGAGACCAGCGGCGGCAGCTTGGCCACCGCCGGGTCTCCATTCAGGGCCAAAAACGGAGGCTTTCTGCCGATGTCAACTGAAGTGCTGATATACTCCCGCCCATGAATGCCGTCGCGGGTTGGTCGGACAATCTCCGACATGTCCGTCCACATGGAATCAAAACCAGGACCGGTAAACGGCCCGCGATAGCCCGCGCCGGAAACCGGGATTTTCGCGGTCTCAGCCTGGAGCCAGGTGGTTTTGATGATGTCGGGTTTCCAGTAATGGTTCCCGAGTTTTTCGTAGGCAGGATTTATTGACAGGCACAAGATGCCCTTCGTGCAATCCTGCACGCAGGAAAAACACCCCATGCACTCAAAAAACAGCGCATCCACGTCACTGAGATTGCGAATGTAATCCGCCTCCTGTTTGTAACGGTCATAGACACAGGCTTTTTTGACGCAGTTATGACACCGGGCGCAGTCTTCCCGCCAATCCACCACGCCATGTTTGCCGATGCGCGGCCGCCGCGGCGGAACCGGCTGGGTCTTGATGTGATATTTTTCCGGCATGATCTCTCCCGGTAACTACAGTCCGGAGGCGGCAAGAATCTCAGGCACCAATGCTTCCTTGCCGCCCGAAAGAATATGTATCCCGCGCAAACCATCCAACCCCTTGAGTTGCTTGATGGTTTCAACGCAGATGGCGAGTCCCTCCTTTTTCTGCGCGCCGTCATCGCCCGCTTTTTTCAGCCGTTCAATGACTTTATCCGGAATGCAAAATTCGGCGTAAGTGTCACGGAGCTTCCGGGCTTCCGCCGCGCTGTCCAAGGGAAAAACACCGGCCAAAATTGCCGCCTTTTTGGTGAGCCTCTCCTTGCGGGCGGCATCGAGCCATTGGCTGAAGGTCTCAATGTCAAACATCGCGTGGGTTTGAATAAACCTTGCGCCGGCTTCGATTTTTTTGCCGAGCCGGAACAGGTTAAGCTCCAGCGGTTTCAGGAACGGATTCGCCACCGCCCCGACCAGCATCGAAAATTGTCCGTCAATTTTTGTCCCGTCGGCCAGGATGCCGTTTTCGGACATCCGGGTGGTCATATGGATGAACTGGGTGGAATCAATATCGAAAACGTTGGCTGATTCCGGACAGCCGATCAGCGTCTGATGATAGCCGGACAGGCAAAGCACATTCTTGATTCCCAAGCTGGCGGCGCCCAGCAAATCGGACTGAAGGGCGATGCGGTTCCGGTCGCGGGTGACCATTTGGAGGACCGGTTCGGCGCCGAATTTGACCGCCACGGCGGATGCGGCGACCGATGACATCGCAACGCCATGTGAGTTGTCAGCCATGTTGACGACCACCAGTTTGCCGCCCAAAGCTTTCAAGGCCGCTTCCGTTGCGGAGCCGGCCGCAGTTACGCCCGGCGCATGCTCGGCGGTGACGATAAAATCTCCACTCTCTATCTTCCTTGCGAGTTTGCTGTCAACTTTCATGCAACCGTGCTCTCCTGTTTGTTTACGGTGCCGCTGCGGGCGCACGCTGGGGGCAGATTTCTTACCCGGTCAATGAACTGCCTGATTTCGCCAATGACCTGGCCGGCGCCTTGTTCCCCGCACTCAAACACGGCCATCCGTCCCGCGCCCATGCCAATTTCTTCAAGCAGCGATTCGACGGCCTCGGCGCGTTTGTGTGCCCGCAGATTACCCTCGAAGTGGCGGCACTCGTTCTTTGGGCAGGTCACAATCGCCACGCCGTCCGCGCCGGTTTCAAACGCCTTGATCAAATAAGGAACATCCACCTTTCCGGAACAGGGCAAACTGATGGTCTTGATGGTGTCGCCCTCCAAGCCGTGGCGAAGGCTGGCAAACTGGTCGGCCGCCAGATTGTTTGAGCAATAAAAAACGTACGTTTTCAAAGCTCGTTGGTTCATAAAACGTATTGGGGCATTTTTCTAAAAATCAGTTCAGCAGGCCGGTTTATCACAGCCTGAATAAAGCGGCTAAATTTTAATCGAACCGGACTGCGATGTCCATAACTTTTTTCACAACTAGTAAATACATAGCATTTCATTTACCAATATCACGCCGGCAGACCCCGCGGCGGTTGGGTCCAGGTTACCAGCCGCAGCGCGGCCCCCGTTTGGTGTCCCGCCTTCAGGCGGTCAGCACGGCCCCAGCGGGAGGGTAATGGTACAATTTGCATTTCAGGTGGGGCTACCGACGAGCCGTCTCCGCTTCGCTTCGCCGCGCCAAGGCCGGCTCGCGGGGACGCTCGCCCCATCGAAAGGTACCGCCACCGGCGGGAGTATGGAGTTGACGCCGCCGGGATTCCGCATACGGTGTTCGCCAGTCAACGTTGATATTCCTTTGCTCCGACCATGCAGATTGACACGCTGAAGATTTATTGCGACGTGGTGCGCCTCCGCAGCTTTTCGCGCGGTGCGGAGGCGAACGGCGTGCTGCAAGCGGCCGCCAGCCTGACCGTTCAACGGTTGGAAAAGCGTCTGGGAGTGACGCTGATCGACCGGTCCTGCCGGCCCTGGAAGCCGACACGCGAGGGCCAGATTTTCTATGACGGTTGCCGGGAAGTGATCGAGCGTTACTACGAGGTGGAGTGCGAAGTGCGCGGCCGGCAGATGGCCGCCGACACGGAGGTGCGGGTGGCGGCCATTTACTCGGCCAACCTGCGCGACATGAGCCAGTGCGTGCGCCGGTTCAACGAGTTGCAGCCGCAAGCGCGCGTGAAGCTGGAATATCTCCATCCCAGCCGGGTTCGCGAGCGGGTCCTCAACGACGAGGTGGACTTGGGCATCCTTTCGTTCCCGCAGGGGCGGCGGGACTTGACGGTAATCCCGTGGCGGAATGAGCCAATGGTGCTGGCCTGCCATCCCCAGCACCGGCTGGCCCGGATGAAGACCATCGCGGTGAAGCAGCTTGCCGGCGAATCATTTGTGGGCTTCGACGCGGACTTGGTGATCCGGAAGAAGATTGACGGTTTCCTGCGCAAACATGGCGTGGAGGTGAAGGTGGTGCTGACCTTCGACAATGTCGAGGCGGTCAAACGCGCCGTGGAGGTCGGTTCCGGAGTGGCGATTTTGCCGCGGCCAACGCTGGAGCACGAACTGCAGGCGAACACGCTTGCGGCCGTGCCGTTATCCCCCCCGAACTTTGTACGACCGCTGGGGATTGTCTATCGCCACGGTCGCCGGCTTTCCTCCAACACCCGGGCGTTCATCGAACTGCTGCAAAACGGCGGCATCGGCCGACCCGGCAAGGAAAAGACGAAGCCGGCTTGAACCGTCCCCGCCGCCATTCATCACCCTGAAATTTGACGCGGGCGAATCCCGTGCCGACACACAGCCAGGACAGTTCCCGTCCAACAGCCCGTCCTCATCTGTTATCTGTCATTTATGCATCTTATATTTCGTGCTTTTTACGCCTTCCAATCATGAACATATTTAACCAATAAAGAGCCATTAATTAGCAATAACCGTTAAGCCTGCCCTTTGCATTATAATTAAATTCAATTGCGGACGATGCGCATTATTCGCCTTTGGTAATAGTGCCGTAGTGCGGGCCAGCGGTGATCCCGGTTGGGTTGTCGCGGTGAACTTGAATGAACCTAAGAGATGAGTTGAACCATAAGAAAGAGTGGTGGTTATGATTGAATGGAGAAAAAACAATGACGCCCTGGGAACCAGCAACCGGGGAAATCCCTGTGAGTCGGGTCTGTGCACCCTGTGCGACTCGGCCTGCAAAGGCAAATGTGAAACGTGGATGTCCGCCCTGCGGGGGCGGGAACTGTTGTATCCGCGAAAGTTCGGCTACATCACGTCCGGCTCCGGCAACGTGACCTCCGTGGGAGTGGGCTACCACGCCCTGCGCATCCATGGCTACGCTTATGGGTGGCACGGGAAAAACGGCGAAACCGACGCCGACCATTGCATCTTCCCGGAAGTGGATGTCTCCACGCAGTTCGGGCGGACCAACCCCGTCAAATGCCGCGTCCCGATGATGACCGGCGCGCTGGGCTCCACTTTCGTGGCGGCGCGCTACTGGGATTCCTTTGCCATCGGCGCCGCGCTTTGCGGGTTCCCCATCGTCGTGGGCGAAAACGTCGTCGGTGTGGACCGCAAATCCGTTCTCAAGAAGGGGCGCATTGAGATTTCGCCGGAATTGGACCGGCGCATCAACATGTTCCTTCGCTACTTCGACGGCCGGGGCGTCATAATTGTGCAGATGAACGTCGAAGACACCCGCAACGGCGTTGCGGAATACCTGATCGAAAAATATCCCAATGAGGTCATCCTCGAACTCAAGTGGGGCCAGGGCGCCAAGTGCATCGGCGGCGAAATCCAGGTGGACAACCTCGAATACGCCCGCTTCCTCAAGGACCGCGGCTACATTGTGGACCCCGATCCGTACGATCCGGTGGTCGAAGCCTCGTTCAAGAGCGGCGCGATCCGCGCGTTTGCCCGGCACAGCCGTCTGGGCGGCACGAACCTCTCGTCCGCCAAACAGGTGCAGGACGATTTCATGAAGGCCGTCAAACACCTGCGCAAGATCGGCCACAAGCGCATCACGCTCAAGACCGGGTCCTACGGCATGGAAGCGCTGGCGCTGGCCATCCGTTGCGCCACCGACGCCAAGCTGGACCTGCTGACCATTGACGGTTCGGGTGGCGGCACCGGCATGAGCCCGTGGAACATGATGGAGCATTGGGGCGTGCCGTCCTTGCCGCTCCATGCGAAGGCTTACGAATACACCAAAATGCTTGCCGACCGCGGCCTGGCCGTGCCGGACCTCGCGTTTGCGGGCGGCTTCGCCCGTGAAGATCATGTCTTCAAGGCTCTTGCCTTGGGCGCGCCGTTTGTGAAGCTCGTCTGCATGGGCCGCGCTCCGATGATCCCGGCCTTTGTGGGCAGCAACATCGAAGGCGTGCTGCATCCGGACCGCCGCCAGGCGGTGCACGGTCACTGGGACGAATTGCCGTCCACCATCACCTGCTACGGCGACAAGCCCGAGCAGATCTTTGCCGCCTGGGAAGCGGTGTCCAAGAAGGTCGGCGCCGCCGAGATGAAGAAGATTCCGTTCGGCGCGGTGGCGATGTATGCGTATGCCGACAAAGTCGCCTGCGGCCTGCAGCAGTTCATGGCTGGCGCCCGCCGGGCCAGTCTGTCCGAGATCTCGCGCGACGACCTCATGTCCGCCAACCGCGAGACTGCGGCGGAGACCGGCATTCCGTACATGACCGACTCGGAAAACAAAAAGGCCATGGCCATCCTCAAGGCGTGAACCTGATCTGATCCGCACGGCCGCTCAGGACCGGCCGTCGGATTATAATTCAGCCACACGGCATTGCCGTGTGGCTTTTTTATTAAGAGCCTGTTTTAGAATTCCATTCCCGCGTAGCAGCCGAGGTAACGAGGCTCAAATTCCTTCGGAAAATCGCGGCTTTAAAATCCAGAATGAGCCTCCTCACGTCGGCTGCTACGATTTTAAAACGCGCCCTAAGGCGGCGGCGGTCTATGACCGCCGCCAATCGTTCCCGGTGACACTCTTCCTTCGGCGAGGCTCAGTTCTCGACCGTGAGCGGGGTGACGGCCTCCCGCGCAATGGCTCCCTGGACGGCGCCATTCCCGACATAGACATGCATCAGGCCAAGAATCTCGTATGGGCCGTTCTCAATCTTCGTCGTGTCCCACGTTACCGGGAAATTCCCCGTCTCGTCGTCGGACTCTCCGATCTTGATCCACGTTTCGGCGCCCTTCTTCCGGTAGTACCAGGGGTTGGAAATTTTCAGCACTTTCCGGGACAGACCCAGTTCCGCCAATTCCTTGGCTAGGAGTTCCTTGTCGAGAGTCTCCCGCAGACTGATGGCGCCGGAATACTTCCGGCGCGTGCCCGTGGGCACAATGAAATGGGGACCCCAGTTGTTCGATGTGTTTTTCTGTGACATATGGCTTGGCTCTTTTTCAGTCTCCGAATGGACGCCGGCCCGGGCAACGACCCGTTAATCCGGGTCCGTTCGCTTCTCGGGGCAACCGTACGACGCCCCGGCGGTGAGGTCAATCCGGGAGTTCAAAAGCCGGATGCGAAAGGAAGGGCGAAGCTGGCTTGAATCGTCCCCCGTCCACCGTAGCTTTAGCGAAGGTGGATCGTCCTCGTTCTCGTCCCTCGTCCTCGAAAAACTTTGACGCAGACGCAAAGGCGCAAAGGGCGCAAAAATTTTAACCGCGAAACACGCCAACCACGCGAAAGGTAGGGCTGCGCTGCTGCGCAGCCTGCTTTGAGTGATCAATCCGGTTCTGCAAAAGACGGACTCGCCACCGCGCCGGTTCCGGCCTACTCTTCCGTGTCCAGGTCGGGACCGGATATGGCAGCACGACTTCAAAACCCATCCGCCGGCACGCAGATGGTGTCGCTGATCGAAGTGCGCGTCGAGGCACACCGCGAACGATTGCTCGCGGTCAAACGCGGCGTCTGCATTGCGCGCAGCGCACGTCGAAACTTGGGAAACACTTGGCAGGACTTGGGAAGTCAAATGCCCTGAGCCGAAGGGGACGGCGAGTAGCAGCGGTGGATGTATTCGCCAGTTTGCTGTGGCCCGCCGAAGTAAATTTTCCACCCGCCGCGTACCCAGAGCAGATTTTTCACGATGCGCTCGACGTAACGCAGCGTGTCCGGATCTGCTTCGGATTTCACCATGGTCTCGTAGCGTGAAATGAAACCGCCTTCGCGTTCGAGGCCGATGACGAGCGGAACCGCCTGGCCGGATTTTTTGGTGGCGGCGAGTTAATGCCGGTTGAACAGCGACGCCGGTTGAAAATCCGGATCAAGCGGCGCGATAATTTTTGGCGACGATGACATTTTCACTTGAGTAGATTTGGTTCCGGCGTCTCAACGGCTGCGTGGCGATAATTAATGTTCAACTCATCGAGCCGCTGCGCCTGGATTTGCAACCGGCGCATGAAGTCGTCCCAGTCGCGCGAATCTTTGGCCGACCAGGTGACTTCCGCGAGCGCGCAGGCGCGCGGGAAGGTCATGTATTCCGCGTGTTTTAAGTTGGGAATCTGTTCCGTCCACAAGTTGCCCTGGGCGCCGAGGATGTGCGATTGCAACTGCGGCGGCACATTCGTGGGCATGGGGTCGAAGGCATACATTTTGTTCAACGTCAGCGGCCCGCCCCAGGCGGCGGCCTTTGGCTCGGTGACATGATTGCTCGACTGGTAGAAGTCGAAATAACAATATGCCGTCGGCGTCATCACCACGTCGTGACCGGTGCCCGCCGCTTCCTTCGCGCCGCCAATCCAGTCCATGACCGTGGCATTTTTGGCGAGGCCACCTTGCAAAATTTCGCTCCAGCCGATCATCGTGCGCCCGTGCGCGTTGACGATTTTTTCAATGCGCCGGATGAACCAGCTTTGCAATTCCTCCTCGTCTTTCAGTCCTTCGCGCTTGATGAGCGCCTGGCAGTCCGCGCTGTTTTTCCAGGTTTCCTTCGGCACCTCGTCGCCGCCGATGTGGATGTATTGGCCGGGAAACAGTTGCACCACCTCTGTCAGCACGTCGGCCAAAAACTGGAACGTCTCTTCCTTGGCCGGGTCATAAATACCGTTGAAAATGCCGGCGGTCATAGAAGGTTCAAACGGGCCGCCCATGCAACTGAATTGCGGATACGCCGTCAGCGCCGCCGTCGCGTGGCCGGGCATTTCAATTTCCGGCACAATGGTGATGTGCCGCGCCGCCGCGTATTTCACCACGTCGCGAATGTCGTCCTGCGTGTAAAATCCGCCGTAACGTCCGTCCGGACCGTAAGCGGTGGTGGACTTGGGGTCAAAGCCGAAGCCGCCGTCCGCGCGCCACGCGCCGACCTGGGTGAGCCTGGGATATTTTTTGATTTCAATCCGCCAGCCATGATCGTCCGTCAGATGCCAATGGAACGTGTTCAACTTGTGCAACGCCATCGCGTCGAGAAAAGTTTCGACTTCGGACTTGCTGAAAAAATGACGGCTCACGTCGAGCATGAATCCACGCCACTTGAAGCGCGGCCAGTCTTCGATTTGGACGCAGGGAATCTGCCAGGCCACATTGCTCACGGGGTTCGGGGAAAAAATTTCCGGCGGCAATAATTGGAACAACGTTTGCACACCGTAAAACAAACCCGCCTGCGTCGGCGCGCGGATCACAATTGAATCCGGGGCAACGGTGAGCTCGTAACCTTCGGGGCCGAGATTCGTATCCGCATTTTTGGTCGTCAGCAAAATGCCGCCGGAGATGGCCGCGCCGCCAAAGAATTTCGTGCTGGTCTTGAACGGATAACCGGTGGCTGGGCGCAGTCGTTCCGTCAGAAATTTTCCGGTCGCGCGCGAGGCGGAATCCACATAGATGCGCGTGTCGGCGATGAGCTTGAACGCGCCATCGTGCCGCTCCATTTTTTGCGGCAGCGGAATGATGGCCAAAGTATTCGTGTTGGCGGCGAAAATTGTTGCCGTCAATGACAGAAACATTAAACCGGCGATTTTAGATTTCATTTTTTGGTTTTAATTTTCAAACTGGCAACGCCCATGCGGTTTATTTTCCGCCTTCAAAATGTTCTTCGATTTCTTCCAGGGTTTTCCCCTTGGTTTCCGGCAGAAAGAAAGCCGCTGTGATGAAATAAATCACCGTGCAACCGGCGAACGCGAAGAACATCGTCGAGTAACCATATTTGCCAACAGTCGGCAGGAAAGTGGCGGCGATGGTCGTGGAGACGGCTTGATTGATGAAGAGTGCGATGCTCATGCCATTGGGACGGATGCGCGTCGGCATCAACTCGGACAGCGCGAGCCATACGCACACGCCCGGTCCGACGGCGAAAAACGCCACAAAAACAAAAAGGAAAACCGCCGTCAGCCAGCCATTCCGCGCGCTGGGCACGGGCGTGATGAGCGCATTGTCAATTTTCAGTGGCGCGTTTGTCGCCGCGTCATAGTTGGCAAAAGGATAAGTAACAACCGCCTCGAATTTTTTTGCCGGCACAATGCCGTCGCGTTTGATTTCAATGAGTTTGCCGGTCGTGTCGTCGGAACGCACGGCGGTTGTCGCCCCATGAAAATCGCCGTAGGAATAAATGACAACCAGCGAAGTTGGTTGACTGCCCATTATTTTTCCAGAGAGAAGATTGGTCGCGGTTTCTTCATTGAAGGCCAGAGTCAAAGTTTGATTGGTTGTGACCATTTGTTGGACGGCTTTCCTGCAATCTACATGAAGTTTTTCAGTCTGATGAAAAAGCAAGCCGACAAAAAGGAGCGAAACAATGATGCCGCCAGTGCCGAGCGAAAGTAGAAATTTTCTGCCTTTGCGATCCACCAAAACAACCGCGCCGATGGTCGCCAGGAAATTAGTCAGCGTAAAAAGGAAATTACAGAGGTGCGCTTGTTTGTCGCCGAGACCGGCCTGAATGAGAATGGTCGCGTTGTAGCCGATGATGGAATTGATGCCGGTGAGCTGGTTGCAGGCGAGGATGACGCAGGCCAGCGCGAACGGGATGAGGTATTTGCGGCGCAGCAGTGATTCTTTGATTTTCGTGCCGGTGGATCTGGCGTTTTCGGCGGCGCCGATGGCTGCCATTTCTTGAAATTCAATTTCCGCCTGCGCTTCGTTGCGTGAACGGAGCAAGGCGGCGCGGGCGGCGTCCTTTTTGCCTTTCCGAAACAGCCAGCGCGGCGACTCGGCCACCATGAGGCTGCCGATGACAAACAAAATTCCCGGCGGAAGCGACACCCAGAAAATGCTGCGCCACGCATGGTCTTTGAACGCAAACAGCTTGTCTGCGTCGCCGAATTTCGCGACCTCATCAACGCGGTTGCTGAAATACAAGCCGATGATGGCGGCGGCAACAATCCCGAGCGTCAACAGCCATTGAAAAATTCCCGTGCCTTTGCCGCGATCCGCCGCGCCGAGACATTCCGCAAGATAGAGCGGCACCACGACGCCGATGAGTCCGGCGCTGATGCCTTGCAGCAACCGGCCCA
>Ga0209540_10003436_pt1 | contig 10784 bp, 10 predicted proteins | sample BarGraIncu01121A_FD_184501 | JGI IMG/M metagenome (GOLD analysis project Ga0209540, IMG submission 184501) | Arctic peat soil microbial communities from Barrow, Alaska - Barrow Graham LP Incubations 011-21A (SPAdes) (version 2) | ecosystem: Environmental > Terrestrial > Soil > Wetlands > Peat... | reverse complement strand
CCCGCCGTTAGACCGCTGAGCAGCCAGCCCGGGATGAAGGCTGGTGACAACGGGAGGAGATGGCGATGTCGTTTTTGCGGAAATTGTTTGGTGCAACGGGAACCGAGAGAGCCCTGCGCAAGATCGAGACGATGGGAGCGGCCGCCCTTCTCGCCGCGCTCGAGAACCCTGACATCGAGGTCCGGAAAGCCGCAGCCTCGAGGTTGGGGCAGATTGGCGATCCCGCGTTTGTCAAGCCTTTGCTCGTGGCTCTCGACGCAGATGCTCGCTTGAACAGGTTTCTGCAAGCGGACGACGGCTTGCGGGAAGTCGTGGTGAACGCGGTCGCCCGAATAGGTCCCCCTGCTATCGACCTGCTGATCACGATCCTGCGGGAGCGTGATCTGCGCAACCAGTGGTACGAAGACACCGTGGCCGCGCTGGGCAAGATTGGCGGGCCTGCGCTCGCGCCGCTCATCAGCGTGCTCGAAGACGGGTCGGCGGGTGGACGAAAGGACGCGATCGACGCGGTGGCGGAGATGGGCGGCCACGGGGCCGTGGCTCCAATCGCCGCGCTGCTGGAAGACCGGGATAAGCGGATTCGCGAGACTGCTGCTGCCGCCTTGGAGCGACTCGATTGGCAGCCCGACACCGCGGATGCCCGCGTCCGGTTCTACCTCGCGACGGCAAATGTGGCCGCGCTCACCGCGCTCGGCCGGGACGCCGTCGAACCGCTCATCAATCGCCTCAAGAGCGGTTTCGACTTCGGGATCATTGCGGAGGCTCTGGGATCGATCGGTGATGCGCGGGCCGTCGGCCCTCTGACGGGCGCTTTTCGCGAGAGCAGCAGCGGGGAGGCGCTCGACAAAGACAAGGCGATCATTCACGCGCTCCTGAAGATCGGCGGTTCCGGCGTGGATGCCGTGATCGCGAAGATGGATGCCCATCCTCTCGACACGTTCCATCTCTTCGCGGACGTGGCGCCGCAACTCGGCTCTCGAGGCCTCGAATCGCTGACGAGGGCGTTGCTCTCGTATCCGTATATCCGGCGGCGCGCCGCAAGCGAGTTGACCAAACTGGGATGGACGCCGGACGCTGTCGACTTGAATGCGGCCTATCTGATGGCCTCCGAGAAGTGGGATGAGTGCGTCGACCTGGGTGCGTCGGCCGTGCCCGCCCTGGTCACGGCCCTCACCGGTGGAGAACCGTACGGCTTCAGTGTCACACAGCCGGCTGGCCAAGCGCTGCTCCGCATCGGCCCGCCTGCGGTGGAAGCGCTGATCTCCGCCCTCCACCATCACCAGGGTACGGCGGACTCGTTTCCGAGGGTCGCCGACCTGCTCGCCAGGATCGGTGATGGCCGAGCCATCGAACCTCTGGTCTCCTACTTGAAGAGCAACCCGGCCTACACGTACCGCCAAGCGGCTGCCAACGCGCTGCGTTCGTTGGGGTGGCAACCGGGCACCCCGGAAGACAAGCTGGCGTATTGGATCGCAACTGGAGACTGGGCGTCTTGCGCGAGTCTTGGAGCATTCGCCGTTCCCGCGCTGGTTGGCGCGCTCGCGACGAGCAATGCCCCGGCCGATCCGATCGTCGACGTGCTCGTCCGGATCGGCGCTCCCGCCGTGGACTCCCTGATTGCCGACCTCGCCGGACGCGGGACCCACATTGCTCATACCATCAAGGCGCTGGCGGCTATAGGCGATCCGCGCGCGCTCGAACCTCTGGAAGCGCTTCGCAAGCGCATGTGGTCGTCGGATTGGGCCAAGAAGAATATTGCCGAGGCCATCAACGAGATCCAGAACGGCCAGAAGGCGCCTGCGAAATCCGACTCCGCCACCCAGGCTCCTTCATTCGTCGCCCAAGCAGCGCAAAAACTGCTCGACATCTACGCGCCGTACCCCGACGGCATCTTTGCCGATTCACCGGCGGCCAGACAGGTCAGGGCCATCGGGCAGGCCGCGCACGACGCCGGAGGGAAGAACCTGATGCTCGCGGTCCACTCGCAATTCGCTGCCGGCAACATCCGGATGAAACGCAATCTCGAAATGCTCTGGGACAACGTCGGCGATTGGAGAGGATGACTTTTGCAGGCCGCGACGCCAGCGGCGGGGACTTCGTGGGAGCAACACGAGCCACGCGGTCTAACACCGCGCTCCACCCGACGGCGCCAGCAAGAGTGAAGCGCCGCGGGTGAGCGCGATCGTTCGGCGAACATCTGAAGATGATGCCCATAGGGCAAGGAGAGAAGCCATGATAGCGAGATTCTCCGCCGTCCCTCCGCTGATGCTGAAAACGGCCGCCAATCCCACGGGGTTGCCGATCGACACGTTCGACAAAATTCGCCTCGGCTCCATGGCTGATCGCTCGCAGCTCTACAAGGATCTCGCCAGCGGCCCGTTCTTCGGAGCCAACAGGCCCGGCGCCAAGGTCTCGCAAGGCATGATCGACTCGTTCTGGCTCCAGGGGATGCAGGCCGGTCACAAGAACACCTTCGACTGCATCAAGGCGTTCTCCGAAACGGATTTCACCGAAGATCTCAAGAAGTTCGACGTACCGACGCTGATTGTCCACGGCGACGACGACCAGATCGTGCCGATCGGCGCCGCGGCTCTCCTCTCATCGCAGCTCGTCAAGAACGCGACCCTAAAGATCTACGCGGGCGCACCCCACGGCCTCGCGGACACGCACAAAGACCAGCTAAACGCTGACCTGCTGGCATTCCTTAAGACCTGAAGTTGCTTTGCCGACGCCGCCTGGCTGGGTGGTACCGATAGCGTGGGAACCCGCACTGGCAGGCCCGTCACGCATTCGTCAACCAGCGACTTGTCCTCCACCGGCAGCATTCCGGGCGGTTACCCGAAATGCTGCTCAACAGCCATGATTTGATCGAAGGCGCTCATGTCCGGGTGGGATTGGCTAACGATATCCACCGTCATAATAATCAGTCGAACGTCCCCAAAATTCCCCGAAATTCGTTAGGGACGCTCAGCCTGACATTGCATTCAAAGAAGACGGCATAGGCGACCGTAATGCCTATGCCATCAGCCGTATGGGTATCAATGCTACCGTCAGAACTACGCATGCCTGAGTCGACCGGTCTACCGGCCACTGTGCGGCTTAGAAACGCGGATCCAGGAATCACGCGCGGCTTCCTTGGCATCCTCCCAGCGCAGTTTGGAAGCGCCTCTGGACTTGTCCCAATCACGCTGCAACATCGGTTCCACATCGTCGAAGGACTTGCCATGATAGCGAGTCCACGACACCCATCCATACTCGTAGGCCGGCGCGTATTGCTCATATGGCGTACCGGCTTTGTAGTAGCGACGGGTGGTATACTGCAGCTTCCAGTAACCATGCTCCACGGTGGGATTCACGCCTTCGGCGACCGCTTTGCCGGCCAACCCGCCAGCGACGGCTCCCACCACCGCACCCGCCGTAGCGCCCACGACAGTACCGACGGGGCCTGCGACAGTCCCGATCGCCGCACCGGTTGCAGCGCCGGCTGCCACGGCGCCGGCTGTCGCGCCGACACCCGTTCCGACCGGGTGAGCACCAGGCGCGCCGCTGAGCGGGTCGGCATTCGCATCCTTGCGGGCTTGTTTCTCGCTGCCACTCTTAGGGGCTTTGTCTTGCTTGTTCGTCGACATAATTGTCCTCCTCGGAGAAACTGATAGGAAAATCAATTTTCTCCATAATGGGATTTTAAAGAACTTTTATTGAAATAGCAATAGATGGCAGCACAAATCATTAGCCGACTTTGGCGAATATTTGAAAAATCTCATGCAAACTTTTATTTACCCTGGCCATTTTCCTTCAGCCCATGTTTGTGCAGCAGGACTGCATATCGGGTTGAAGAAGTTGGCAAATTACTTTTTTTTACTGCGCGGATGAAACTGGTCATAAACTTTCTTCACTTGGCCCTTGGCCAGATGAGTGTAAATTTCGGTGGTGGTAATCGATGAATGGCCGAGCAGCATCTGCACCGATCTCAGGTCGGCCCCTTTTTCTACCAGGTGGGTGGCAAAGGAATGGCGCAGCACGTGCGGGGTCAGGCGGCTGGCCAGGCCGACCCGCAACCCGTAGGCCTTGATCATCTTCCAAAGCCCCTGGCGGCTGAATATTTCACCGCTGTAATTCACAAAAATCTGTTCCGGCCTCGCCTGTTTCACCAGAGCCGGGCGGCTGAGGTCAAGGTAGTCCCGCAGGCAATCCCGGGATATTTCATTGAAAGGCACGATCCGTTCCTTGCCCCCTTTGCCAAAGACACGTAAAAATCCCTCGGCCAGATACACGTCGGACAATTTCAAATGGGCCACCTCGGAAATGCGCATTCCCGTGGCATACATCAACTCCAAAATCGCCCTGTCCCTTTTTCCGATTATGGTTCCCGTATCGGGCACTTCCAGCAACCGTAAAACCTCTTCGATGGAAAGATACTCGGGCAGCTTGATCCACTTCTTGGGCAAGGAGACGGCAGAGACCGGGCTGAATTCCAAAAGCTCGTCCTGGAGCAGGTAGCGGTAAAAACTTTTCAACACGGAGATCAGGTGCGCCTGGGAGGAAACAGCGCCACCCCGCTGTCCCTGCTGGCGGACGAAATCCAGGATGTTCTTTTCATCCAAACACAGATATTCCAGGTTATTCTTTTTTAAAAAGTCGAAAAATTTTTCAAGTTCCTGGCGGTAGGACAGGATGGTGTTGGTCGCGAACCCTTTTTCAAACTCTAAATAGAGCAAAAATTGATCCAGGGGCGAACGCGGGTGAGCGGTTTCAGCCATGCTCAGAGGTAAGGATTGCTTTTCAGCTCCTGTTCCAGGATGCTGGTTTCGCCATGACCAGGCAAAATGACCGTTGGCGCTGGAAATTTTTTGATCTTGTCGAGCGAGCCCTGCAGCTGCCGGTTGTCCCCGCCAGGCAGATCGGTGCGGCCGACATCATCCTTGAAAAGAGTATCACCGGTAAAGAGCAGCCCTTCCCCGTAAAGCAGGATGGAGCCCGGAGTATGGCCGGGGCTGTGGATGACCTCCAGCTTCAAGTCGCCGGCGCTGACGGTTTCGCCGCCGACCAGTAGACGGCTGGCGGCCGGAGGCAGTTCGATCCCGAACAGGTCGGCAAATTCACGGTTGACCTGCGCCCGCATCCCTTTCTCGTCCGCTTCGTGCAGCCAAAGGGGGATGTGGAAAGCCTTGAGCAGCGCCGCGACCGCCCCCACATGGTCGGCATGCCCATGGGTCAGGATCACGGCTTGGGGGTGCAGCCTTTCCCTTTCGATCAAGGCGAGTATCCTTTCCGTATCCGCGCCGGGGTCGATGACAAAACAATCACGGCTGGCAGCGGAATAATAAAAATAGGCATTGGTCTGCAGGCCGCCGACTTCCAGTTTCAGATAAGGCACTGGTTCAGGCTCCGTATTTTTTGAATTTCAAGGCATTGGCCATCATCAGGGGCAAAACCTCCATGGCGCTGAATGTTCCCAAAATACCACCGGCACACATCTTTTCACTGAATTTTTCATGGCTCCCCGCGCTCCGTCCCTTGCCGCGGCTCAGCGCCGTATCACCATCCAGGGCAACGGCGTCCAAAAAATGTCCGGCCCGCGCGGCCTGTCTTTGGAAGGATGCCTTGAGCAGCACCGGGTTGGGGTGCCAGGAATGGGCTTTCAACACGGCCGGAGTGGAATGGTCGCCGGTAACGACCAGGACATCGGGAATAAGTTCGAGAACTTCGGGCAGCCAATGGTCGAATTCCTCGATGACCGAAACCTTGCCCGCGAAATTTCCGTCTTCCCCGTAAGAATCCGTTTTTTTGATATGCACGAAAAAGAAATCATGGTCGGCATAATGCTTTTTCAGGGTAGCGACCTGGTCCTGGATGGTGCGGCCGGTTTCCAGGATATCCATTCCCACCAGCTGGGCCAGGCCCTTGTACATGGGATAGACCGCAATGGCCGCCGCCCGCAGCTTAAAAAGTTCGCTGAAGGGAGGAATGGCCGGGTATTGGGCAAAGCCCCGCAGCAGGCAAGTATTGGCCGGGCGGAAAGCGGCCAGCTCCGCGGTCAGGCGGTCGATGAACAGGTTGACGATGCGCTCGGTTTTGGCGGCGGCTTCACTCCTGGCCTTGGCGTATAAGATCGGCCGGCCGGTTACTTCGGGATCGGCATCGTTCAGTTGGTCGCTTAGGCCCGCGCCGGTCAGGACCAAAACAAAGCGGTGCTCTTCCCCGGAGTACAGGCCGATCTCGACATCCTCGATCTTTTTTATCTTCCCGCGCAGATACTCAATGATCTCGCGGTTTTTCTCGCTGGCGATGCGGCCGGCGCGGCGGTCGGTGATCAGGCCGTTTTCCAGCGTGGCAAAATTGCCGCGCACGGCCACGCTGTTGGCTCCGACCGCAACCCCAACCCCCAGGGCCTCGAGTATGCCCCGGCCGATCTCGTATTTAAGCGGGTCGTAGCCGAAAAGAGATAAATGGGCCGGGCCGCTGCCCGGGGTGACGCCCGGGGCGATGGGATGGCTGAGCCCCAGTTCGCTTTCCGAGGCCAGCAGGTCCAGGTTCGGAGTGCGGGCGGTTTCCAGTTCGGTCCGGCCTTTAACCGGCAAGCCGCCCAGGCCGTCCAAGACCAGCAGCACCATTTTCTTTTCGTTGGCAATACTGATTTTCCTGTGCAATTCTTCGCGTTCCATGGTTGCTCCTGGTTTCATTATCACCGCAAGGACGGTTTAAATCAAGCCCGGCCCGGGAGGAAAGTTCTTTCTCGCGGGAGGGAATATGATTTTTTAGGGCAGACGCCCGGCTACTGCTCTTCGCCGCAGTAGGGGCATTTCTTTACACGCCGGCCCATGGCCTTGCGGCAATTCCAGCAAACAATATCGGTGCGGCTCTCCCGGGCCTGGATGCGCTTTTGGATATCCTTCATTTCGGTCGCGTAGTCGCGGTTCTTGTTGGCCATGCTTTCCAGATCGTTCAAAACGTCCGTGGCCTGGGCATAGCGCTGCTTCAGATCGGCGGCCATGGTTTTCATGATCACAAAATTCAATTCCGGGGATACGGAAGAATTTTTTCGGACCAGGGGCACAAGCTGGCCGGCCTTGGCCTTTTTATAAATTTCCATGGGATTGGCCAGGACGATGGGAGGAAAACCTGTCACCATCTCATAAAACAGGCTGCCCGCCGAGTAGATGTCCGAGGCGAAAACCGCCTTGCCCTCGAACTGCTCAGGGGACATGTAGGGCGGGGAGCCGATCTTGGTGGTGGCGAACTGCTTTTCCTGAAGCAGGGTCGAAGTGCCGAAATCAGCGATTTTCACTTCATTATCCAGGTTGATCAGAATATTGGAAGGACGGATATCGCGGTGGATCACCGATTTCTGGTGGGCGAAGGCCAGCGCCGAAAGGATCTGCTTGAAGTATTTCAACGCGGTCTTGATCTCCAGGGTGCTTGATTTGTCGAGGATCTTCTCCAGGTCCGTGCCTTCGATGTATTCCATGACCATGATCAAAATTCCGTCAATGATGTCCACGGTCAGCAGCTTGACGATGTGCGGATGGTCGAGAAGCCGGGTCTGCAGGATGGATTCCTGCAGCAACTTGTCGGTCTGGGTGCTCGTGCGGTGGGGGATCTTCAACGCCCGCTGGCATTTCAAAATGGTATCTTCGGCCAGATAAACCGTGCCGAAACCGCCGCTGCCCAGTTTCTTCAATATCTTGTATTTCCCGATCTGCCCTTTCAGTTCAATCATTTTTCCCAAAGGCCGGCGGGTCGCCGCCCATAGCGTTCGCCGGCAAGAAACGCCGTTGTCCCATCAATTGATCCGATCATTCTTGAAAAAAACCTGGTCCTTCGCCGCTTCGATCTCGCGCAGTTTTTTGAACAGCTCGGTTTCCTGGCGGGAAAGGTTTTGGGGAGTCACGACATTGATCTGGATGAGCAGGTCGCCACGGCTCCAGCGGTTGACCTGCCGGAATCCCTTGTTCTTGATTTTCAACACCTGCCCGGTCTGGGACCCAGGGGGGATCTTGATCTTTTCAGTACCCTCGAATGTCTTGATGCTGACATTGTCGCCAAGCGCAGCCTGGGAAAAGCTTACCGACAGCTGGTAAAGCAGATCATTGCCATGCCTTTGAAAAAACTTGTCCGGCTTGATCTTTACCATGATATACAGATCCCCGGGGGAGCCGCCATCCCTGCCGCCCTCGCCTTCCGCCGTTACCCGCAGGCGGTTGCCTTCGTCGATCCCGGCCGGGAAGGTCACCTTGATCTTTTTGGCTTCCTGCTGCCTCCCCTGGCCGCGGCATTTTTTGCATGGATGGGCAATGACACGGCCGCGGCCCTGGCAGGAAGAGCAGGTCGTGGCCACCGAAAAGAAACCTTGCGATATGCGCACATTGCCGCTGCCGCCGCATTTGCGGCAAACATCCGCGCTTTCTCCCGGCTCACTTCCCGATCCATCGCAGACATCGCAATTCCTTTCCCGGTCGACGGCCACTTCCATTTCCGCTCCCAGAAAGGATTCCTCGAGGGTCAATGCCACTTCCAGTCCCATGTCACTTCCCTTGTGCGGTCCCCGCCGCTGCCGGCCGCCTGAAAAAGATCCGCCAAAACCGAACAAGTCACCCAGGATATCACCAAAATCGGAAAATATGGAATCGGAAAAAAAACCGAAATCCTGGCCGCCGCCGCCGGCTCGCAACCCTTCCACACCATATTGGTCATAGACCTGCCTTTTTTCACTGTTCCCCAAAACCGAATAGGCTTCCGAGGCCTCTTTGAATTTCTCCTCGGCTTCGGGATTGTCGTGGTTGCGGTCAGGATGATGCTGCAAGGCCATTTTGCGATAAGCCTTTTTTATCTCCTCGGGGCTGGCATTGCGGTTTACTTCCAAAATCTGGTAAAAATCCTTTTTGGCCATGCGCGGCTACTTTGAAAACTCAGAGGTGAGGATGCTGTTGATCATATTGCGGTAGTTTTTCATTTTTTTTAAAAGGTTTTCCAGCAAATCGATATCATTACCTTCCAGGGCTTTTTCGGTGCGGGTGATCAGGGAATCGATTTCAGCTCCATCATGGGGAGACAATTTTTCAATATAACGCTGATAATAGAATTTAACGGTTTCCCATTCCTCCTTGAGCAGCAATTTGTCTTTGGTCAGCCGCAATTCCATCTTGTCTTTCTCTTCAAATTTTTTGGCATCCCGGATGATCTTGTCGATTTCTTCAGGCGACAAGCCGCTGGAAGGCTGGATCTTCATGCTTTGGGTAAGTCCGGTCGCCTTGTCCTGGGCGGAAACCCTGACAATGCCGTTGGCGTCGATTTCAAAAGTGACATCAATTTGCGGAATGCCCTTCAATGTTTGGGGGATACCGATCAAATTGAAAAAGCCAAGCGATTTGTTGCCGGAAGCCGTCTCCCTTTCTCCCTGGAGCACATGAATTTTGACCGTTGTCTGGTTGTCGGTGATAGTGGTGAAGACCATGGATTTTTTTGTGGGGATGGTGGAGTTGCGCTCAATGACCTTGGTGAACGTGTCACCTTTGGTCTCCACTCCCAGGGAAAGGGGGGTGACATCCAGCAGCAGCAAATCGCGCACCTTGCCCTTGATGATTTCGGCCTGCAGTGCCGCTCCCTGGGCAACCGCTTCTTCGGGATTGATTTGAATATCGGGAGGTTTGCCGAAAAATTCGGATAATTTTTGAAAAATGATGGGCATGCGGCTCTGGCCGCCCACCAAAATGGCCCGCTCGATCTGTTCGGGCTTGACGCTGATATCGCTCAGCGATCTCTTGATCAACACCAGGGTGCGGTCAATGAAATCCATGGTGAAAGATTCCAATTGGGAACGCGTCAATTTTTTCTGGAAATGGTAATTCGAACCATCGCTGAAATGGTGCAGATAAGGTATCGAAACCAGGGTTTCCTGGTCAAAGGACAATTCGATTTTGGCTTTTTCAGCGATCAGGATCACCCGCTGCACGATGTCCTTGCTGTCCCGCAGGTCGACCGTGGTCTCCCTTTCCACATCATGAAAAATCCAGTCGCAGATCTGGGCATCGAAATCGCTGCCTCCCAAAAAAGTGTCCCCCAGGGTGGAAACAACCTTGTAGATGTCGCCGTTGATCTCCACGATGGAAATATCAAAAGTGCCTCCGCCCAGATCGTAAACCGCATACAAGCCGTTTTTTTTGATTTTTTGCCCATAAGCAATCAGGGCGGCAGTGGGCTCGTTGATGATGCGCGTGACATTCAGCCCGGCAATTTCTCCGGCCACCTTGGTGGCCTGTCTTTGGGCATCGTTGAAAAAAGCGGGGACCGTGATGACCGTATCGCCGATGGCCTCACCCAAATAATTTTCAGCGATGCTTTTCAGGTAGCCCAGGAACATGCCGGAAATTTCTTCGGTCGAATATAAGTTTTCTCCAAGTTTGACCTTGATATCTCCGTTCTCCGCCTCGACAATATCATACCCGACCCTTCTGCCGATGCCCTTGATTTCGGGACTATCGAATTTGCGCCCGATCAAACGTTTGATCCCCCAGATGGTATTTTTGCTGTTGGTGATCATCTGCCGCTTGGCGGCGTTGCCGAAAATTCTCTTTTTATCATGGGTCTGGCTGATCACCGACGGGATTACCCTGGCACCCTCGGGGTTGGGCACGATCAGGGCTTCACGCCCTTCCAGGTAACTGATGCAGGAATTCGTAGTGCCCAGATCGATTCCGATATTCTTGCCCATTATGGTTTGGCTTCGGTTTCCTGCGGGTTGGTTTTTGTAACCGGGATCGCCACTTTGGTCAGAACCGGGCGCA
>Ga0209540_10003435_pt1 | contig 10784 bp, 6 predicted proteins | sample BarGraIncu01121A_FD_184501 | JGI IMG/M metagenome (GOLD analysis project Ga0209540, IMG submission 184501) | Arctic peat soil microbial communities from Barrow, Alaska - Barrow Graham LP Incubations 011-21A (SPAdes) (version 2) | ecosystem: Environmental > Terrestrial > Soil > Wetlands > Peat... | reverse complement strand
AAGGACATAGTAAAACTTCTCTGACAGATTTATTTAAACGGAAGTGTTGATAACACTCCTTATGTGCAAGGTTATAGCAATTCATTGATTATTGATTATATGAAGTTCAAGTTTCCATGCATTCATGAACAAGTTGTTATGATAAAAGAAAAACAACAATGTATTTACGATAAACTGGTAAAAATTGAATCCAATTTTATTTTTAGAGTAGTTGGAGAGCTTTATCGTAAATATGATAAGATAAAGTTACTAACGGTTCATGATTCAATTTATACTACAGCTTCAGATTTTGATAAATTAGAAACTGAATGGAATTATCAACTTCAGAACTTATTTGATTTGCTTCCTTCAAATGAATTTAGACATGAAAAGCTGAATAATGAGATGGTTATCGAAATGGAAAAAGAAATGATTATGGATATAGAGGAAATTGAAGAGTTAGATTTTGAAGATGCCCCTGTATCATTAATCAATGATAGACACCGTTACATATTTGATGAGTTTGAAGATTCTCCGGATGACAATGATGATTTTTATATGAAACTGTAATAGGAAATGTAGATGTATTTTGTACCGGAATATTAGCCACATATATAACTATTCTACCACAAGCTGGGCACCTTCAATGCCAAAAAGCCTTATTTCTTCAGCTATCTTATTTACTTGCACACCATTGGCTAGTAGCTCATCTAACTTACTATTTCTAAAATAATTATAGAAATGAGTTTGGTAACAATCCTTTAATGTATAACGTTGCCAGTTTTTATAATCCGAAGAGTAATAGGACATAAAATGTTCGGTCAAAAGAAAATCAAATAACATACGATTTTCGTTTCTGATTTTACCAAATAGATTTTTATTATAGGACAAGTTCATAAACTTACCGTACACATACATAAAATCGATATCAAACCCTCTTTTGAAAAATGGAACTGAGAAAGTGTTGTATGAGTGAGCAACCGCTAAGCGTTCTTCTATAGTAATATCAAATTTAGTTCCCGTCAAATACCGTTTGATGTCCGAATAATAATGAAATGCTTCATGTCTCAATAGGTCATACATCACGAAATAATGTATGTAAAGTGCCACATTAAGTCCTATGGGCGTTGGGGAATTAATGTAATTTATCAATGATATGATATACAATTTAATATTGTCCTTATAGAAGGTAATTATTCCCGGAGAATTTTTTACTGCAGAAAAATCCATTAAGGTGTATGATGCCAGGATAATTTCATTCGGATCGGATTCGGTATTTTCATTACCTTTTTCATTAATAGTATCACCAATATTAAATTGTTTGTCAAAGTATTTATCAATGGGCAGGCTCAATCTGTTTTCATCATTTGACAAATCTATTGCAATCATTTCTTCAATATGTTCAGGACTGAAGTTATTTTTGAAAATTTCAATTGTGGCATCCTGAAAATTTTTGGTCATTCTCATATTCATATAAATTTCAAACTATAATTTAAAAGGGCCTAAAAGTATGGCTTAAGTTTGAAATGGTCTCAATATAAGTGAATTAAAGCAAGTTAAATGATCTGGATTTTTATGAAAATCAATGCAGTTGGGTAATAAGTTAGCAAAAAAAAAGCACTGAAAATCAGTGCTAATTTTTGTGTTATATTTTTGAATATTTGTCGCTTACGAATTTAAATTTAAAAAAGAAATTCTCAAATTTTATATATTGTATTTGTGAACTTTACATATGTGCCAAATCAGAGTGGTTTTTTATTCTATTTCTTCTACTTCAATCTCAGATTCCGGCAATTCCAATAGTTTCACTGCCTGAATTGCATTACCGGCTATTCCCTTTATAGAAGCATGCATATCAATCGTATTTACAGTTACCTTTTCAATTTGCTTTTCGCGTTTTTTCCAGATATTTTGCATAGCACGTTTTTCGCTTTCCAGGTCAGCTTTCATTTGTGTAAAGCCCTCAACAATTGCTTCAACCCGTAAGCGGAATGTGTTCCCGGTCAGATAATCATAAAGCATATGCATTTTGTCACCTTTATTCTCCTGTGAACTTATTGCCAGATTGATTTGAATAATCGAATCTCTTAAAACAGTACAGAGCCCCTTGAATTCCTCATAATTACAAATCCAGATGCCATCTTTTAATCCCATTCTCCCCATATCCGAAGGCATTACTTCGGTAACAAGCACTCCTATATTTGCACCTTTTTCACGAATATCAGCTTTGAATTTTTCTATCCAACTTGGTTGGAAATCTTTGGTACGTTTGCTTTCGTAATAAATAGTCCCGCAGTTTTGATGGGTACGTGTATTCACCACCTGAATACAGTCTCCCCCACGCGCTCCTTTTTTAATTTCTTCGATTGAATCCAGTGGAAATTGCCCTGCCAGCCATTCTTCTATAGCCAGTTCCTGTACTTCTCCCTGCAACTGCATAGAACCCTGTTCCTGTTTCCGTTTCATTTCTTCGGTAAGTTTCCGTTGGGCTTCTAATTGCATTTGAAGTTCTTTGAAACGCAACTCATTTTTATCCTCTTCCTGTTTTCTGATTTTTTCTTTTTCCAGAATAAGCATTTCATTCAGATTCTTTTGAGCTTCGGCTTCTGCAATTTCTTTTAATTCAGACTTTTCTCGTTTCAGTTTTTCAACTTCAATCCGAGCCAACCCAAGATCTTTCACCTGTTCTGACTTCTCATTCAGTTCCTTTTGCAGGGCATTAAACTGCTCTGCTTGTTCCTCCTGAAATTTCAATTTCAGTTTTTCCTCAATTCCTTTCCGGTCTTCTTTTAATTGCTTATCCAACCGTTCCTGAAACATTTCGTTTTCCTGTTTTTTCTTTAGCTCAAACTGCTCTTTCGCTTTATTCAAACCATCAAACTCTGCATCAAATTTTTTTTTCTCTTCAGCTAACTGATGCTGATATTTTAGCTGAATCTCATCTTCCAACTGATGCGCCAGAATATCCTGAACATCAATGGAAGTTCCGCAATTAGGGCATTTTATTTGAGTGTTGTTTTCCATATTATATTGTTTTTGAAGTCAGTAAGTTTTCTTTTTGTTTTAAAAAAACTAATTTATAGTTATCTTAGCTTCATCGTTTGTTTTTAGCAATAATTGACCATAAGACACTAAATCATCATATGTAATTATTTGAATCGAGTTTAAATTAGAATTCAACATTCGTAAACAGGTTTTTTGAGATTCTTCAAATGAGTTATTTCGTCCAACTATGATTTTTATTCTTGGCATTATAACTTTAATTTTATATTCTTCTTGGATGTTCATTTTGTATTCTGAAAGTTTTTGTAAATAAAATAATGATTGGCCAATCACTATTGACAAATCAGGATGTGGATAAAAACAGCTATGGCTTGCATCGTATTTTAAAAGATCATGCTTTGGCCTTTTCAATTCTATTAAATCTAAATACCCATCTACAGTTTCCATCAATAAATCACCCTCACTGAATAATGCAATTTTTCTTTGATCATGTTTTTTTACATAATCAACTCCAAAAACCCAAAGATTTTTTTCAATCCAATTTTGAAATATCTTTTCTGGTTGTCCAGCAGAGTATTTGATGAGTTCTGGAAAATTAGAAATATCATTAACAATACTACCATTAATTTCCAAATCTATTAGTTTTTCCAGATTAGATATTTCTTCTGACATTATTTTATGATGATATGCACCATGTAAATTTTCTATTTCTAGCTCATTCAAAGAAGACAGAAGCCCCTTTACTTTTTCACTTGATTCAAATTTTTCAAGCAATTTTAAAATTGTGTCTAAATCGCTTTCTTTTAATTGTTCAATGATTAGATTTATTTCATCAGTTGTTTCAATAAATTTACACGACTTTGGAACATCTTCTTTTATTATTGATATTGAATCTAAATGTTTATAAAGCGTTCTTAATTCCTTCAATCCTAATTTTTCGGTAAAAATAGGGGTTCCATGTAGGTTGATTGCATAAATATGAAAAGTCAGATTTTCATCTGCAATGTCATCTTTAATATTTGAGTAGTTTATAAATAGACTAAGACTCCCATTATTAAATAGTTCTTTATGATATGGTATGCTCATTATACTTTTTCAATTACGTCTTTATATCCTTCCCATTCTGGTTTATACTTTTCGTAAAAAGGTTCAAAATTGGGGAGATTACTCAACAACTTTAAATTACTTAAATCTTCAATATTGAACGTTCTAAAATCTGGAAAAGGTTTATCTTCTTTACTATCAGAAACACCTCCTGTTTGAACAATGTGAATTTTAGTACTTTGAATACCTACTTTAGACGTAAAAATAAAGACAGCATGAGGATTACCAATTCTTTCACCTGATGTTTTTTCAGGTTTATTATATTCAAATGAAATTTGATTGCGATTTCTTATCGCTTCGGTTAATTTTTCTAAGTTTGTCATTGCGTAAGTTTTTATTGTTAAAGATAATTGTTTTTATGAAGTTCATAATACTATTTTTCCACCCTTAAAATTTCAAACTATATTTAACGCCGCCAACACTGCATAGCGCAATGTCTGAGCGAAGCTGGGACTTGTGCTGATAACCCGTACAGTTTGTAACATGTCATTGAAGTTATAAACTTCTTTTGTTTCCAGTCCAAGACTCCGCTGCGTTCAGAACTGCGCTATGCAGGGGGAGTTAATAAATATAATTCGTTTATTTAAATCACTGCCGCCTTTCCATTTTCAATTTTTATATAATTTCTTGTTACTGCTTCCTGAATACCTAAATACATCGAGGTTTCAACATTAGTACCAAATCTTGAAAAACCAAATATCTGTCCTGCCTGATGGGCTAGGTCATTGGTTGGTAAACTAATTTGTTCCTGCACAATTTGTCTGATTGCATTTGCAACTTCTTCAGCGGGAATATCAAGCGCATCTCTGTTAGAATTTATACGGTATATTACGAAATTATCACATTGTTCTTTGCTCAACCAAACAACACTATTATAATATGTTCTATAATAAGGAAGATCGCGAAGAATAATTTCTAAATACCAATCGAGCCTTTGCCCTAAACGGGAAATACCCCATGCATTTAATACCTTTTTGCATAACAGCGTTCTACTGATCGGAGCTTCAACATTGATAATCTCATCGATCTGAGAAATTATTTTGTTTTTATAAATTGAAAACATAAAATAATCGGGATGTAATCCGACTGGTTGTAATATTATTGCCTGATAAGGAACTGCTCTATTATTCTCAGTGGGCTTTATTTCGGGTTCAATTTCCGGTTTTTGTGCTACATTCTCGAGATTTGACAATAGAGTATCAGAAAAATCTTTCTTATTAATCTGAACAGAAGTATCATCATTGGTTGTAAAACCATCCGTTTCAATTTTTTTTACTGTTTCAAGAATATTTTCAATAATTTCCTGTGGGTTTTCCCACCAGTCCATTGTCCATACTTTGTAAATATTCCAATTTAATAATTTCAATATATTATTCTGTACAATCTCTCTGTCACGGGCGGTTTTTGTTTTTCTGTAATTATCACCGTCACAAAGAATTCCCAAAATATAATTGGATGATTTGGACTTATCAACAATTCCCAAATTTATCTTATAACCGGAACTACCGATATTTGTATGAACGGTATATCCATGTTTTCGGATCTCATTTGCTATAAGATTCTCAATAGACACATTTTTAATTACACTTGTTTGTTTATCTGTAATGATTCGTTCACCTTTTTCAGCATATTCGAGGAATCGTTTTAAACTTCCAACTCCAACAGAAGAAGTACGATTTAAATCAATCTGATCTGATCTGAGAGTTGAGAAAATTATCATTTCATAACGGGCTCTTGATACTGCAACATTAAGTCGCCTTTCTCCGCCAACTCTGTTCAACGGTCCAAAATTCATACTTATCCTTCCTTCAGAGTCTGGACCATAACCAATAGAAAACAAAATGATATCACGTTCATCACCCTGTACATTTTCAAGGTTCTTGATAAATAATGGTTCTTCCGATTCAAGCGCCAAACGTTCAATTTCCGGATTGAATATAAATAAATCAGATAGCAAGTCTTCTATAAGACTTTGCTGTACAATATTAAAGGTAACAACACCGATACTTTTCTTTCTCAAGTTTTCATCCTGTAATCGTCTGGCAATTTCATCTACCACAGCTTGTGCTTCTGATTTATTCTGACGTGACTTTCCTTTATCATAGAACCCGTTTATCTTAACAAATTTGACTTTGGATTCAATATTATCGGGAGAGGGGAAAGTAAGTAACTTATTATCATAATACTCCGAATTACTGAATGCAATTAGACTTTCGTGCCTGCTCCGGTAATGCCATAGTAAATACTTTGATGGCATTGATAATGCAAGACAATCATCAAGAATACTTTCCAAATCTTCCTGCTCTAAATTATCTTCGTCAACAGTATTTGCTAAAAAAAAATTAGTTGGCGGCAACTGTTTCGGATCTCCAACCACAATCATGTTTTTACCTCTTGCAATTGCACCTATAGCCTCGTAAGTAGGCATTTGTGATGCTTCATCGAAGATAATCAAATCAAACTTATCAGCATTGGGGTCAATGAATTGAGCAACTGATATCGGACTCATCAACAGACAAGGACACATTCTGGATAATAGTGTGGGAATTGAATCAAAGATTTTCCGTACAGACATTCCTCTTCCATTATTTCGGATATTCTTCTGTAGTATTCCTACCTCCGAGTTTTGAGATGCTTCTTTAGTAAAATCAGGGATATTGGCTGCTAATTTTGCAAATAACTCTTTCTTTGTTATTTCTTCAAAATCAGAACTTAGTTTCTTATATTTTTTGATTATATCGTCAAACATTTTCCCATTAAACAACTCCAGGGCTGTTTCTTTAGATAATATAAAGTTAATACAACCATGACAAATACTCTTTTCAACAATATTCATTAACTTATCTACAGGTATATTTTTCGTCTTAAATTCAATAAAAATAAAGTCAAGTTGGTCATTTTCTAACTTTTTCAAAGCTTCCAACCACAAAAACCATTCTTTAAGTCGGTCTAAATTTGTGAACCAAAGAGTCAATTTTGCATTACATTCATCAGCCCAGTTATCAGAAAGCTCATTGTACAATATTTCTTTACCAATTCCTAACGTTGATGCCAGTTTGCTTTCCATCAGCTGATAATCTTTTAACAAAGAAATGAATGTATTTAATTCGCTTTTATGATGAATTCTGTATGAATTAATTCCTTCTACAAAAAGTTTAGCAAACGTTTCTTTAAATTGAGATGCTGTGGCAATGTCCTTTGAGTATATAAGAATAAGTGAATTTATTTCTAAAATATCCTGAATAATAAGATCAATTGTTTCCCATGTCTCATAATCCCTATTACCTGCTGTACCAAAAAGAACCGGAAGTTTTTCATTGTATTTATTGATATAATTTACTCTTCCCTGATACTCAATAATATCACTTAAAAGAACTGCTACATTTTCGCTTTTGACAGATTTGTTTAAGGAATATGACTTTAGTTGTTTTTTAATTTTTACTTTGCCAAAAAACTTCGATAAAAACCACTTTAACTCATACTGTTTCCATTCAAGTAAAAGTTTATTTGCGTCAATACCGAGAATTTCATTCGAATATTCATTTGTAATACTTGCTTTTAACTGATTTCTCTCTTTGCCTTTCGTTGAAACAATTTTATATTCTTCTAAAGTGTCAACTATCGTGGGAAGTGTGAGTAATGCCGGTGTTAATTCCGGAATTGTAAGCAGTTTATCAAACAGTTGAGAAATGATTTTTAATTCAGAATTATTATAGTCTGGTCTATTCTTGTTTAAAAGGCTTGAAATTTCAGGATATAATTTTTTGATTTTACTTATTAAACCAATAGTTTCATTTATTTGATTTGAAATATCATCTTTTAAAATAGCAGAATACTTGCTTATTTTTATGCCTGTTAAGGGATGACAGTATGGATGTCCGTATGCGTTTGACAAGCTTATCAACTCTTCAATTGAATCTTTCCATGCCTGCAGTTTAATCTCTGTCAGATTTTCGAAAAGAACCTGAGGAATTTTAAATTCTGTTATGGATTCTATTGACAAGTATCTGGTAATAGCATCATACAATGAGAATCCAAATAAATACTTCTTGTGCAGTTTTTCAATATAAATATTCAACTGAGCCCTTAATCCTAATAATCGGGTGGCTTCATCCTGAAAATTTTGGGGAGAAATACTTTTTACAATTTCTGTCGTTTCTTTTAATTGCGACAATATTGTCGATTTCTTAGCTTTATTTGAATGTAGTTCCAGACAAAAAGGATTTAGTCCAATTGACGTTAAACGGTCTTGAACTACAGATAATGCAGCCATTTTTTCTGCGACAAATAAGACTCTTTTGCCTCGATACAAAGCATTTGCAATAATATTTGTAATGGTTTGTGATTTTCCAGTGCCCGGAGGGCCGTGTAATATAAATGTTTTATCATTGACTCCTTCGTATATAGCCTCTAACTGGGAAGAATCTGCATTTATTGGCAATACAATATCAGCAACTGTCAAATTTCTATCCAAAACAGATGCATCAATCATACTTTGCTGAACATCCCATTCCAGTTTTCCGTTTATTAAACTTGAAACGATTTTATTTTTCTTTAGTATATGTGCATTATTATGGATATCATTCCACATGATAAATTTATTGAATGAGAAAATGCCTAAGACAGCTTGTTCCTCTACATTCCATTTTTTCTGGTTCATTATAGCTTTTCTGATAATAGTAAAAATGAGTTTTACATTAACGCCGCTTTCATCAACAGGTAAAGGGTCTAATCCAGAAATCGTAATTCCGAAGTTTTGCCTGAGCATTTCCAGTAAGGTAATGTTCAGCATTGTATCCTCTTCACGGGAACGTATTACATATCCTTTAGCAGCAGATTTCCGAATGATTTCGACAGGAAGAAGTAATATCGGGGCAAATCTTGGTCTTTCACTATTTGCAGTTTCATACCATTTCAGTAAACCCAGTGCCATATATAATGTGTTTGCACCATTTTCTTCTAATGATTGACGGGATGCCCTGTATAAATGCAATAATGAATAACTTAATTCTGTATCATTCAAATACGATCTCAATCTTTTTTGTGATAATTCATATTTAATGAGTTCAACAATAGGATCAGTAAAATCTATTGACTGATATACACCAAAATCATTTATCGGATTATTCCAGTCTGTTGGTTTTGTAGTTATCTGAAACTCATCGCCATTGGCCAGTGCATCTTCAAATTTATCAATGTCAGCCGAAATAAGCTGTAACGTGCTTTTGGTTATACGTGTATTTAACAGGTTATTTCGCAAACTCAGATCTAATAGTTTTCTTTCCCAGAAAAGTTGCTTGGTTACCTGAATATTATTATCAATACCAGTCAAATCATAAGGATTCACAGTTTCAGGATTGTTAAAAGCTGTTTCGTGTTCACTATTTACAGCCTCTATAATCCAACCTTGTTCACTTAAAACACGTTGCGGCAGTGGTCTGATACCGGAATAACGGGAGCGTTTCACATCAAGAGCGAGCACAAAATTTTCGGAATCAATTATTTTACCATCCGCTGCCTTAACTGCCTGATCAAAATCAACATTATTTCCTGTATTCATGCAGGTTGTTTCAACCAATGTAATTTCATTTATGCCATCAGCTGTTCTTTTTTTAAGAAATGAGACGTCATCAATGATACTGTCAGGAAAAGTTTCTGGCGTTAACCATCCCCCTGCAAAAGCATGTTTATTGGTAATTACGATAAGTGGATGGATACCAATTGCCTCTAAACAGGAAGCATAAAGTAAAGCCATATCCAGACAGGTACCTAACTTATTGGTCAAAACCGCATCAACTAAACGGACTCTTTGTCCGTATATTTCATAACTGGCTGGTGTACTGCTATAGGTAATATTTAATTCTGATATTGAGCTGTATATTGCAGCCATTTGTTTTCTGACCCTATCTGGTTGTCGACTCTGGTATTCATCTAACGAAGGTTGTCCTGTCCATTGGAAAAGTATTGTTGATGCATGTTTAATTATCGGAACAATTAAAGAATGGTTTGGAGTAATAAACGATGATAACATTTCCGGTAGGACTTTTAGTCCGCCCCATTCATCAAATGCCAAAATATCAATCGGATATGTTTTCTGAAAAATAGAGATTTCATCTGTAAAAATCTCTAATATAAAATTTCCTACAATACGTTCTGTCAGGTGAGAGAAAAAAGAAGTATTGAGAATTAATTTAATCAGTTCAACTCTGACCAATTCATTGGATGGCAATAATTCAATTAAATAGGATACTGGTGAAGCAAAATCTGGATCAAACTCAATATTAACACGAATATTTTTTAAATTGTCTTCCGCCTTGTTCTCGATAGTGAATAATCTAATCAAAGATGCCCTGTTTTGCTGCATTGCAAAATTAACTACCGGCAAATAAACAAACTCAACATTAATCAATTCGTTTTGCATTTTATGATTTTAAAAGATATAAAAAATTTACTTTTATTGCCGGGGTCATTCCTCAGTCTGGCGGAATTACTCTCTTTATTAAGTGTAAGAAGCTTCGAACTGTTGTTGGAATAAGTTATCTCCCCTCTTTTATTATAAGGAACCAAAAGTCACGTCTATAGGGAGTAATTTTAATCCGCCCTGAGTCTTATGGTCTTTCAGTTCTATAACCGCTACGATTTGATTATTGACGATAATAGCAGCATCAGCACTTTTACTGTCGGTTTCGTTTTTCTTT
>Ga0209540_10003433_pt1 | contig 10787 bp, 9 predicted proteins | sample BarGraIncu01121A_FD_184501 | JGI IMG/M metagenome (GOLD analysis project Ga0209540, IMG submission 184501) | Arctic peat soil microbial communities from Barrow, Alaska - Barrow Graham LP Incubations 011-21A (SPAdes) (version 2) | ecosystem: Environmental > Terrestrial > Soil > Wetlands > Peat... | reverse complement strand
GGTCAACCTCCCAGTTGGTTGTATTTTTATCTATAAGTTCAGAACATTTCACTTTATGAACTATAGCTTTTCTGAACAATATTTTCACAAATTCCTCATCCTCAGCATTTTTGAATAAAGGCATCAGTGGTGTTTTTTCTCCGGATTCGGATTTGAATTTTTTCAGAGTTTTTTCAACCATAGATGAAATGTATTCCATATCATCATTCCAGTATATACTTTGTTCCTCAAGGTTTGAATGCAGATCTTCTGAATTTAAAAACAATTCAGTAATTAGCCTGATAGTGAATTTTTTATCAGAAACATAATTATCATTTTCCGCCTCCATATACTCCTCATATGCTTCCCACACAATCATTTTATTATAGAGCAGCCGGGGAATATGAGAGTTATTTACCCAGGAAAGTTTCTTTGAGGAAACATAATTTTTAAACTCAATGTTTTTTCTAAGCTGGGCTATAATTCTATTGTCAATAAACTTTCTTTTCGGATTAAGGTCAGCATGAGATGGCATTCTTTTCTGCAATGCCTGATCGATTTTCTCACCTGCAATATCTGCAACTTCAAGAACAAGCAGCAGCAGATAGTGATAAAGATCGTAACTCTTACCTATGCTGAACATCAATTCTGTCTCGGCCTGGGCAAGATTCTCATCCTCCCTGCGGTTGAAAGCATAAAGAGCCATCAGGGCTTTTATACGTAATAATCTTCTGCTTATCATCTGTAAAGAACCTCAAATTTCCGCTGCAAAAATACTCTTTTTCCCTTATCCTCAAAACAACTGAGCAAAAATATGGACAAATAATCCTGCAGGTTTTGATTTGATAAAATAATTGTTACATTTGACAATACAAAACAAAACCTGACACTAACTGACTTAGAAATGGAAGAAGAAGCCGTAATACAGGAAGTCATAAACGGGCATGAAGAAAAAACCATAAAAGAAGAAATTTTCACCAAAGTGGTACGTGCCGGAAAGAGAACCTACTTTTTTGATGTGAAAGCTACCAGGAAAGATGATTATTATCTTACCATTACAGAGAGTAAGAAACGTTTAGGTAAAGAAGGAAAAGTATTTTACGAAAAGCATAAGATATTTCTTTATAAAGAAGATTTTGAAAAGTTTTCAGAAGGATTAAAAGACGCTGTTACCTATATAGGAAATGGCAAAGATGGATCAACAGTTGCCGAACCAATATCCTTTACTGAAATAAAGGAAGAAAAGAGTCCTCTTAAAACAGAAGAATTCACAAACGTCGAGTTCGAAGACCTCGGCAAGAAGTGAAAATGATTATCTAAATGTCTGATTATATACTCCTTATTCTGGGGATCATTTTAATGATCATAGGAATAATCGGTTGCCTGGTTCCAGTATTACCCGGACCTCCATTAAGTTTTCTTGGACTAATATTACTTCATCTTTCAAGGTTCGGTCAGTTTTCAACCCCTACTTTAATTATTCTTGGTTCAATAGCTGTATTAGTTACAGTCATGGATTATATTGTACCTGTGTGGGGAACTAAAAAGTTCGGAGGATCCAAGTACGGAACAAAAGGAGCAATTGTTGGATTGATTATTGGTTTCTTTCTTGGACCGCTTGGCATAATTTTAGGGCCTTTAATTGGAGCATTCGTCGGGGAAATGATATTTAAAGATGACATGAACTATGCTTTTAAAGCCGGTTTCGGAAGTCTGTTAGGGTTCCTCACAGGCATCGGACTTAAACTCGCAGCTTCATTTGTTATGACTTTTTACTTTATAAAAGAACTCATTTCCTGAATAAAGGGGAATGAGGCTTCAAGATCCCAACGTCGCCACCATCACAGCCTTAATAGTATGCAGCCGGTTTTCTGCCTCATCGAAAACAATTGAGTGTTTTGATTCGAATACATCCTCTGTAACTTCCATTCCATTGAGACCAAATTTCTTGAAGATATCCTCTCCTATTTTTGTATCCCTGTTATGAAATGCAGGCAGGCAATGGAGAAATTTCACAGTAGGGTTTCCTGTTTTTTCAATCGCTTTCATATTCACCTGGAAAGGTTTTAATAATCTTATACGCTCTTCCCAAACAGAATCAGGTTCACCCATTGATACCCATACGTCTGTATAAAGGAAATCAGCTCCTTTTACTGCATCTTCAACATTTTCAGTAATAGTAATTTTTGCACCGGTCTCTTTAGCTATAGCTCTGCATTTTGAAACCAGATCTTCAGATGGCTGATATTCTTTTGGCGCTGCAATCCTGAAGTCAATTCCCATTTTGGCTGAACCAACCATCAGAGAATTACCCATATTATACCTGGCATCTCCCAGGTAACAGAAAACCATCTTATTTAGAGGCTTATCCGAGTGTTCTGTCATTGTAAGGAAATCGGCCAGGATCTGTGTAGGATGAAATTCATTGGTAAGTCCGTTCCATACCGGCACTCCTGCAAATCTGGCAAGTTCCTCAACTATATCCTGACCATATCCCCGATATTCAATTCCATCAAACATGCCACCAAGTACCCGTGCAGTATCTTTCATCGATTCTTTCTGACCTATTTGGGAACCTGTCGGTCCCAGGTAAGTTACATGTGCTCCCTGGTCATAAGCAGCAACTTCAAAAGCGCAACGTGTTCTTGTTGATGCTTTTTCAAAGATGAGCGCTATGTTTTTACCTTTAAGATATTGTTTCTCAGTTCTATTATGTTTTGCCTCTTTCAGTTTTGCAGCCAGTTTGAGGAGATATGTGATCTCCTCCGGAGTAAAATCAAGAAGCTTAAGAAAATGACGGTTTTGAAGGTTTATTGACATGACTTAAGAATTTGGTTGGGTAAAAATAGAAAAAATTGTTCATTTATTAAAAGGCTTCAGGCTAGGGGCCAGTGGCGACAGGCGAGTCTTCTTCCTGATTTCTGACATCTTAGGCCCGATGCCTCACACCTATCTTCGGTCATCCTCATATTCCATGGTGATCTTTGATCCGTATTTCTTATCAGCCAGCTTAAAAGCCTCAGTGATAACGCTTTTTCTTCCACCATGTTTAATGAAATTCAGACATGCCTCAATCTTGGGTGCCATACTTCCCTTTGTAAACTGACCTTCATTCAGGAATCTGAGAGTGTCATTATAGTTAAGAAATTCCCTGATCTGCTGATCGGGTTTTTTATAATTGATATATATATAAGGAACATCGGTCAGAATATAAAATTCGTCAGCACCAATCTGTGTTGCCAGAAGTGATGAGGCCAGATCTTTATCAATAACCGCTTCCGCAGGTCTGACATCTTTCTTCTCATCAATATAAACCGGTACTCCTCCTCCGCCGGCAGCAATTACAATATTGCCCTGCCTGGCCAGATCTTTGATTATTGATTCATTAATAACTCCAACAGGAACGGGCGATGGAACAACCCTCCGGAAACCTCCCTGGGTTTTTACTTCCTCTCTGAAGATCCAGCCTTTTTTTGCAGACAGGTCATCAGCCTGTTCCTTAGAATATATCTTTCCTACTCTTTTTTGGGGGTCGTTGAATGCATTATCACAAATGTCAACCAAAACCTGTGTAACAATGCAGATAACATTCTTGTTTATACCATGTTTGTTAAGTACGTTTCTGAACATCCGCTCAATCATATAACCTATACCTCCCTGAGAATCAGCCACACAAATATCGACAGGCATCTGGGAAATACCATACAACTGTTCTCCTGCATCATTCCTCATAAGGATATTACCTACCTGTGGTCCATTCCCGTGGGTTATTACAAGGTCGTAACCATCATTTATTAAAAAAACAAGATTCTCAAGAGTTTCAGTAGTATTTTGTTCCTGTTCATCAATAGTTCCGGCCTGATCACCCCTTAACAGGGCATTCCCGCCCAGAGCCACAACAGCTAGCTTCTTTTCCATATCAGATATTATGAAATATTTTGGAAGATCACAAAAGTACCAAAATTTAAAGAATTCCATATCAGCGTACCAGTAATAGACATATTAATAATTCATCCCTTAAAGCATTGCAAGCCAGATCAATCTCATAAATATCAGCTGATAGAATGGAAGTTAAAAAAAAATACTACATTTGAATAATTCAAAATACTACCAGATAAGTGAGATTCAGCTGTGCATTGTTCATTGCGGTAATCTTCGCAATAACAGGATCTTCCTGTAAGGAGAAGGGAGGGAGATATATAAATCAGGGAGAAATCCATTATAACATAGATTATAAAGGTAATTTCGGAGTAATGCCAAAAGAGGTTTTGCCTAAAAACCTTATTGTTTCTTTTAAGAACAATAAAATACTCTTTGAAATGATCTCTTCGTTTGGTAATTCCGGAATCCTAAATCTGGCCAATCCTGAAAAAGGAATAGTCGATACATATTTCAGTCTCTTTACTTTAAAATATTTCTACGCTGTTCAGCCTGGTGAACAATATCCTGGTTTTGAAGCTATGCAAGGTATTGTTATCAGGAATACAAATAAGACTTCAGTAATTTGCGGATTCAATTGTAAAAACGCTGAAGTCACATTCCCTTCAGACAGAAACAGAGTATATCAGGTATGGTATACTAATGAAATAAACATTAAGAATCCTAATATTGCTACTCCTTTTAGTCAGATTGACGGAGTTCTGATGAGTTTCTTCTTTTTTCTGGGAACTGCAGAACTTCATTTCGATGCAGAAACAGTTTATAAAAAAGAAATACCTGATGAAACTTTTGAACGAAGGGAAAGATACATGCGGGTATCGAGGGGTGAAATCAACAAGTTCATTAATAAGATGATCAGCCTGTAGGAAGGGCAAAGGCCAAGGGCAGAGAGCATGGGGCATGGAGAAAAATAGGTTAAGGTTAAGGTTAAGGTTAAGGTTAAGACCGATTACATCATTCCATTATTCTAAAATAATCCTCCGAAAACAAAATCATTCAGCTACTTTTTGAGTAAGGCTCAAAATTATTACCTTTGGGTTGCGTTTAAAAAACGATAACTGTCTTGAAAAATATTTTACCAAGTGATGAACAAAGAGAAGGAAGATACCGGTAAAAAGGCCGCCAAAACCCCAAAAGGTTCTGTTAAAACAAAATCCTTCTTAACTGATGAAAGGATCAAATTTGTTATAGGAATTCTCATTACAGGTTTTGCATTATATCTTCTTCTGGCTTGTGTCGCATACCTCTTCTGGTGGAAAACTGATCAGAGTCTGTCCAATTCAGACATCGTTTCCGGACCTGATATAGCGGTTAAGAACTGGTCGGGTAAAAGCGGACATTTCCTGGCAAAGATGATAATCGGCTATGGTTTTGGATTTGGAGCATTTTTTGTACCCCTTATCTTTGGTTCTATAGGATTGTATCTCCTTAATTTTCCTAAAATCAAGCCTTTTAGACTCGTCGCCAAATTTACATTTGCTGCAATTATTCTATCACTTATTCTCGGTTTCATCTTTGGCCAGGCAAAGGGTTATCTCATAAGTGGTCCGGGGGGAGCCCAGGGATACGTTGTTACACGCTGGCTGAATGCTTTCATGGGGATGATAGGAACTGGCGTTATGCTGGCTTTCATAACTATTTCGTATCTGATTTTTGCCCTTAAAGTCAAACCTCAGGCGTTCGGAGTAAAATGGCCTTCATTTCTTAAATTCAAAAAACATACTGATAATAAGAGTGTTATTCCCACAAATGATATAATAACTGAACAAGAGGATACTATAATTCCCGGAATAAATTCTTCCGATGAAAAAGTCCATAATAAAGATGAAGTTGAATTTGTAGTCAGAACCACAAAACAGTATGAAGAAACTGATGATGAGGATGAAGAAATTCCGGAAATAATATCCACTGGTTCTATAATCCGCGATTTTGATAATGACAAATCAGCAGTTTCACATACAGAAGATGTACCAATAAATATTACACGTCCTGAGGCGATTGATACTCTCCCCGACCACGAGGTAGACAGGATAATGGGAGATTATGATCCTCGACTTGATCTCTCAAGATACAAATTCCCTCCCGTTTCAATTCTTAAAGAACACAAATCAGAGAGTACATTTGACAATTCTGAGGTATTTGAGAATAAGGAAAATATTATAAAAACTCTTGGTGATCATAAAATCAGTATTAAAAGTATTTCTGCAACTGTCGGACCAACTGTTACTCTCTATGAGATTGTACCCGAACGTGGTGTCAGGCTTGCACGCATAAAATCGCTTGAGGATGATATAGCTCTCAACCTGTCTGCGCTTGGGATAAGAATTATTGCTCCGATTCCCGGAAGGGGAACGGTAGGTATCGAGGTTCCAAATAAGAAACCCGAAATGGTTTCAATGAGATCTCTCATTACCTCAAAAGCTTTTCAGGAAACTAAATTCGATATTGCTCTGGCATTGGGACGAACTATTACAAATGAACCTTATATTGTCGACCTTACTAAAATGCCACACTTACTGGTTGCCGGAGCCACTGGTCAGGGAAAATCTGTTGGTATAAATGCCATAATCACTTCAATTCTGTACAAGAAGCATCCAGCGGAGGTAAAGTTCGTTCTTATCGATCCTAAAAGAGTGGAATTGCCTCTCTATATGAAGATTGAAAGGCATTTCCTTGCAAAGCTTCCCGACGAGGAGGATGCAATAATCACCGATACCCAGAAAGTTATCAAGACACTCAATTCATTGTGCATTGAGATGGATAACAGGCTGGAGCTTCTAAAGGCCGCTCAGTCGCGTAATATCAAGGAATATAACGAAAAATTCATTTCAAGGAAACTTAGTCCTGAAAAAGGGCATAAATATCTTCCGTACATAGTTTTAATAATAGATGAGTTTGCCGATCTGATAATGACTGCCGGCAGGGAAATTGAAGGGCCGATAGGCAGGCTTGCTCAACTCGCCAGGGCTATTGGAATACATCTGATTATTTCAACGCAGAGGCCTTCAGCTAATATTATTACTGGATTTATCAAAGCAAATTTTCCAACAAGAATTGCATTCCGTGTATTTTCATCTATCGACTCACGTACTATCCTTGATGCAACGGGCGCAGACAGGCTTGTTGGTCGTGGTGATATGCTGGTTTCTTCAGGAAATGAACCTGTCAGGGTTCAGTGCGCATTTATAGACACACCGGAAATTGAAGAACTTACCGATTTTATTGGATCACAGAAGGGTTATGCCGATGCCATGCATCTTCCGGAATTTGTCGACGACAGTGATTCCGGAGCGCTCGATGTTGATCTGAAAAAAAGAGATCCCATGTTCGATGAAGCAGCCCGGCTCGTTGTTCAGCATCAGCAAGGTTCCACTTCACTCATTCAGAGAAAACTTTCAATTGGATACAACAGGGCAGGAAGAATTATTGACCAGCTGGAAGCCGCCGGAGTGGTAGGCCCATTTGAAGGAAGTAAAGCCAGAGATGTTCTTTGTGTTGACTTTATAGCTTTGGAACAGATTTTGAAGCGTCTTGGGTAAAAACAAGTATGATGAAAATCCCTGCAACCTTTATTTTATTTTTTCTTCTATTACCACTCATAGCAATCGGGCAGAATGATCCTGCAGCCATAAAAATTCTAGACAAATTCTCCGATAATGCACTTAAAGCTCCTTCCATATCAATGAATTTCAAGCTTATAAACAGTAATCAACAAGAAAATACAATTGATACCCTGAAAGGATCCGTCATTCTCAACAAGGATAAATATAAACTCGATCTACCCGACAATATCGTATGGTTCAATGGCGAAACATCGTGGAGTTATCTTCCAGCCGAAAAAGAGGTAACAATAACCAAAGCCAACAAGAAAGATAATTCATTTCAGAGTCGTCCCTCATTAATATTTTCAATGTATAAAAAGGGATATAAGAGCCATCTGATAGAGGAAAAAACGGATTCGTATATTATCGACCTCTATCCGGAGGATATTAAAAGCGAACTTCTGAGGGTCAGACTTACTTTAGGAAAAACTCTTCTTGATCTCATCACTCTGGAATACAAGAGAAAAGATGGCGTTGTTATGACTTTAAATGTTACTGAGTATAATCTGAAAGTTAAACCTGATCCCGGTGCATTTGTTTTTCAGCCTGAAAAATTCAAGGGAGTTGAGGTTATTGATATGCAATAACTACCCGGATTTTACCCCCTTTAGGTGGGGCGAAAAACACAGTGAAAAAACAGATTTCAGGTTTAGTATAAACGTGTAAGTGGCTAAAGTTCCCTCTCAGGATAAGCAATTCTTACATGATAGATATTCGAAAGTCTTTTCTTAAATGCACTTTTAATATCAGATATATCCTTGAAAGTAATTGGGATGTCTGAGAACTGACCATCCTGTTCCTGCATGTACACAATTCTTTCAACCAGTTCACTTATTGATTCTTCTGTGTGTTTAATAAGGCTGCGAGAAGAGGCCTCCACTGCATCAGCCATCATAATAACTGCTGTTTCCTTTGAAAATGGCTTCGGACCAGGATAGGAGAACTCTTTCTCTTTACTTGTATCCCACGGGTGCAAGTCAGTATACTTCTTGAAAAAGTAGTATGCAACAGTTGTCCCGTGATGTGTCCTGATAAAGTCTATGATCTGAACCGGAAGCTTGAAATTTTTTGCAAGTATCACTCCGTTTTTTATATGATTTATTATCACTTTGGCACTCTCTTCGGGATTCAGATTATCGTGAGGACTAATTCCATCAATCTGATTTTCAATATAGTATTTAGGGTTAGCAATTTTACCAATATCATGATAGAGTGCTCCAGTTCTTACAAGAAGCAGGTTGGCGCCAGTAATTCTTGCCGCTTCTTCAGCCAGGTTAGCCACCTGCAGTGAATGCTGGAATGATCCTGGTGCCTCCTCGGCAAGTTTTCGTAACAGAGGTTGATTAATATCCGCCAGTTCAAGCAGGGTGGTATCTGACAAAAACAGAAACTTCTTTTCAAAAATAGATATAACCGGATAGCTTATAAGCACAAGCAATCCATTTCCGGTAAACAGAAGAAAGCCAGACAGTTTTATATTAACAAATCCGCCATCGTGCATTAAGTTAAGACCAATATAAAGAACTGAATAGCTTATTACAGCCATCAGAGAAGTATAGAAGAATTTTGCCCGTCTGTAAATATTTGTCAATGTGAAAATTGCAACCATACCTGAAATGAAACTCATAAATATAAATGTAAGGGTATCGGCCACCATAAATCCGGAAAGCATAATTGTAATCAGCAGGATAAACAGGGCAAGCCTTGCATCGTAAAATGTTCGTATAACAACAGGAATAATAACGAAAGGAATAAGGAATACCAGATTCTGATCTGCATAAGCAATAACAAACCTTGTCAATAAAACGAAAGAGAGGATAATAAGAATAATAAAAAGTGTTTTACGTGTTACCAGAAGTACTTCTGAACGAAAATGAGAGAGGAAAAGATAGAGGATCAGATAGGATGATGAAACGAGAATAAGTATACCAAGAATTTTTAGCCAGTTGTAGCCAGATTGATGAGGCCAGATCGCTGCAACGATTATTATACTCAGGATGAAATAAATATTGTTTAAGAAGATTTTTTTTGCCGGCTTCCAAACATCCCTAAATTCAGGCATTGGCATTTAATTTTTTATAACCTCATATAATTCGCTAAAATTAATTCTATTTTTCTAAACTTCAAAGTTGGAAACCATTAACCGCAAAGGGGCACAAGCGTTAAGAAATAGCCTGGTAGGCTATTTTAGCGCCGTGGCCAGATTGCAGAGGTGGCTTTTACGCAAAGATCACAAAGAACTGAATTATAAGGTTTTGACTCTGTGAACTTTGTGCCTTCTTCGTGTACTTTGTGGTTACAGAGGACTTTTAATTCAGATCCTTCAAGCTATATCAATTGATTTAAATTTCAAGATATTTGCTAATTTTGAATCAAATAATTGAAACATGGAAATCTTTATTTGCGAGAATGTCTTCGTCCCATTAAGATCGGGGCCATCACATAAAACTGAGATGCTGAGCCAGGTACTCTTTGGAGAGAAATATTCTGTTATTGACAAAGCAGGCAGCTGGATGAAAATAGAAACTGTATTTGACAAATACCAGGGATGGATCGATATTGCACATCTCCAGCACTCTCCTGTTGAGGGAAAATCATGCGGACATGTATTGAACAGATCGTTACTTTGTTACAAAAATGACAAAACAAAAATAGTTCTCGAAGCCGGGTGTGATATTTTCGATCCGGATTTTGAGGACAAAGTATTTTATATAGGTAAAAATCAATATGCCACCGGTAGGGACTTTAGCAACACCTATATTTCAACAAATGATTCCGTTGCTGATCTAGCAATGAAATTTATAAACAGTCCGTACATATGGGGAGGACGTATACCCTCAGGGATAGATTGTTCAGGATTTACCCAGCTTGTCTATAAAATACAGGGCATTGCAATTCCGCGGGATAGCCGGCAACAGGCTGAGGCAGGAAAAGCAATTGACTTTATCGATCAGGCAGAGCCCGGTGACCTGGTTTTTTTCGACAATGACAGGGGTAAAATCACGCATGTCGGGATTATTTTATCGAGAGGGTTAGTCATACATTCTTCCGGCAGAGTAAGAATAGATTCAATCGATCATCAGGGGATATTTAAGGCTGAAATTGGTGACTACTCTCATAAATTGCGTACAATACGAAGAATCCTTTGATATAGAAATGTTGCTGGGTGCTGGGTTCTAGGTTCTTGGTAATGAGAAGTTGACCCAGTACCTTGAACCCAGGATCCCGTACCATAAAAAAGGCTGCTCTGAGCGAAGTCGAAGAGCA
>Ga0209540_10003432_pt1 | contig 10792 bp, 7 predicted proteins | sample BarGraIncu01121A_FD_184501 | JGI IMG/M metagenome (GOLD analysis project Ga0209540, IMG submission 184501) | Arctic peat soil microbial communities from Barrow, Alaska - Barrow Graham LP Incubations 011-21A (SPAdes) (version 2) | ecosystem: Environmental > Terrestrial > Soil > Wetlands > Peat... | reverse complement strand
TGACACCGACAAGATGAAGATCACCGGTTCATCAGAGCTGAAGGAGAAAAAGCTTAACTGTGGCGAATCTGGCCTTGCAATACGCATGTTCTCGCCGGTGGCAGCCCTCTATAAAACTGAACTGACAATAACGGGAACCGGGTCGCTTAAGAAGAGGCCTATGTCAATGATCGAGGAGGCCCTGAAACAATTCGGTATCAAATGTGAAACAGAAAACGGATTCCTTCCTCTTACTATAAAAGGTCCGCTTAAAGGGGGCATATGTGAAATTGACGGCTCCTCGGGCTCGCAGCTTCTGACAGGACTACTGATAGCTCTCCCTGTCGCAATGAAAGATTCGGTTGTAAAAGTCAATAACCTTAAAAGCAAACCATACATTGACATGACTCTGCAGGTGCTGGAAAGGTTTGGAATAAAAGTTAAGAATGATAACTACAATCAATTCGATATTCCGGGGAAGCAAAAATTCAAGCCCTGCAGCTTCGAAGTTGAAAGCGACTGGAGCGGCGGTGCATTCCTTCTTGTCGCCGGGGCTATTAATGGTAACATTACAGTTCTTGGATTGCACCCCGACAGCAGGCAAAGCGATAAGGCTATCCTTTCAGCGCTCGACAAGGCAGGTGCCAGGATGAGTATCGAGAAGAATATTATTGAAATAGGGAAATCGTCGCTGAAATCTTTCGAATTTGATGCGACCGAAGCACCCGATCTCTTCCCTCCTCTTGCAGCACTTGCAGCATATTGCAAGGGTACCTCGGGGATAAAGGGAGTTTCAAGACTTATTCATAAGGAAAGCAATCGTGCTGCCACGCTTGTCGAAGAGTTCGGTAAGCTAAATATAAAGATTGAGATCAGCGGTGATTATATGCTTGTTACCGGTGGTGAGGTAAAAGGCGCGCATCTCTCTTCCCATGATGATCATCGCATTGCCATGGCTGCAGCTGTGGCAGGACTGGGAGCAACGGGTAAAGTGTATATCAAGGACTCACAGTGTATTTCAAAATCGTACCCCGGATTCTTTGATGATCTGAGGAAAATCGGAGCATCGGTTTATGAATGACATAAAAACGAGTCGATCAGTTAATAATTTTATTTAAAATCATTTTAAATAGTAAATATTTTATATTTTTTTGCTCTTAAATGAATTTTTAATATAGTTTTGCATACATGATAACAATGAGGATATATGATTGGTCTTGGCGCAGCTCTTCAATTAATGCTGTGTAACAGGCCGTTTTATACCCTATAAAGGATACCAATAATTTTAAGGCACGCTGTTCACAGCGTGCCTTTTTTATTTTAAAAAATTCAACCAAACATTTAATAATTAAAATTATGAAAAAGTCAAGCAAAATTACTTTAAGCGAAAAAGAGATGCCAAGGCAATGGTATAATATTGTGGCCGATATGCCAAATAAACCGCTGCCTCCTCTTCATCCTCTGACAAGGCAGCCTATTGGTCCCGAAGCGCTTGCAGCAGTATTTCCGATGGAGCTTATCAAACAGGAAGTATCTGCCGAGCGGTTCATTGATATTCCGGAAGAGGTCGTTGACCTTTACCTGACCTATCGTCCCTCTCCTATCTTCAGGGCTTATAATCTAGAAAAAGCGATTGGCACAAAAAGCAAGATTTACTATAAGTATGAAGGAGGAAACTATTCTGGCTCACATAAAGCGAATACCGCTATTGCCCAGGCTTATTATAATAAACAGGAGGGCATCAAGAGGATCACCACTGAAACCGGTGCCGGCCAGTGGGGAAGCGCAATGAGCTACGCCTGCCATCATTTCGGACTAGAGCTCCTTGTCTTTATGGTGAAGGTCAGCTATGACCAGAAGCCGGGACGCAAGCTTTTAATGAACACCTATAATGCCAAAGTAATCCCTTCACCCAGCAACATGACAGCTGCCGGCAGAAAAGTTCTCGAACAGGATCCCAATTCACCCGGAAGCCTGGGAATAGCAATCTCTGAGGCCATGGAAATAGCTTCTCAGGATCCGTATACCAAATATTCCCTCGGCAGTGTTCTGAACCATGTAATCCTCCACCAGACCATCATAGGACAGGAAGCACTGCTTCAGATGGAAAAAGCCGGTGATTACCCTGATGTTGTAATCGGCTGCTTCGGCGGCGGTTCAAACTTCTCCGGAATTGCTTTTCCCTTCATCCGCGAAAACATCACAAAAGGCAAAAAAACAAGGTTCCTGGCTGTCGAACCTTCCTCATGCCCGAAACTTACAAAAGGCAAATTCATGTATGATTTCGGTGATTCTGCAGGAATGACCCCTCTCCTTCCTATGTACACACTGGGCCATAATTTTATGCCCGATAAGATACACGCAGGAGGACTTCGCTATCATGGTGCAGGAGTGCTTGTAAGCCAGCTTCTCAAAGACGGGTTCGTTGAGGCTAAGGCAAAAATGCAGAGGGAATGTTTTGAAGCGGGAGTGCTTTTCGCAAGAAGTGAAGGAATCCTCCCTGCTCCCGAATCAAATTATGCCATTGCCGGTGCTCTTGACGAGGCAAGAAAAGCAGACATTGAAGGAGTCTCAAGGACAATACTCTTTAACCTTAGTGGTCATGGTCATTTCGACATTTCTGCTTATGAGAAGTATTTCGAGAACAATCTACCTGATCACGAGCTCACCGAATCTGAACTCAGTGAATCACTTTCAAAAATAGATTTCCCTGATTAATTCCATAACCCTTCACCCCCTTCCCTATAATAAACTACCCTTTATACACATTTATTTTGAAATCCTTTAACCACAGAATAACACGGAGTTACATAGGGTAAATCACGGAGTAATTTACGGATTAAATGTTTAAATAAATAAGGAGATTCCTCGCTAACGCTCGGAATGAGGAATCTCCCCTGACATAAACGAAATGATTAAAAAGATGTGTATAAAGGGTAGCTATAATAAAGGGAAGGGCCGTGGATGGGTTGAATTAATTTTAGAAATCTGAATAATCAGTTGGGTGAAGCAGGTACGGATTTGTCATTGATGTTACATTCTGATACTCTTTCTGCGCTTTCAGAGTCACCCAGTCAGGATGGTTTCTGAAAGTATTCCAATGCTCATCATGCGATTTCATATCAGCATAGGTGGTCATGTAAATCAGCCTTGGCTTAAGGCTGCCAAATAATACCTGTCCATAAAAGACAGCATTGGATCCGACTTTCTCAAATATGCCAATCTCTCCTCCTTCGTTGAACATCTTGATTTTTTTTGCAGCCTTTGTTTCCGTAGCACTCTCATAACTGCGCAGCTCATATATTCTTTCAGATGGTTTGGTCGAGTATGAAGGGATCCGGAACTGCGGCATGAAAGCGAATGCTTTAAGAAGAATGCTCTCGTACCTTGCAAAGGGAGGATTGTTGTACTGTGCATCAAGAAACTCCTTGCCCGATTCCTGGTAAACCTTGTCATTGCCAAGAGTCTCTGTCAGTTTAAGATACTGATCAATAGTTTTATAAGGCACAAAAACGTAAATGAGCTTACCATATGCAGTATCAGCTTCAACCGGTTTGAAAACACCAATGGTGTTGATGCCTGCCCTGTGCATTGCAGGAATATATGATTCTTTAAGGTACTTTTCGGTAGTTTCAGCCTGCGAGGACAGGTTTACCTTGTATATCCTTATCTCATAGAACATCTGTTTAGAGGGTTCTTTCGCAGAAACAAAAATGGGGACTGCCAGTAATAAGAAAGTCAGTTTTGCAATTAATGTTTTTTTCATAATTCTGATGTTTTAATTATTTTCAGCCTTCAGTCTCCTTTATGTTGACTACCCTCTCCCCAAGCCCTCACCCAAGGGCGAGGGGCTTATTTCAGATTATTTATGACTCTCCCCGTCTCCCCTGGGAGAAGGGGACGGGGGAAGAGGGTTAGAAAAATAAGGGAGTCCTTTTTAATACAATTTCGAGAACTCCTGGAATATCTTCGCAGCTCCATCAGGTGTCAGTTCAGATCCGGACTGGACATAAAATCTGTGCCTGAGTGTCATTGACTGGCCCTTCTGAAGGGGGTATGTAACCTTTTCCTGTTTCGGGTCGTACGCATTCTGCCCAAGATTATTCACCGAGAATAATCCATAGCCCCTGGCATGAGAATATGCAGGGAAACCGGGGTTCTTCGGATTGTCGAATATTGCAAAAGAGATAGGAACATTATCTTTCGTTCCTGAAAGGATTACCCACTCGTTCCTTGTTCCCCAGACCTTATCGCCCTTCAGCCCGTTACTGGAAGTATACATGCCGGTAACTCCGGTATTATCCGTTGCCTTTACTGTTGTGGGGTTACCCTTGTCGTCCGTAAAAATAAGGGATTCATTGGATGGCATTTCAAAAGCCCGGTCGACCCTGATTGCAAACATCCCTTCTTTGTTGTCATTAAAGGTAACAGGACCATTTATTGCAGTCAGCGTTGAGATGTGGTCTATAGTACGGGAATCTTTACTTGCCGTAAAAATGTACTTTGTATTTTCCACAAGAAGGGTGTTCCCCTTGTTATCGTCCCAGTTCGAGACAACCTCCAGAATAGCTTTCTTGCCGCTTTTTGCCTGTTTAATGCTCTTTACAACAATATGGCCATACTCATCTTTCCTGTTCGCAGGAATGGCTGATGAATTGTTCCAGAAATCGAGTCCGTTGACATTCCCATGATTGAACCAAATGCCTATATGATGAGGATGGTCAATCCTTTCTCCTTTTCTCGGTTCAATAGGAAACCCTCTGGTTATCACCGAGCCGTTTGGAGCATATACAGGGTAGAGAAAAGGTTTTTCGATATTCCCCGGATACTGGTATGATGTAAATAATTTCCCATCAACAATCACATCGACCTTATGCTTTGCATCATCCCTGACAAGCTGGATTTTTGACGACTGTGCGTTCATGGTTGAGCCAACCAAAAGGATCAATGCTGAAATTGCGAATGACAATAATGCTTTTTTCATATTATTAAGTTGAATTAATTTTAATACTGGAATACTTTACCTCCTGCCAGAACCTCCTGGTTTTTTTCATCAAACGAGGCCTTTTCACCTGTTCTCAATGCTGCAGTACACATAATAGTAGCAATTGAGTGATTATAGCCTGCCACTACATCAGCATGAGGTTTAGTGCGGTTACGGACGCATTCCATCCAGTTTCTCACATGGGCAGTAGTCATCGGGTCGCCTCCGGTATTGGCACTCGTTTCAATTCTCATCGATGGAAGTTCATAGGGCTCAAGGAGATTTGCTTTCATCTTCATCGGTTTTGCATCACCTTCCTGGAGTCCGCCTTCAGATGTGATCTTGTTGGTGTCGAGGTTGAGCATACCGCCGTTTGAATAGTAGAGCTCCTTGGTACCACCGGCAGAGTTTGTGAATCTTGACGTGTAAACGACCTGGAAGTTCAGATCGGGATTTTTTGGATCACCATAATCCATAACTGCCGTCATAGTGTCATAATTCGATCTTCCATCCTTCCAGAGATAAATGCCTCCGTTGGCTGCAACGCTGTTAGGATGAGAGAGACCAGTAAACCAGTGGACAGTATCGATCTGGTGAGCCATCCATTGTCCGGGTATACCTGATGAATATGGCCAGAATAGTCTGAATTCAAGGTATTTCCTTGGATCAAATGCAGCTACTGGACGGTTCTGCTGATATCTCTTCCAATCGGTATCTGCTTCTTTTAAAAGGGGAACAATATCGGGTCTTCTCCACCTGCCAGGCTGGTTTACATTCCATGACATTTCAACCATGACTATCTTACCGAATTTCCCGGATCTCAGGTATTCATTGGCTGCAATATAGTTTGGAGCACTGCGCCGCTGTGAACCAATCTGAACAATTTTTCCGGATTCTTCAACTGCCTTCCGTGTATAACGTGCATCAGCCATTGTCTCTGCAAAAGGTTTTTCACAATAAACATCACGTCCTGCCTTTACAGCATCAGCAGTAACGAGAGCATGTGAAAAATCAGGAGTGCTTACAAATACTGCATCGGTATCCTTACCCTCCCAGAGTTCATCATTATTGCGTGCCAGCCTCAGGTTTATACCTTTATCTTTGTAAAACTTCGCAGCTGCTTCACGTCTCAGACTCCATAAGTCGGAAACGGCTGTAAATTCAAAATTCATTTCCTTGGCCAGACTGAGGAAAGCCGGAGATAAAGCTCCCCTGAAACGATCGGAATAACCAACAATCCCAACGCGTACCCTGTCGTTTGCACCAGGTATGCGGGAATAACTCTTTGCATTAAGGACGCTTGAAAGGCCCTTTGCGCCAATCGTTAGTCCTGCTGCACCAAGAGCTGTTTTTTGAACAAATTCTCTGCGGGTTGCCATAATTTTATAAGTTAATGTACTAATTATTAATATGTTTAACCCCCCATCCCCCCTAAGGGGGGGGCTAATTGACTGCACTGAATACCCCCCTTCAGGGGGGCAGGAGGGCCTGTTCAAAAGGTAAAAATACTTTTAATTAGGAATCATTCAAATACAAAAAGCTGGCTTTATCCCATTTTGAAGTCTATTAACTTTTTTTAACAGAAAATGAGGGCAATTCAGCTAACTTTGTTAATAGGAAAGCTCTTTTCAAACAAAATAAATATTATCTGAAATGAATAATAATATTAAAAACAGTCTGGCTCTTTCTCTTGCACTTCTGTTATCCGGTTCCCTGTCCGTTCATGGTCAGAAACCGGTTAATGAAGGCGATCTGAAACACTGGCCCCAAGGCTCCTCACCACTGGAGATAGGCGTGCGGATAGCAGAGCATTTCGTCGCTTCACCTCATTTCAATTATTTCCGCCCCACCCCTGCCACTTCAATTGTGTATCCTGAGACATGCACATGGTACGGTGCACTGACCTTTGCAAAACTTACAATGAACGAAGATCTTTTCAAAAAGCTTGCTGACAGGTTTGAACCTCTTTTTGGGAGCGATTCCACACTAATCCCCAATCCTAATCACGTTGACAATACGGTTTTCGGCGCAGTGCCGTTAGAGCTTTACATTATAACAAAAGATAAGCGTTATCTGAAAGTTGGTCTCGGTATTGCCGACAAGCAGTGGGCAGCTCCTGAAGGCAACATGATCAGTCCTGACGCCACAAGCTACTATGATAAAGGTTTTACTCCTCAGACGCGAATCTGGATCGACGACATGTACATGATAACGCTTGTTCAGATTGAGGCATACCGGGCAACCGGCGATCACAAATACGTTGACAGGGCAGCAAGGGAAATGGTCATGTATCTCGATACTCTTCAGCGGCCGAACGGACTCTTTTATCATGCTCCTGATGTTCCTTTCTTCTGGGGCCGTGGAAACGGGTGGATGGCTGCCGGAATGAGTGAGCTTCTTCTTTCCCTTCCAAAGAACAATCCTGACAGAACCAGGATAATGGAGGGATATAAGAAAATGATGGCAACTATCCTGAAATACCAGGCTGAGAACGGAACCTGGCGTCAGTTAATCGACGAACCGGAAGCATGGACTGAGACATCAGGGACCGGTATGTTTGCATTTGCAATGATAACAGGTGTGAAGAACGGATGGCTTGATAAAAAAACTTACGCTCCCGCTGCCAGGAAAGCCTGGCTTGGACTTCTTCCTTTCATTGATGCCAACGATGAGATCCATGAAGTATGCGAAGGCACCAGCAAGAAAAACGACCGCCAGTATTATTTCGACAGAAAGAGAAATATAGGCGACCTGCATGGACAGGCTCCGATACTCTGGTGTGCAACTGCGCTGCTGAGGTAAAAATAGTGGCAGAATAAGCGCATCTTTTAACTAGTGATGATCATGATTTTTATCGATTGGTTTATATAATTATTTCCCGGTCAGGTCCGTTTATGTTCTACATAAAGATTGTATTTTTGTTTAATACTTCTTTGCAAAGTTTTTGACTTATTTTAAAGTCATTAATATTTTTCAGGAAGCACTAATAAACAATCTTTGGATTTATTTATCAGATATGCCTGAAGAAGTAGTCTATTATGTAACAAAATATGGGTACACTGCAGTTTTCATTCTGGTTTTCCTCCAGGAGATTGGAATGCCAAATCCACTGCCAAACGAGCTCCTGCTTATGTTTTCAGGATATTTGTCATTCAAGGGGATTCTATATCTTCCGGGGGTACTCGTTACAGTAATATCTGCCGATTTTATAGGTACAAACATACTTTACTTTATTTTTTATTCCACCGGGACATTTATCCTGCTGAAGAAACCAAAATGGTTCCCATTATCTCAAAAAACCTTAGACAAACTGACAACTAAAATTAACCATGGAGGATATAAGAGCATATTCCTGTTCCGTCTGACACCATTTACAAGAGGATATACTTCTGTAATATGCGGATTGCTGCAGATCAAACCAAAAGTGTTTCTTCCCATTGCGCTTTTTTCCGCCATTACCTGGGCCACAATTTATGTTGTTGCCGGACGTTTAATTGGGCCCTCCTGGAACCTGTTCATTCAGAACACAGGGCATTTTAAGTATTTTATGCTTGCCGCTCTTGTTGTAATATCAGGTCTGGTTATACTTAATTATTTTCACCGGAAAAGTAAAAAATCTGTTGAAGAACCTGATTCTAATAATTATTGACCTATCAGGAATTGTCTTTTAATGTTTGATTAAAGAAGCTCAATGAAAATTCATGTGATCTCAGCGACCCCGTTTACAATGAAAGGTACAGGTGTTCACACCGCATTCATTGATCATATTCAGTTATTAAAAGAAAAGAATGATATTGAAGTGGTTGTAAATGGCAAAGGTACGGGCGATATTTGTCACGGTCATACTTATGGACTTTATTATCTCTGGAAAGCCAGGCATTACAAGGGCAGAAGAGTGTTTACTGCGCATGTAATACCCGATTCAATAAAAGGATCATTGCCGCAATGGAAGATTTTTATGCCATTTGTCAGGCTGGGATTAAAAACAGTATATTCTTATTCTGACGTCTGTATTGCCATATCTCCCATGGTTGAAAAAGCAATAATTGAGACAGGCGCTAAAACAAGAATAGTCAGGATTTATAATCCGGTTCACATTGATATATGGAAGAGAACAGAAGAAAAGCGTAAAAAAGGGAGGCAGACGCTTGGGTTATCAGAAAATGAATTTGTCGTTCTTGGTGTTGGTCAAGTCGAGGGTCGAAAAGGTGTCGAAGATTTTTTGGATGTTTCTGATGCCTTCCCGGGGATTAAGTTTGTCTGGGCAGGAGGAAGACCGTTTAAGGGTTTGACTGAAGGAATCATAAGAATTAATGAAAGACTGAAAAAGACCGGGAAGAATTTCATCAACGCCGGCCAGGTAAAGCTTGAACAGATGCCTGATATATATGCTGCTGCTGACCTTATGCTTTTCCCATCATACCAGGAAAACTGCCCGCTTGCCCCTATTGAAGCTTCTGCCTGCGGCATGCCGGTAATTTTCAGGGATATTGAAGAATATAAATCATTATATGAAAATCCTTATCTTAAGGCCGGAAATACCGCTGAATTTATCAGCCTTACCAGAAAAATGATCGAAGACAAACAGTTTTACGATGAAGGTCTTAAAATATCTGAACAACTGGTAAAACAGTTTGACAAGGAGATTATCAGAGAAAAACTTATTAATGTTTATAAGAGCCTTTTAATCAATTAGCTGTCGCGGGTGACTTTAGCAAAATTTTACCGGAAAGACTTATAAAAATGGATGCACTGGCAAAAGTAAATTCAAATACATAAATTTAAAATATGGAAACCGAGACTAAGACCCCATCGAAACGACTTTACTCACTCGATGCCCTCCGGGGATTCGATATGTTCTGGATAATGGGTGGTGAAGGAATCTTTGTTGCACTGGCAACAATAACAGGATGGCCTTTTCTTCAGTGGTGGGCCTCACAGCTTGAGCATGTTCCGTGGCACGGATTCCATTTTTATGATATGATTTTCCCTCTCTTCCTTTTTATAGCCGGGATCTCATTCCCATTTTCAATAGCAAAAAGAGTTGAAAAGAATGATAGCAGGGCATCCATTTATAAGCACATAATTTTCCGCGGCCTTATCCTTGTTCTCTTAGGGATACTTTACAATAATGCCGTGAATTTCAGGCTTGGTGAGCTGCGCTATGGAAGCGTTCTCGGAAGGATCGGGCTTGCCTGGATGTTTGCTGCCCTTATTTTCATAAATACAAAACGGAATACAAGAATTATATGGTTTGGCGCTCTGCTCATCGGATACTGGCTTCTGCTTTTGATATTTCCCGCACACGATCTTGGCTCGACAGATGTTTTCTCAAGGGAAGGGAACCTCACCAGCTATATCGACAGACTGCTGATGCCCGGCAAGCTATATCTGGGGAATCACGATCCTGAAGGATTGCTGAGCACAATACCCGCAATCGGAACCGCTCTTATTGGGATGTTTACCGGCGAATTCCTGTTATCTGACTACCTGAAGGACAAGCCCTTGAAAAGAGTGCTCTATTTGGTCATTGCTGCCATCCTTCTGATGGTAATAGGGAAGGTCTGGAATATCTTCTTCCCTATCAACAAAAACCTCTGGACCAGCTCATTTGTATGCTTTGTCGGTGGACTGAGTATGCTTCTATTCTCAGTTTTTTACCTGGTAATAGATGTATGGAATTACAGGAAATGGGCGTTCTTCTTTGTGGTTATCGGCATGAACCCCATTACCATTTACATGGCAGAAAGAATCATAAACTTCAGGTCGGCGACCAAGTTTTTCTTTGGAGGAATTGAGTCATTTCTTCCTGAGAACTGGGCTTCACTT
>Ga0209540_10003431_pt1 | contig 10793 bp, 5 predicted proteins | sample BarGraIncu01121A_FD_184501 | JGI IMG/M metagenome (GOLD analysis project Ga0209540, IMG submission 184501) | Arctic peat soil microbial communities from Barrow, Alaska - Barrow Graham LP Incubations 011-21A (SPAdes) (version 2) | ecosystem: Environmental > Terrestrial > Soil > Wetlands > Peat... | reverse complement strand
TTTTTGCTCTAATCACATCGCATCTTTTTGCTGCCGAAACGATGCTCCTCAATTTTGAATCTGCTACCGTTCCGGGCACTGTAAGTTCGTGGCTGAACTATTCAAAAACCGGAACATCGGCCAGCATCTGGTCTATCGCCAACCCAAAAACGGATGCTATCAATAGCACTGCAAACTGCTATAAAATTGTAAAAACGAGCGCCGATCCATATTGGACAGGCCTGGAGGTGACGTTGGCCAATTCAATCTCGATTTCTTCTGCGAATCAGTACATGCACGTTCTTGTTTATAAGAATACAACATCCAGAATAGCTTTAACTTATACGCCTGAAGGAGGTAGCCAGAGCGGTGATGCCTGGCAATCGAACGCAACCACCGGGGCCTGGATCGACTACGTGTTGACAATCCCCGTTGGAACAAAATTTAAAACCTTTTCAATCAAAATTGGTGACGATGCCGGCGATTACTACTTCGATCAGATATTGCTTTCCGATGTAGGGACCTCAATTTCGAGAACAGCAATTGCCGTTGACCCTTCGGTTAAGAATCAGGTTATCGAAGGTTGGGGCGCTTCGCTTTGCTGGTGGGCCAACATCATGGGCGGATTTTCCGATTCAAAAATTAAAACGATATGCGATTGGATTACTGACCCGGTAGCCGGGCTCAATATGAATATCTTCCGTTTCAATATTGGTGGTGGCGATGATCCAACGCATCACCACATGCGGGGCGACGGTGGCGATATGCCTGGTTATAAAGCTTCATTAACAGCAGCTTACGACTGGTCGCAGGATGCCAACCAACGGAAAATCATGCAGCAACTGATTGCTTCGCGTATTGCTAAAGCTGGGAAAAATGATATTCAGATTGTTGGTTTTTCGAACTCACCGCCTTACTGGATGACCCGAAGCGGTTGTTCAGCCGGAAGTACAGAGGGAAATGTAGGTAACCTAAAGGCTGACATGTTCGGCGAATTTGCCGATTACCTGACCGAAGTAACCAGGTATTATCACGACAATTTGGGGATTACTTTTAACTACATCGAACCATTCAATGAGCCCGATGGTGGCTGGTGGAAAGCGCTTGGAGGACAGGAAGGTTGTTTCTTTTCAAATGCTGATCAGATTAAAATGATCAGGGAACTTTATACCAGGCTTCAGAATAAAGGCATGTTGTCGTATTGTAAAATTACCGCCAACGATGCAAACAATCTCGACAATGGCTATAGTTCGTTGCAGGTTTATAAAGCGGCAGGCGATATTTTGCCTATGATCGATCTTGTTTCGGTTCATACTTATGGTGGAAATAACCGGGCATTGCTTGCAAGCTGGGCCAAAAGCTACAGCAAAAAGCTTTGGCAATCGGAGTCGGGTCCTATTAGTGTGGGCGGTACCAATGAACATCAGATCATGGTGATGGCCGACCGGATTATTACCGATCTGCGCGACATGAAATGCACCGGATGGTGCGACTGGCAAATAGGAGGAACCGGAAGCCCAACCAACAATCCCTGGGGGCTTATCATTGGCGAGTATTCCGACATGCTCAATCCCATTACCCGAAACATCAATTTCTATATACGGGCACAATACAGCCGGTATATCAAAGCCGGGTATATCATCATCGGGAATTCGATTGGCAATTCAATTGCAGCCGTCAGTCCCGATGAAAAAGAACTCGTAATTGTCGTCAGCAACAGTGAAAGCTACACGCAGAAATACTCTATCGACCTGTCTAAATTCTCCAACTTTGGAAAAGTAAGACAGTTTCGGACGCGAGCACAGGAGTCGTTGGGAATTAAAAATTCGGAAGACAGGTTTACCATTTCTGGGAATACGTTTACTTACGATGCGCTATCTGAATCGGTGACCACTTTTGTCATCCCAATCAACCAATATCCAACTTCAACCAATGAAGTGGGAAAAACCGATGGGGATATGTACTATTCCGGTGGGAAGTTATACACCCATTTTTCAGGTACCCAAACAATATCAGTATCAATATTCAACTTAAACGGACAACTCATAAAAATAGAAAATGAGGTTCCGTCACAAGGCTCCTGTTGGCTTAATCTTGAAAATGGTATCTATCTGATAAACACCGTAGTTAATAACAAAAGAGTTACAAAAAAAATTGCGGTTTTCAATTGATGGTACGCGAATAAAAACTGATGGTACAATAGTGAAACAGATTGTTACAATATTGAAATAGCAAACCCCGATTTCTAAAGAAATTTGTCTGTGCAATAAACTTAAAGAATACAATTCATTTTATACACTAATTAAATTGATAACTTATGAAGAAACTATTTCTACTTTCATTGGCAATTTATTGCTTTTCTTTAATTTCTGCTGGCGCAGAAACAAAACTATTTACTGGTGACACTACGCCCAGTCTATTTTCCCGCATGGATGTAATCTCATGGGGGATGACTGATCAACTATCAAACTATGTAAATTTTGGAACCGCTGATGCTCCAGCATTTACAGAAGTTTCCAGCAATCCTGATAAAACAGGATTAAACAAATCGGATAAAGCGCTTCACATGTCTTCATTGAAAGGACACAGCTGGTGGCCCGACTTTGTGGCGATGAGCCTGACGGCACCAATAACGATCACTGAAGCAAACCGTTACCTTCACGTTTACCTTTATCGTGAAAATCTGAACAAAGGTTTTACGCTATACCTCACACCCGACGGAACCTGGGCTGAAGATGCAGACAAAGGAACAAAACGTTTTGACATGGATCTTCATAAAGCTGCAACCTGGGAAGATGTTGTAGTTGACTTAAAGTGGTTTATTGATAATTCAACGCCTCTTGCTTCGATTAACTTTTTGATGGACAGAAACTGGGGTGGCGATGCTGAATCACCAACAAACTATTACTTTGACGATATTTCGCTGAGCGACTCTAATTTGCCTCGTGGTATTAACCTTTTCACTGAAAAAGAAATGTCGTTTTTCGTTGCTGATAATGCTTCTTACAGCAAATGGGTAGGTTCAACGGATTTGCAAAACACCGAAAACACTTCGAAAATCGTAGCGAATCCTTTCAGCACACAAACTACAGTATTAAACTCCGAATCAATCATGCTTTTTAATAAAAGCGCCAATGCTTCATGGTGGCAGGGAGGTCCACGCTTCGTATTAACCGGAACTATGCCAGTTGGTGTAGGTGGAACTTCGTCTTTCTTACACGTAATGGTAAATATTTCTGAAATGGAAGCCGGAAAAGACTACTATGTAGTTCAGTTAAATGCCAAAGACTTTTCAGGAAAGCAAATTGATAGCGGTGATGCTATTAAATACTGGTCTGACGATAAAGGCAAATGGATTGATTGTGTACTTGATGTAACATCGTTGGGTTATGTTTCTGAATTTCAGGTACGTTTCGATGTCCGTAAAGATGATAAGGATGCCTATGTCAATTCTCCTGCAGGTGTATTCTATTTAGATGCAGCGGCTATTAATGCCAGCGCCGATCAACGCACTGAAGTAAAAGCGCCTGTTACAGTAAAAGAAACTAAGCTATTTACCGGCGATGCTACACCATCTTTGTTCAGCCGCATGGACATTATTGACTGGGCAATGGGCGAAACCAAAGACGGTGGCCGTTATGTGAATTTTGGAACGGCTGATGCTCCTGCATTTACAGAAGTTAGCAACAATCCTGATAAAACCGGGTTGAACAAATCGGACAAAGCGCTTCACATGTCAGCATTAAAAGGAAATAGCTGGTGGCCAAACTTCCTGATTATGAAATTGATTGATCCAATAACTGTTACCGAAGAGACACGTTATTTGCATATGTATCTCTATCGTGAAAACTTAAACAAGGGATTTAGTCTCTACCTGACCGATGGAACTCTTCCTGAAGATGTTGACAAAGGAACAAAACGCTTCGATATGCAGCTATCTAAAGCAGCAACATGGGAAGATGTCGTTGTTGATTTAAAATGGTTTATTGATAATGCACAGCCTCTTACTGCAGTTAGCTTTTTGGTTGACCAGAACTGGGGCGGCGATGCTGAATCTCCAACAAACTATTATTTTGACGAGATTGCATTAAGCAGCAGCAATTTACCGCGAGGCATTAATATTTTGGCCGATAAGGAAATGTTGTTTTTCCCTGGAAATAGCACTTACACGAAATGGGTAGGTTCATTGGATTTGCAAAACACCGGAAACACTTCAGAAATCGTAGCCAATCCGTTTACTACAGAAATGGCAGTATTAAACTCAGCACAAATCATGAAATTTAATAAAAGTGCCGACGCTTCCTGGTGGCAGGGTGGCCCACGTTTCGTTCTGAACGGAACTCTTCAGGTTGGCGCTGATGGAGCTTCTTCCTATCTTCATGTAATGGTAAACATTCCTGAAATGGAAGCTGGGAAAGATTACTATGTCGTTCAGTTGAATGCCAAAGACTTTTCAGGCAAGCAAATAGACAGTGGCGACGCCATCAAATACTGGGCTGACGATAAAGGCAAATGGATTGATTGTGTACTTGATGTAACATCGCTGGGTTATGTTTCTGAGCTTCAGGTACGTTTCGACGTTCGTAAAGATGATAAGGATGCTTACATCAATTCTCCTGCCGGTACATTCTATCTGGATGCAGTAGCCATTAATGGCAACGCTGATCCTCGCACAGTAGTGACCCGGATTGCGTCTATTAACAAGGATAACACAAAGGTGTATTCATGGGACCACAATATTTTGGTCGAAGGCAATGTATCTACCATTGAAGTTTACAACCTGTTGGGTAGCTTAGTGAAAAAAGTTACTGCAAATGCATCGAGAACCGAAATACCAGTTTACAAAAGCGGTGTATATCTGGTAAAAACAATATCAACAAATAAGAATATTTTCACCTCGAAGGTTATTGTTAATTAGGGATTAAGGTTAGCATAAAAAGGGAGAGAAATATGTACTCTCCCTTTTTTAAAAAACAAAAACCCTATTTTATTCATTGGATCACAATCAAATTCAATCAATTACAGGTCTGCATTAAAAGATCAGCAGATTTTTGAATTAAAGCATTAAAAGCAATCCGGATAGTTATCAACGCTCATTGCATCATCATTTAGCGGTTTGATGATTATTAATTGTTAAGCATTACTCACTTCCTTTGTAAATTGTTAAACCTATGAAAAACACTTCAGAAAGAATCCTCTTTCCAAGGCTACTTTTAGGCTGTCTTCCATTACTTATCTTGTTTTTGGGAACTGCTTGTAAAAAAGACGCCGAAGTTGATAACATGACAACCAAAATAACAGGCACCTGGCATCAGATTTCCCAAACCAAAGATGATATCCCTGCCTCCAAAGACAGTTCCCGTCTGATCATGCAAATTAACGCCAACAACATCTGTATTCTTTGTGACTCTTCGAAAGTAGCTGTGAAAGCTAAAACTATCATAAAAAGATCAGGATGGAGCTATACCGGTGGATTATTCAATTTGGCCATCGACCTGCCGGCAGCCTGGACGCCTGTTGCTGAGACCAATAAGTTAACTCTCGAACGAGTGGACTTTAAACAGGATGGAGCGCTTACTAAAACCAAGCTGACATTTGAACGTGTAGCTGACCTGGAAATCAAATAAAACACAAGAAATGAAAACAGTATACGGATTCTTCATACTAATTTTTTCATTAGCTGTCTTTTCCTCCTGCAAGAAAGACACCTTTGAAGCAAGCACTGCGACTGGCTTATGGAAGCAGGTTTCGGTTACAGAGGATGGCACACCCATGTCATTAACTCCCGAACAGGAAAGCTGCGAGTTACTTTTAGAGGCAAACGGAACATGTCGCTACTATCATCAATCTTTTATCAAGTACAACAACGGTTCAGGTCCCACCAAATTCTATGGTACCTGGAGTATGCTCGATGGTAAATGGATCAATTTTACAACCGAAAAATGGCAGTTCGTTGCTCCAATAACCAGCGACAGTAACAAAGTAATCCTGACTTATAAAAAAGATATTACGAATAAGCTTGGAATCGATACCCTGACAAGTGTGCAAAAACAGTGGTCGCAATACCATATTCAGTCCAGGTTCACCATTTTGCAGTTATCTGACACCGAAATGGAAATAAGACTAAAAACATTCGAAGGGGAGAAAAAATACGCCTTCCTCTTCGCTCCCGCTCCATCGGATTTTATCGAACTAAAAACAGTTGCTGCCGGAAAAGCAAATTACATTCCAAAGTTAGCGACCAATCAGAACTACTGGACTATCCGGAAAGAATTTCAGACTTTGAAAACTTATATTTTCAAATTCAGGAAAGAAACCTATTGATAACCACTAAAGAAAATTTTTATGAAGAAAACAATATTTCTTACACTAATGGCTTTACTCGTCTCCTTGTTGTCGCTTCAAGCCCAACAGACTCGTAAAGTAAGTGGTAAGGTCGCAGATATGAAAACCGGAGAAGAATTGGTTGGTGTTAAAATCATGATTCAAGGGACTCTAAAAGGAATAATAACCGATTTAAACGGAAATTACTCCCTCGATATACCCAACACTACAACCGAAACACTGGTATTTAGCTGCATCGGTTACGAAACAATCCAGGAATCGGTCAAAGATCGTACAATCATAAATGTGCGAATGAATACTTCAGACCAACAACTGGGCGAAGTTATTGTTGTTGGGTATGGAATGCAAAAGAAAGAATCCGTAATCGGTTCCATTTCAACACTCGACAATAAAACACTTCGTTCCAGCCCTATTACAAACCTGACGCAAGCTATGGCGGGTAAGATAGCGGGTATTCAGGTTGTTCAAAGCTCGGGTGAAGTTGGTGGCGATGTGGCCGATATTTATGTTCGTGGTATGGCTACCTGGAACTCTGCCGCTCCCCTTATTGTGGTTGATGGAATTGTTCGTGCCGAATTCTCCAAGATTGACCCCAATGAAATTGAATCCATAAATGTTTTGAAAGATGCATCGGCAACAGCCGTTTTCGGGGTAAAAGGCGCTAATGGGGTAATCATTATCACTACCAAACGCGGTGTTTTAGGGAAACCCAAAATTTCCATAACAACTCAAACTGCTATCACCGAACCTATCAATATACCTCAGCCTTTGGGAGCTTATGATGCCATGAGTCTTCGTTATCTGGCAGATTGGGGTCAATTTTCTTCTCGCACGCCGCAAACAAAAGGCGGCACCAATGCCTACGATTTATTATTGTGGCGCACAGGCGCTTCACCCTGGACACATCCTGATGTCAGATGGGTTGACAATGTACTGAAGAATCAATCGACTCAGCAACAATACAATGTAAACATTTCCGGTGGAACGAAAACCGTAAGATATTTTGTTTCGGGAGGGTTTTTGAATCAAAACGGATTTTATCAGAATGATAATCTGACCAAATATTCGCGCTTTAATTTCAGAAGCAACCTCGATGTTGATGTTTCAAAAGATCTGACAGCTTCGTTGAGTATCGGTTCGCGTGTTGAAAATCTCAATTCGCCAAATAGTACGATCTGGAACAGTTGGGGTATTTATCGTGCCGCTTTTGCCAATTCAGGAAGAGCTTATCCAATTTATAATCCTGATGGATCATACGCTGGTACAGGAAGTAATATTGTGAAATATTTAAATGAAGCAGCGGTTTACAAAGATGTAATGAGTACACTTGAATCGAGTTTAAGTTTAAATTATAAACTCGATTTCATCACCAAAGGCCTTTCAGCCAAAGGACAAGTGTCTTTCGACACACAAGGAGAAGTTGGGCGTTCGTGGGGGAAATCAACAGCAGAATACGTCTATGATCAATCAACAGATACTTATCAGAAATTTGGTGAGGACAGTCCACTTTCTTATGCGGGCGTCCAAAAAAATAATAACTGGCATAAATTTTACACAGAGGCCGGCATTAATTACATCCGCTCTTTTGGAAAAAATTCGATGACAGGTTTATTTTTAGTCAATCGCAACTTGTACATTACCAATGACAAACCGGCTTTTGCCGACCAGGGATTGGTTGGGCGTTTAACTTACGATTTCGACAAGCGATACTTTGGCGAATTTAACGTGGGTTACAATGGATCAGAGTCCTTCAAGAAAGGTTCACAATACGGACTTTTCCCTGCCTTTGCCTTGGGTTGGATGATAAGTAACGAAGATTTTATAGCCAAATCCAAACTGGGCGACATTATTACTTCATTGAAACTTAGGGCTTCTTTGGGGTGGGTTGGTAATGATAAGTACGCAGATCCAAGTGGTAACGCAGTACGTTTCTTGTATTTACAGGAATTTGCAAACGGTGGCGGATACACGTTTGGCACTGGCGACAATTATTTCAGTGGTATTCAGCAAGGTTCAATTGCAAATCCAGCCGCTCAATGGGAAGTTTCCCGCAAGGAAAACATAGGTTTTGAATCCAACTTTTTCAAAGGATTATTCGCGATAAATTTTGATTACTTCTATGAATACCGGAATAAAATCCTGACCCCCATTGATGCCGTGAAACCGGAGTATGTTGGCGCCGAATTTAAAGTGGCCAATATTGGCGAAACCGAAAATAAGGGCTTTGAAATAGAGTTAAAACACAATCTGAAAATTAACAATAACTTAAGCTATTTTGTGAATGCTAACTTTACCTACAATCGTAATAAAATTCTTAAAAAGGCTGATCCGCTTGGATTGTTGCCTTACCAAAAAGAAGAAGGTTACCCAATTGGAACTCCTAAAATGTGGAAAAACATCGGATACTTTACCAGTTACGAAGAAATTCAGAACAGCCCAACCCAGCTTGGTAATAACAACGGTATCCCCGGGAATATTGAGATTATACCGGGCGACTTGAAATTTGAAGATTTTAACCACGATGGAGTTATCAATGAGGCCGATGCTTATCGTCAGGGTTATGGAACTGTTCCCGAAATGCAATACGGGATAACCATTGGCGGAAAATGGAAATCGTTCGATTTTTCAGTGTTGTTTCAAGGATCGACCCATGCTTTGTTTATGAAACAATGGGAAATCATGTGGGCTTTTTCGAACAACGACAATGTATTCGATAAACACAATTATTACTGGGCTCCTGAGATTGCTGATGCTGCTCAGTTTACCCGTTTCTACGGAAAGTCATGGATTAACAACGAGCGGTATTATTCTACTTATGAAGCAGGTTCAGGAACCTATGTACGCTTAAAAAACATCGAGTTGGGATATACCCTACCTTCTGCATGGACACAAAAGGCTAAAATGTCGACGGTGAGGATCTATCTTTCTGGAATTAATACATACATGTGGTCAGTCGAAAAATACCTCGATCCGGATAACCGTGATGTAAGAGGAGGTAAAATGCCTCCTACACGTGCTTTTAACATCGGTTTGAATGTTAACTTTTAAATGAAATCATTATGAAGAATATAAAATATATAATCCTGTTCATGGTTCTGGGACTGGCTTCTTGTGACAGTTTTCTGGATCGTGCGCCCGACGTTAACCTTGATGAAGAAAAAGTCTTTACCAACTTTTTGAATGCGCAACGCTTTCAGGCTGACATCTATAGCGGATTAACAAGTCGTTTTAACGCTGTTGGGAATTATCAGCCGGTACCTTTATCGTCAGCCTCCGATGAGTCGGAATCAAATGCCGGTTATCATGGTACAAAACCATTTAACATGGGGAATTACAACGGGGTGGATGCCAATATCAGCTTCTATTACACTGCTATTCGAAAAGCCAATCTTTTCTTTAAAAACGCAGAGAAAATCCCTTTCCCGGATGCCAAAACGAAAGACCAAATGCTGGGCGAAGTTTATTTCCTGCGCGCCTTTTATTTCAATGAAATATTGAAACGGTTTGGCGGAATGCCCATCATGACTGAAAATGATTTGCTGGCTCCTGGCGACAATTTGATGCGTCCACGTAATACATATCGCGAATGTTTTGCTTTCATCATGGCTGATCTGAGCAAGGCTATCACTTCATTGCCTGTATCGCTCAAAACAAATGAATACGGACGTGCCACCAAAGGCGCTGCCATGGCTTTAAAAGCCCGCATGTTACTTTATGCTGCCAGTCCGCTTTTCAGCCAGAAAACAGGTATTTGGGGAATGGGTGGAAACGTGGATGACTGGATGGACAAGGATGGAAAAACATGGTGGCTCAAAGCCGCTGAAGCAGCAAAAGCTGTGATCGATTTGAAAGATGAAGACGGAAATACAGCTTATGCTTTATATCAAACCAATGCGGCCAACAAAGCCGATGATTACGAAAAACTCTTCTTTAAACGGCGCGAAACAGGAAACAGGGAAATCATTTTCTATAAACATGAAGCGCCAGTTGGCTTTAACAGTAACGAAATAAATGTTTGGATGCCAAGTGGCGACTTTGGAGGCGCCGGAGCAGTTGAACCTACCCAGGCTTTTGTAAATCTGTTCGAAATGTCGAATGGAAAATACATCGACGAACAAGGCTCAAGCTATGATGCTACGAAACCTTATCTAAACAGAGATCCCCGTTTTTACAAAATTATCATCTATCACGAAAGCACCTGGCAAGGTGTAAAAATGGATTTGTCAACCACTTCCGCTCAATTTCCTGCAGGTACGTTCCTCACCGGATATTTTGTTCGGAAATATGTGCCCGAAGAAATCAAAAAAGCTTCGTCCACCACTTCGTATCACAACTGGATATTCTTTCGCTTAGCCGAAATGTATTTAAACTATGCTGAAGCTATGAACGAAGCTGAAGGTCCAACTCAGGGAGTACGCGATGCCGTCAATATCGTCAGAGCCCGTTCGGGAGTGATTGAAATACCTGCT
>Ga0209540_10003430_pt1 | contig 10795 bp, 5 predicted proteins | sample BarGraIncu01121A_FD_184501 | JGI IMG/M metagenome (GOLD analysis project Ga0209540, IMG submission 184501) | Arctic peat soil microbial communities from Barrow, Alaska - Barrow Graham LP Incubations 011-21A (SPAdes) (version 2) | ecosystem: Environmental > Terrestrial > Soil > Wetlands > Peat... | reverse complement strand
CCGCATACGCAACACCCAATCGAAATTCTGCGACTCAACACCTGCGGCTCGGTGGACGACGGCAAGTCCACGCTCATTGGCCGGTTGCTGTATGATTCCAAGAACTTGATGGAGGACCAGCTCGAGGCGCTCGAACGTTCCGCCGACATCACCGGCGGCGGGCAAATCAACCTGGCGAACCTCACCGACGGCCTGCGCGCCGAGCGCGAACAGGGCATCACCATTGACGTGGCGTATCGCTACTTCGCCACGCCCAAGCGGAAGTTCATCGTCGCGGACACGCCGGGGCACGTACAATACACCCGCAACATGGTCACCGGCGCCTCGACCGCGAACCTGTCCATCGTGCTCGTGGACGCGCGGCAGGGCGTGATTGAGCAAAGCCGCCGCCACACTTACATCGCCGCGCTCCTCGGCATTCCGCACCTCATCATTGCCGTCAATAAAATGGACCTCGTGGATTGGAGCGAGGACCGGTATTGGGAAATCCGCGATGAATTCGAGGCTTTCATTCCCAAGCTCGATGTCTTCCGCGACGTGAAATTCATCCCCATCAGCGCGCTCAACGGCGACAACGTCGTCGAGCCGTCCAAGCGCATGCCGTGGTTTGAAGGCCCGACCCTGCTCGCGCACCTGGAAACCGTCCACATCGCCAGCGACTGGAACCTCAACGCGTTGCGATTCCCGGTGCAATGGGTCAACCGTCCGAACGACCCCACCGATCCGAAGCTGCACGATTTTCGCGGTCTGAGTGGACAAATCGCCAGCGGCATTGTGCGCAAAGGCCAGACCGTGGCCGTGTTGCCCGCCGGCATCAAGACCACCGTGAAGGACATCTGGACTTACAATGGTTCACTCGAACAGGCCTTTTGTCCGCAATCGGTGACGCTCTGCCTCGAACACGACATTGACATCAGCCGGGGCGACATGATTGTGGGCCTGGACAATCTGCCGGGCATGAACTCCGATTTGCACGCTTACGTTTGCTGGATGCACCAGCGAAAGTTGCAGGCGGGCAAAAAATATTTTCTTAAGCACGCCACGCAAACCGTCCAGGCCGTCGTCACCCAAGTGGAAAGCCGCATCAACATGGCCACCTTTGAACCGGAAGCCGCGCCGGTCGCCCTAGCGGTGAACGACGTCGGCATCGTCCGTCTGAAAACCGCCAAACCGATTGTCTATGACGGCTACAAAACGAACCGGCTCACCGGCTCGTTCATTTTGATTGAACAGGGCACCAATGCCACCGTCGGCGCCGGAATGTTGTTGCCGCCCACCGAAGCCGTGAAGCCCGAATACACCGACTTCGCAATTTGAGCGCCGAACAGTGGTGAGTCAATTGGTGGGTAAACAGCCTGTCACGCCCTGCGGCGATCCTCGCGAGCCAAAAAATTGTGAGTATTTAGTAGACTTTCGGTTTAAGGCGGTAGAAGGCTTTCGAGAGCTGACTCCTGTCAGCCGTCACATTGAATACCAGGTTGCTTCCCGATCCTTGTAGTTGGGAGACCGACTGCCAGGTCCCTGATACCAAATTGGTGGTTCGCTGAAGTTCGTACCATCGCGCTGGCGAAGTATTCTCCACCGCCAGATGAGGATCGGACATCCATTTGAGCTGGAGGCCAGGCGTCGTGTTTGTGGGGCTGCTATCAAGCATCCACTCTTGCAGATTACTAAGTCCGTCGTTGTCCGGGTCCTGCGCTTCCACAGTATCGTTTGTTCCCAAGCCGTAATATGCCAACCATCGGAAAGGAATGCCGTGTGTGGTCATTTGCTCAATCGCGTACAGAGAATTGTCAGCACTATTGAAGGCATACAGGACATTTGCCTGGCTATTGAAAGCCATGATCGTCGTGGCGAACGGCATGTTCGTGATCTTTGTTGCATTACCATGGATCGGGAAAGTTGTGGTATCCCAAATTGAGGTCTGACCGAAGGCGACTGTCCCGTTGCAGTTGAGCGCGTACACCTGCTCCTGAAATAGACCGATCTGGTCTGTGAAATTCGTCGAATTGAACAGCACTTTTCCATAGGCGAGGTAACGGTCATCGCCAGACAGGGAATAGTTATCGTAATCCCAGCCATAGGGGTAAGGGCTATATCCCATGGAATCGACCAAGGTGATTTGATCGCTTGAAACATCAAAAGCCCCCATCGCGCCGAGATTGCCGGTGTAGATGTACTGTCCGAAAAGTCGTGTCTTGTTGGAAAAGATCACCATTCTCATCTTGACCCCCGCGAAACTGCCCAGATCCGTCCCGGTGTCCGTGTTCAGCGCGTGAGCATCACCCTCGGAATTATAGTACAGGCGACCTGGTCTCCCGGCGGTGACATTGTCGGCTTCGACCGAGGTAACATAAGAAGTAACCAGTGTCTGATTGGTGAGGGCCACTACCCCGATACGCCATGAGCCCGGCAATCCTGTTCCTGATCCCTTGTTTGCGATGTAGAGAAAGTTTCCCGTGGCATCGATATCAAAACCCGTGGGGTCCTTTCCGACATAAAGCTTGTTCTGCACTGATCCCGTCAGAAGATTGATGAAGAGGATTTCGCTGTTCTGCCTGTCAATTGCGTAAACCCAAGTTCGGTGCGGATCGGGCAGAATCCGCACGACATTAGTGCCCACGGGGATTTTTTGAGATATTGCCCAAGTGCTGCCTGTTGCGGCAACACAACTTACCAACAGAAGTCCGGCAATCACCGGTGCTGCATGCCATTTGCGTTTTCTTCGTTTCGTCACAGAAACCATCGCTTTCTGCCATTCTGATAATCTTCGCTTTGAGGCTAATGGGTGCTAATGTTCCTGTCAATCCCAATTCCTACAATTAGTGACGGCGGTTGGTCACATGCGTTCCTGTCCCCATCTTTAACCGGGCCGCCATCCATTGCAACGTCATTGTCGTCTCCTGCCGCAATCATAAACGGGTCACAGTTTTTTCAGCACGAACAGGCAGACATCGTTTTCACGCAGGTCAAATCGCTGTTGAACTTTTCCATCCCGGGCGACCTTGACCGTGGAGCTGGCGATGGGCGCGCCGCTGTTATCGGATTTGATTTTTGCAACCTGCGCCTTGGTCAGTTGCGCAGGCGAACCCAAGTCCATGTAGGTCGCGTAGGCATCGTTGACGCGGTAGCCGACCTTGTAAATTTCCAGCGCGTATCTGCCCTTGGGCACGTTGGTCAGATTGAGCGTGACCTTGTTTTTCGGCAAGGACGGCAGGTCGCGTTTGTAATAAACCTGGTTGATGACGTTCGTGCCAGGATGCGTGATGGTGAAATCCCAGACCAGCGCCTGAATGCCGCCGGATGCGTCGGTGCAAATCCACGAGGCTGGGTCGCTGTTCTTCAATTCCGTCACGCCGAGCCGGTTCAAAAATTGATACGCGTAGAACGCCGGCTTGTTGATGTCCTCGTAGTTGATCAGGCCGAAGCCGCCGTGGAACGGCGTCCAGCGCGGGCCGGCCTCCTCGAAGATGTCCGTGAACACCCAGTAAGACATGGACTGTGCGGCGGCACCGGTGTTCTTGAGCTTGTCGAGGATGAACGCCGCGCTGTGGTAACTGTCGTGAATCGGATCCCTCGGCGTGTAAGAAGTGCTCCACTCGGTGAAATGCAGTTCCAAATCCGGCATGGCTGACTCGGCGATCTGCTGCCGCACCTTGATGACCTCGCCATAGCCACTTGATCGGTCGGGTGAGAACACAGTGCCGGCATTGCCGTCCTCATCCAGATAACCGCTCATGACGCAATAAGTGTGCGTCGAAATAAAATCCACCGGCGCATGATTCGTCGCGCAGAAATGGATGAACTCCGGTACCCACGCCCAACCCGCCGTCGCCGGACCGCCGACCTTGTAGGCGGGCGAAACGTCCTTGATCGCCCTTGCCGTGACGGCGTAGAGGTCGAAATAATCCTGCTGCGTGCCGTCAAAAAAACTGCGCAGGTTCGGTTCGTTCCAGACTTCAAAATACCAGGAGCGCACCTCGGCGTCGCCGTAACGCTCGCGCAGATGCGTGACGAAGGCGTGGATAAAATCGCCCCACTTCTTGAAATCCTTCGGCTTGGTCACGTTGCCGCGCCACCAGAAAATCGTCTTGGAACCGCTGGCCATTGCCGACGGCATGAAGCCCAGCTCCACAAACGGCTTCATGCCGATGCTTTGGAGAAAATCGTAAAGCTCGTCAATGTATTGCCAGTTGTATTCCGACTGGCCGTCCTTGCCTTGCTTGTAGACGCCCATGTCGTCGCAGAACAAACCGTGCATGCGGATGTATTCAAAACCACATTCGCGATGCGCGTAAGTCAGTTGCCGCTGCCAGTCGGCGCGCAAACCTTCATTCGCCCGCCCGGCCCCGACACACTTCTTGAACATCGTGTTCAACGGCCCCTGCACCTGCTGGAAATCGGCGGAGATGACGCGGTCGGTGGCCGGCGGATTCGTGTTCTCCGCCGGACAAATCTCGGCCAGTAAAAGCGTCAGGCAGGCAAGGAGGGCAAAACGGGTATTCATAAACGTAAACGCAAACGGTCCTGAGTATTGACACAAATTTACTTTTTCGGGTGGTAAAGCCGGTTGGCCACGTGAGTCCATGTCCCCATCTTTAACCGGTCCGCCATCCATTTCAACTTCTTTGTCGTCTCCTGCCGCAATCGCCGGGCCGGACTTCGGTCCGTAAGGATATCGCGCTGAGGCTGTTTCAAAACTTGTAGCAGCGGACGTAAGTCCGCTCCAATCTCATGCAAAATCCGAGAAAAGTGAGCCGACTCACGTCGGCTGCTACTATGAAAGGATATTTTGTGACGGCCTCCGCTGCACGTCCCCTCCGCAGTACTGTTACGGAGGACAGGCAACGCGGTCATCGCAGCGCGATGACCCTACCTCCAAATCAGTAAGACGACCTTGCCAGTCGCCTGAACCGGGCGGCCTGGAAAAGCTCTTTTTGGTCCGGACCATCAGTTGTTAAAAATGACCGTGACGATCGATTGTGAAGGCATGATGGCTTTTACGGCTTTTTTATCGGTCCAAATCTGGAAGAGAGTTTCTTTGTTTCCAACATTGAGAATGACCACGGCCACTTTGCCGTCGGGATTTAGAAAGGCGGTAGCGAGCAAATTATCATCGTTTGAAGCGGCGATAATCCTTTTTGCGCCGGGTTTGATAAACCGGGAGAAATGGCCGAAGACATAATACGTATTCAGGTACACCAGTTCATCTTTCCTGCTGTCGTACATGATCGGTGAAGCGCCATGACAACCAACATGACAAGGGCCTCCGGTTTCATCCAGCAACAGATTCCAGAACACCCAGCCTTCGGTCCAGTTGTTGAGATCCAGGATCATTGATTTGGCCAAACGTTCGGAAGTATCCCACTCGTTCAGCTTCTCCGGGTCATCGAGTGTGCCCCGGCCCAGCCCGGCCTCGGTATAAATCAGGTGTTTGTCAGGATAGGCATCATGAACCAGCCTCACATTGTCGTAATGGTTGCCCACATACCAATGAAAGCCGGTGCCCCAAACATATTTTGAAGCTTCCGGATCGTCGTAAACCACCTGGGCCCGCTGGTACATGATTCCCCGGTTGTGGTCCCAGATCATCAATTTTACATTCGACAAATCGTTTTTCTTGAGTGTCGGACCCAGATAATTTTTGACGAAGTCGCGTTCCTCCTCCGCGGTAAAAATACACGATTCCCAAATCTGAACAGCCATCGGCTCATTTTGGACGGTGATACCCCAGACGGGGATCCCCTCATTTTCAAAGGCCTTGAGGTATTTCACAAAAAAATCCGCCCAGGTCTGGTTGTATTCCGGTTTCAGCTTTCCTCCATGCAGCATGTCGTTGTTGGATTTCATCCAGGCCGGAGGGCTCCACGGCGACGCAAAAAGTTTAATGCCGTTATTGGCAACTTTCTGGGCCGCTTTAATAAAGGGAATCCGATCCTTTTTCTCATGTTCAATGGTGAAATATTTCAATTCCTTGTCCCCTTCGACCGGGTCATACGAATAAGATTCATCGGAATAATCACAGCTTTCGATCGTAGTCCGGCAAAGGGTGTATCCGTTGCCCTTCACCGGATCGAAGCTGGCGATCAGGTATTCTTTCTTTTTCTCGGGAGACAATCTTGAAAAAGTCACCGATGCGGCATCGGTAAAGGCGCCGCCGAAACCTTCAATGGTTTGAAAAGTTTTTGTCGGGTCCACCATGATGGTCGGATAGTTTTCATCCGGCTGGTCTAAAGGTGCAAAAGCCAGTCTTCCTTTATACTCCAGCCTGGATTGGGAAAACCTGGCGGTCAAATAATAGGAGGCTTCCTTTAATTCAGCACCCGGCGATTGAATCACAGGGGTGAATGTGCCCGAAAGTATCAATAAAATCAGAATTTTGTTCATGGACGTAAAGGCTATAAGCCGGGCCTGAAACAGCAAGCACCTTTTGCAGGTGTCGTGGGGCGCATCCGCCGCCCACTGCCCCCGGAGCGCCGGCCTCCGGCCCGGCGGGTGTTGAGATTCCAGCAGAAACGCGCCGGATCGGAAATCGGCGCTCCGCTGTTGCCATCAAAATCGGGGGCAGTGGGCGGATGCGCCTGGTGTCGTGCCATAATAGCGGAAAATCGGAATCGGCTTGTCGCTGGTCGTGGCGCGTTCTTTGGTCAACATCACCCCCCGTGAGCCTGGTCCACGTTCGTCACCGTCCAGGTCTGCAGACTCTCGGCGTCGTCCAGCAAACGGGAATCCAAAGCCATTTCATGCGGTCAAAAATTTGACGTTTATCGTCCGGGATATCGGGTGCGGACTGCGTACAGCGAGCTGCGGGCGGTGATGAAGAGTGTCTGGCGATCCTTTCCTCCGAACACAAGGCTCGTCGGACGCTCCGGCACTTCGATCAAGTCAATCTGTCGGCCGGATGGTTCGTAAACGAAGATATTACCGGCCGCGACATAGACATTGCCCCGCTCATCGACCGCCACGCCACCTTCGCCCTCTTCGCAGAATTTCACCGGGTCGGATAAAGAACCATCGGGATTCACGGTGAACGACCAGGTTGTCTGGTCGAATTCGTTGGCGACGTAGAACCGATGGGCGGCAGAAGCGGGGGCCAGTCCATAGGCCCGGAGCAGATCGGTCATTCCCTCGAAGCCGAATCGATTCCTGCCCGCCGCGTTTGTTCGTCCAAAATTTTGCGGCGCGGGTATGAACGTTGTGCCATCGGGCGACAGGAACTGAAGAGGCGTCGGCGTCGCATTGGCTTGCGCATAGTCATGGCCATCGCGCCAGCGGTTTACCGGAAGAATTACCGTCAGTCCCGGCCGTGGCGCCGTTGAGGTCGGCTCAAGCGCAGTTAGCTCGTCTTCCTTGCCGTCCGGACGGAACGAATACACGGCCCGGCTTGCCGTCACGACCATCAGGTTGCCGGCGCGATCGAATGCGATCTGAACGGGTTTCGGAGAACGATCAGTCACAATCTTGAGTGCGTGGTTCTCCGGCGACCACCGATAAATGCGGTTCCAGCGCGAATCCACAAAATAAACATTCCCGGAGGGATCAACCGCGGCGGACTCGATATCGTTGAATCCGGAGACCAGCTTTTCAATTTTTGCGCCGGACGCGAGCACTGCGGATGAGGGTGAGCGACGAGGTTTGGGCGCATGGCCGGAGACCTTTAACCAGGCTATTTCCCGGGAACGGACCTCCACGTCAAAGGTCCGGTCAAAAAGGGCGTTGTCGAAGTTGAGTTTGCCGGGGCCGTAGACATGGATGTTGTGGAATTGAAGATCAGCACATGCTCCATCGAGGACCACGGCGTTGCGGAACGGCGCCTCGATGGACCCGAGACGGTAGAGATAGAGATTGGCAAAGGAAAGGTTGTGGCAATCGGTAATGGACACCGGCAGACAATTCGGGCTCTCCGCCCGCTCCTCTTCCATCTGGCAGGCATCAATCTGCCAGTTGGATACGTTTCGGAAGATCATTTCGTTGCGAACATGATGCTCACTGGAGAGCGCGTAGATCCTTCCCTCGGTCGCGGTGTCGGAAACGCAAATGCCCGCCTGCGCGTACGTGCTGGGTGTCCAAATGTTTGCGAACGTCCCGCCACCGCCGTCGGTCACCCAGAGACTGTAACCTTCCGAATCCCAGCGGCGGTTGGGATCGGCATCGCCGGAACGGTTGCTGTTGTAAGACTGGACGCGCGTTCCGTCAGGATAGAACGTGCCGTGGCCGCCCAAAAACCGAACGTCGTCCACGAGCGAATCCTTCCCCGCCATCCATTTGAGCGCCACGGCCCGGGTGTTATTGGCGCCGGAATCCAGCCCGATACCGACGATGATGTTTGATCCACCCTTGGGCGCCTGGATCATCGCTTTGAGGCTGCCGAGGTCGGTAAATGTCCGGGTGCCATCCGCCAGGCTGATTTGGGTGGTGATGGGATTGAGGCCAATGAGGATCGTATCCGGCTTGAGCTCGAGCGTGTCGGTTATGTTATAACGGCCCTTCGGCAGAAAAATGACGCGTTGTTGGGCGATGGCAGCTTTAAATGCTTCCGTGTCATCATTGGTGCCGTCGCCTTTGGCGCCGAATGACTTGATGCCAGCCCAAGTTTCCACCGGAGGCAACGCGGGTATGTCGGAAGGAGGCGGTGGCGGCATTGACTTCAGCGCTTCGGTTTCGTAAGTCTCCTTGACTGCCGGAATCTCCCCAAGATCAGCGATGTGTAACCCGTGAATGAATGATTTGATCCGGTAAAGCCCGCCGGTGCCCGCGACCTGCCGGCCGCTTTCACGGAATTTGGCCAGGACGGGGACTTGCCGGCACACGACGTTTTCCAAGCTGATCTCCGTACGGGCGTTCTTCTCGTCGCTGATGATCAGCGCCGGACCGCTGATGTTCTCCAGGCGCGAGTCTTTCAACCACAATTCTTCGGCGCGGTTTTCGTTGATTTCGATGGCAGTCGGCACATTCCTGAACTGGTTGCGAATCAGCGTCAGACCGGCTTCTTCACATTTGATGGCCGCCCGGCGCTGGCCTTCAAACGAGGCATCCACCAGGGCAAAGGGCCAGCTTGGGGAAGGCTTTTTCGCAAGGATTCCGTAATCGCCCCCGTGAAAGTGGAGGTCTTCGGCCTCGTTGCCGACCTCTTCAATGTCGGCCCGGCCTGAACCGATGTGAAAATCAATGTGCGCCAGGTAACAGTGCTGCGCATAATGGGACCGCACACAAATGGCCGCGGGATTGCCGTCCTGGATTTCGAAATCAATATTCGCCAGCGCGCTGTAAAACGTGCCCGGATTGGCATCGGCAATTTCGGAATTGCCGGATTCGCCTCCGAAATTGCGCCGGCGCCCGCCCGTGAACCAGACCAGGTACTTGCGCTCGCCCTCCTGAAAGCCCGGAGTGCCAGCGCCGAGAACGAATACCGGACGATTCGTTCCGTAACCGAAAAGGCGGACACCGGGCGGAATTTGAAGCGTGTGTGAAAGGCGATAACGGCCTTCGGAGATCAACACGACACCTTTTCCCAGGGCGGTTTGCGTGACCTGATTGATCGCCGCTTCGATCGCGGGCGTGTCATCCGCAACACCATCTCCCTGCAACTCCGGAAACGATTCCTTTGAAAGCCGGATCGCGCCCGGATCATCGGGGCACGCGGTATAGAACGACGCCCCGTAAACCGGAACGGCAGCCAACAGCAGGCAGACCAGCAGCGAGTGTTTGGTATTCATCCTGTCAGTTGAGTGGATTTTGGCTCGTTGATGCAAGTGCGATTTTGGATGCATAAACGGGTCCCGAGTATTGACACAAGTTCACTTTTTCAGGTGGTAAAGCCGGTTGGCCACATGAGTCCATGCCCCCATCTTTAACCGGTCTGCCAATTGAGCGATGCAAAATTCGTGGGCGATTACAACAACGCGCGAATCATCGTGGACACCGCCGCCAGCCATGCCAGCCCGACGCCGGCCCCTGCACTCACACCTGCATCCACAACAGCGGCGAAATAATACTTCCCCTCCCAAAGTCCCGGCAGCCTTTCCTGCCAGGGCGGGAGAGGCCGCTTTTTTAATGCCTGAAATTTAATGAGGTGACCGTCCGGCAAATCCAGTCGCGCGAATTTTCAAGGGGACGGCGAACGATTCTCCCTCTCCTCGGAGGAGAGGGCCGGGGTGAGGACGGTTGTTTAATCTAACTTTTTCCCACAGGCTTCATCGGTCGTGTGTAATCCGGCAACGGATGCGGCGCGCGGGATTGCAACTCATTGAAGATCGTATCGCGGATGCTTTGGGCGTTGCGGCGCAAATGCGAATTCCAAAACCGCAGCGTCTTGATGCCACGCGATTGCAGAAACTTTTCCCGTTCCAAGTCATGTTTGCGTTGGTCGGGAAAACCGTGCTGGCTGCCGTCCAGTTCCACATTCAGTTCCGCCTGCTCGCAAAAGAAATCGAGATAGTAGATGCCAATGGGATGCTGGCGGCGGAATTTGTAGCCGTTGAACCGCCGTCCACGCAGCCAGCGCCACATGAGTTTTTCCGCCCAGGTTTCATCCTTGCGAAGCTGGCGGACGCGTTCGGTGTCGGCCATGACGCGAATTTAGGGAATGGAAATGGGACTGAAAAGTTAGTTTTTTGGCTCGCCCTCATCCTGACCTTCTCCCCCGGGGAGAAGGAACAGCTTTTGCACGTTTCTGTTTTTCCGGCTGACCGTCCGGCAAATCCAGCCGCGCTTATTTGCAGTTCAGGTAAGCCGTTTTCAAAAAGCGAAAAGCCACGGCACCAGTTTCTTCCCGCCGAATACCCAGACCGCCGCC
>Ga0209540_10003429_pt1 | contig 10796 bp, 7 predicted proteins | sample BarGraIncu01121A_FD_184501 | JGI IMG/M metagenome (GOLD analysis project Ga0209540, IMG submission 184501) | Arctic peat soil microbial communities from Barrow, Alaska - Barrow Graham LP Incubations 011-21A (SPAdes) (version 2) | ecosystem: Environmental > Terrestrial > Soil > Wetlands > Peat... | reverse complement strand
TCGGCCGTTGGCGCCGCCCAGATCGAGGCTTCGGCCGGCCGCCCGAAGAGGTACCCCTGGCCGAACTCGACCTCGAGCTTCTCGAGGACTGCCCGCTCGGCCTCGGTCTCGATCCCCTCGGCGACGACATGACAATCGGTCGCCCCCGCGAAGTGGAGGAGGGCGATGATGAGCGCCTGCCGGGTGAGATCGGCATTCACGCCGCGCACCAGACCGATGTCGACTTTCACGAACTGTGGCCGGAGCTCGACGAGGTGATTGAAGTTCGCGACGCCAGCACCGGCATCGTCGACTGCGAGGCGAAGACCCGAGCCGAGCGCCACGAAGGCCGACCGGAGCGCCCCGTAGTCGCGGATCGTTTCGTGCTCGGTGACTTCGAGGACGATCGGCCTTGTTCGGGTCGCCAGGATCGTGCGCAGCTCGTCCCCGGCCAGGATCAATGCAGGCGAAACGTTCAGGCTGAGGAAGCGTTCCACCGGCAATCCCTCGGACGCGGCGACGGCCGCGCGCAAAGTGACTGACTCGAGCTCCTGCTCGAGTCCACATCGTCGAGCTTCGGCGAAGACGAGGTTCGGCGGGGTACCGTCGTCGAACCGGGTGAGGGCCTCGTACCCGATCGGCACGCGCGTCGGGAGATCGACCATCGGCTGGAAGACCGGATGGAAGGCTCCGGTGGCGACGATCGTCTCGATCCGCGCCCGAGACCGGGCCAGCTCCTGGCGCGCCTGGAGTGGCTTCTCGAGGAGCAGGCGTGCGCTCGGCGCGAACTCGACGAGTACGGGGAGGTGGTCGGCGAGGCGATCGGCGGCCGCCGGGTCGCTCGTCCCGACTGCCAGGAGCCCGATCGGTCCGTCCTCGCCCACGATCGGCGCATACACGGTCGCCTTCAGCCCGGTCGCGGCGAACCGGATCCCGTACTCGCCGTCCTCCGGACGCGGCACCCACCGTTCGGTCCAGGCTCCTGCCCGCGCGCGCTCGAGCAGGTACGCCGACCGGCTCGCGGGGAGCGTCCCGCCGACCTCGACGGGGCCGATGCGCCCGCCGCCTCGGCCGAGGACGACTGCTCTGCCGGTCTCGTCGAAGGCGAGGACCGTCGGCGAGTCCATCCCGTCGAGGCCGAGCAGCGCGTCGGCGATTGCCTGGCCGGTCACCTCGGGTGTCTCGCCCGCCTGGAGGCGGCGCAGCGTCGCGGCGATCTGCGCGTGCTCGCGGGAGGTGCCCTCGAGGGTCGTCTCGACCTCGCGCAGGTGGGTGACATCGCGCTTCACCGCCACGTACGACGCGAGGGCACCCCGAGCATCGACGACCGGGGTGATCGAGGCCTCCTCGGTGAACGTGGTCCCATCCTTGCGGCGATTGACGAGCTCCCCCGTCCAGGTCGCGCCGGCCGTGAGCGTCGACCACATGTCGGCGTAGAACGCGGGCGTCTGAAGACCGCCCTGGAGGATCCGGGGGTTCCGGCCGATCACCTCGGCGCCGGTGTAGCCGGTGATCCGCTCGAAGGCCGGGTTGACGTAGACGATGTTCACATCCGGATCGGTGATCACGACGGACTCAGCCGTCTGCTCGATGGCGGTGGCGAGGCGCGTCCGCTCCGCCTCGCCAGCCTCACGGACGGCGCGCGCCCGGAGGGTGCCGACGCCGTAGGCGAGGCCCTCCGCGAGGTCCTCGAGGAGCACGATCTCCTCGTCCCCGAAGGCGTCGTGCTCGTCCGAGTAGATGACGAGGGTGCCGAACGCCTGGCTCCCGTCGCGCAGTGGGATCGCGGCACCGGAGACATAGCCCAGGGCAAGCGCTGCCTCTCGCCACGGCGCAAAGGCGGGGTCGGTGGCCATGTCCCGCAAGATCACCATGCGACCCTCCCGCACGGAGGTTCCCACCGGGCCCATCCCCCGCTCGGTCGGGTGCCACGTCACGTTCAGCCCCACCTCGTGCCCGGCCTGGTACCCGGCCGAGGCCACCGGCCGGATCGTCCCGGCCGCGTCGTCTTCCCGGTAGCCGACCCACGCGTAGCGGTAGGCCCCTTCCTCGGCCACGACGCGGCAGATCGCCTCGAGGAGCTCGGCCTCGCTGCCTGCCCGCACGAGCGCGGCGTTCGTCGCGGTCAGGGTGCGGAGCACACGGTTGAGCCTCGCGAGTGATGCCTGCGCGGCGCGCCAGTCGCTGACATCACGTGCCACGCCCTCGACCGCGACGAGCTTGCCCTCCGTATCGAGGACCGGGGTGCTCCGCTGCTCGAGCCACAGCCAATGGCCGTCCGCGTGGCACAGCCGCATGACGACCGCTTCCGCGACCTGCGGCGCGCCCGGATCGGGCTGGAGAAGGTGGCGGTCGTCCGGGTGGACCAGCCGCGCCATGAGGCCGGGATCCGCATAGAACGCGCCAGGCGGGTAACCGAGCACGGCCTCGACCGACGGACTCACATACTCGAAGGCCGGGGTTGGGAGGACCCGATAGCGCGAATCAATGCCCTGCTCGAGGAGCCCGTGTCTGTCGGCGAGGCCTCGGCGCCCATGAGCGCGAGCGTGGGCCTCGCCCTGGCCGCGCCCGGCGACACCGTCCAGGACGTGATCCGCAACGCGGACCAGGCGATGTACCGGGCCAAGTCGGCAGGCGGCGGCTCGTTCGTCCGGTACTCGGACGAGATGCGGGCCGAGAACGCCGAGCGGCTCCAGCTCCACGCGGACCTCCCAGCGGCCATTGCGCGCCGCGAGTTCGTCCTCGACTACCAGCCCATCATCGACCTGGCGAGCGGCGGGATCGTCGGGCTCGAGGCCCTGGTCCGCTGGGCCCACCCGACGCGCGGCCTGCTGCTCCCGGGATCGTTCATCGGCCTGGCCGAGGAGACGGGCCTTGCTCCGGGTGTTCATCGACGATTTCGGCACCGCCTACGCATCGATGAGCTATCTCGTCAACTTCCCGGTGGACGGGCTCAAGATCGATCGCCAGTTCGTCCAGGACCTCGACTCCGCCGGCGGTCCGGGTCGGGCGCTCGTGGCCTCAATGGTCGGACTGGCGCGCGAGCTCGGCATCTGGGCGGTCGCCGAAGGCGTCGAGACGGAGGCGCAGGCCGAGGCGCTCCGTCGGCTCGGCTGCGCGTACGCCCAGGGTTTCCTCTTCAGCCGGCCGATCCCCGCCGACGACGTGGTCCCGCTCTTGCGTGCCGGCGTGGTCGACGTTTCGACGGCTCGCTTCGAGACACATCGCCGGCGGGTCGCGGCCGGCTGAAGCGGCCGGCTGAACAGGCACCAGACGGTCGAAGCTGGCCGGGCGCGCTCGTCCTGCCGCCCGATCTACAGGTCGGGGCTCCCCCCGCGCGGTGGGACCTTGATTTCGATGACGAGCCAGGCGAGTGCGGCCGGCACCAGGTAGAGGCCACCCACGATCAGGCCCGGGAGGACGAGTACGCAAGCCGTGATCGCCGCGGAGGAGATGCGATCACGGCGGTTGGCGAGCCGCATCGGCTTCAGCACAGCGATGCCGACCAGGACGACCAACCAGCCCACGACGTAGATCCAGCCAGCGCCGCCGCCTCCGACGAGCGGCACGGCGAGTCCGATCAGGGCGACGAGCCACGGCACCGCGCTGATCAGCGTCGGCCGGTTGCCGTTCACCACCGGTCACCGCTCATTCGTCGTCTTCGGCGGCGGCTTCGAGCTCGGAGCCTGGCTCATCGCGCGGGCGCTCGCCGGCTCCATCGTGCTGCGATACCGGCGAGGAACACGTCCAACCGGTCGCCGGCCGCGAACGCGAGCGACACGAGCAGGATCCCGGCCCACACCCCGGGCATCACGCCGGTACCGATGAGGATCACCGCCACGAGCGCCACGTCTCGGCGCACTGCCAGCATCGCCGGGAGCAGGAAGAGCACGCCGTACGAGCGCAGGGATGGCGCGCCCAGGACCAGGAGCAGGCCGGCGACCGCCCCGAGTCGCCGTGTCGGCACGAGCATCACCAGCACGACGGTGAGCCCGGTGGCGGCGGGCGACAGGAGCCCCGGCAGCAGCTGGACGAGCGACGAGCCGCGCAGCTCCCATGCCGGGTCCGCTGCGCGGCCCAGCTGCGCGATCCAGGCCTGCCACGTGCCGACCCCGACCAGCGGCAGCGTAGCGAGCGCGACCGCCGCCGCCACGATCAGTCCCAGCAGCGCGGCCAACGGCCGCCGCCGCAGGAGCGCGGCCCAGGCGTGCGGCTGCGTGAGCTTGAGCGCGGGCGTGACCGCCGCGAGGATGCCGTCGACGGCCGCTGGCCGGCCTCCGTCGCGTGGATCGCGCGGCGTCGGTCGCCACGGGCCCGCGGGCGGGTCGAAGAAGACGGCCACGAACGCCGCGACGAGGAGCACCTGCGCGTTGCCGCCAACGAGACCCTCCGCGAACGGCAGCCAGCAGAGCGCGATCGGCACCGCGCGCCACGGCACGCCCAGCCGGCGCACGAGGAAGATGGCGGCGCCGCCCGTGGCCACGAGCCACGCGGCCACGACCACGCCGCGCGGCAGGGCGAGGAGTGGCGCGAGGAGCGGGAGGACCGGCGGCGGGTAAAGGAACGGGAGACCGTAACCCTCCGACGCGCTGAAGCTCGAGGCGAGGTACGGCTCGCCGCCGTGAACCCAGCGCTCGACCGCCCGGAGCGGGATCTCCAAATCCACCATCACCGGGTGGGTGAGCAGGACGATCACGCCGCCCACAATCGCGACCGCCGCCGCCACAATCTCGAGCGCCCGGGCCGGCGCCACCATTTTCAGTCGGGCAAGCGGGGTCCGGCGGACCGGGTCGGCTGGCTGGGCGGTTTCGGCAGTGTCGGCCGGTTGGGCGGGTTCGGCGGCAACCACCCCGTCACTCTAGCCTTGGACCGCCGGACCTGCGACGGTCATTCGCCAGGTCCACGACGCGACACTAGCCGGCCAGGGTCGCCGGAGGCTCGCTTCGCTCGACCCGGGCCCTGATGCCCAGGAGCTGCTTGCGGACCATCACGAAGACACCGAACCCCATGAAGGGAAGCGTGAACCTGGTCCACGGGCGGTCGTCGTCGTCGAACTTGATCCGGAAGCGTTCGATCAGGCGGGTCCGGTCGTCGGCAAGCGGCTCGACGACGAAGGCCCAGCTGGCGGCGAATTCGGTCGGCTGTGCCGTGCCCATCAGCGCGCCCGCGGCCTGGAGATTGGCCGGGGACGTCTCCGCGGCATGCGACTTCGCGGCCTCCGCCTGCGAGCGCACCAGGTCCGTGTCGAGGTACAGGACCAGCGCATGCCCCGGCTCGATCACCTTCACCTCGAACCCGCCGCCCGGGTGCGTCGGCGCGATATCGCCGACCGTGAGCGTCTGGAACTCGGGGAGGATTCGCTCGGCGCTCTTGCCCTTCATGTCGACGACGTCGTAGCTGTACCAGCCACCCCGCCCGAAGCCCATCTGCACGAGCCACGGCCAGACTGCGGACGGAGGCGCGTCGATGGTGACAGCGCGGGTGTCGCTGACCGGAGCGTTCGGCACGATGTCATCGCCCGGCAGCAGTTTCACCGCCTCCCCGGGATCGATCCCCCAGCGGTGCCACCACGGTCGAACGGCGACCCAGAACGCCGCGCCGCCGAGCGTGGTCGTGCCGGCGGCCACGGCCACGAGATTCCGGAGCTTCGGCATCGCTGCGTTTCCCTTCCAGGCGTCGGTCGGGCAGGTCCTCGTGGGTCCGTCCACAGCTGGCTCCGCCGGCTCGACAGCCAGTCAATGATGCGACCGGCGGGCACCGACGCGCAGGGCCGAGGCTCCCGACTTCCGGCGTCAATGGGTCACGTCGACGCGGGTAGCCCGCTGCCGTGAGCGGTTGGGCATCGCCACGTCACCCCCACCCTGCAGCCCGCGCCGGCGCCGCCGGCCCGCGCCGATCCCGGCACTCCTGCTACCGTTTCGACATGCGCGAGATCACCGACCGGGCGCTCGACACCGCCCGAGCCCGGGGAGCGACCTACGCCGACGTGCGGGTCGTCCGGCGCCTCGAAGAGTCGATCGATGTCAAGACCGGGACGCTGGCCGGCGTCTCCACCAACGAGAGCGAGGGGTTCGGCGTCCGCGTCCTCGTCGACGGAGCGTGGGGCTTCGCGGCCAGCCACGTCCTCACGACCGCCGAGGCGGATCGCGTCGCGGCCCAGGCCGTCCGGATCGCACGGGCATCCGCGACCGCGCTCCGCCGGCCCGTCGTGCTCGACGGCCGGCCGCCCGCCCACGGGCAGTTCGAGACCCCGGTGGCCGAGGACCCGTTCGCAGTTCCGCTGGAGGACAAGATCGGCGACCTGCTCGCGGCGGACGCGGCCATGCGCCGCGTCGGCGGGATCGCCTTCACCGACTCCACGTACGGCGCCCAGCGCGAGTGGAAGACGTTCGCGGCGACGGACGGCAGCTACACGGAGCAGGTGATCACCCACGTCGGCTCGGGCATCGAGGCGAATGCGGTGGATGGCGACGAGCTCCAGCGCCGCAGCTTCCCCGATTCGGGCGGCGGCTGGCAGGGCGCCGGCTACGAGTACATCCGCTCGCTGGGGCTGGCCGCGAACGCCGAGCGCGTCGCGACGGAGGCAGTCCAGCTCCTCTCCGCGCCGAAGCTGCCGCCGGGGCGCCGGACCATCGTCCTCCACCCCTCGCAGCTCTACCTCCAGGTCCACGAGAGCTGCGGCCATCCCACGGAGCTGGACCGCGTCTTCGGGACGGAGGCCAGCTACGCCGGGACCAGCTTTCTGACCACCGACAAGCTGGGCACCGGCTTCCGGTACGGCTCGGAGCTGATCGACATCGTGGCCGACGCCACGGCGCCGGGCGGGATGGGCACGTTCGGGTGGGACGACGAGGGCGTCGCCGCCCAGGCCGTGCCGCTCGTGGAGGCCGGACGCTTCACCGGCTACCTCAGCAGCCGCGAGACCGCCCCGCGGATCGGGCGCGAGTCCGGCGGCGCGATGCGGGCCGACGGCTGGAACCGGATCCCGCTGATCCGGATGACGAACATCAACCTGCTGCCGAAGCCCGGCATGAGCTTCGACGAGATCATCGCCGACACCGACGACGGCCTCCTGCTCGCCCACAACCGGAGCTGGTCGATCGACGACCGGCGCCTCAACTTCCAGTTCGCTACCGAGCTCGCTTACGAGATCAAGGGCGGCAAGCTGGGCCAGCTCTACCGCAACGCCACCTACACCGGGATCACGCCCGAGTTCTGGGGGAGCTGCGACGCCGTCGCGGACGCGTCGAGCTACGTGATGCTGGGCACGCCGAACTGCGGCAAGGGCGAGCCCCCGCAGACCGGCCACGTCGGGCACGCCTGCTCGGGCGCCCGGTTCCGCAACGTCCAGGTCGGAGTGATGAAGTGAGCGCCATCGAGATGCGGACCGGCGGGACGCCGGCAGAGCGGCTGGCGATCGCGGAGGTCGTGCTCCACCACGCCGAGGCTGCCGGCGCCACCGAGGCCGAGGTGCTCGTCATCGCCGAGGATGCCGCCCTGACGCGCTTCGCCAACTCGGAGATCCACCAGAACGTCGCCGAGGCGAACGTCAGGGTCAGTCTCCGGTTCGTGCGCGGGAAGCGGGTCGGGGTCGCGGCCACCGGCCGCACCGACGAGGAGGCCCTCCGCCGGCTGGTGGAGACGGCCGGGCGGATCAGCGACCTGGTCGAGGAGACCGCCGACTGGACCGGCCTGCCGGATCCCGGCCCGATCCGCCTCGTGGACGGTGCGTTTGCCGCCGGCACGGCGACAGCTTCGCCGGAGCTGCGCGCCGAGGGCGTCCGGGCCGTCATCGCGGCGGCCGATGCGGCCGGAGTGACGGCCTATGGCTCCTTCGCCACGACCGTCGAGACCGTGGCCATCGCCAACTCGCGCGGAATCCGGGCGGCCGAGGCGCGGACAAGCAGCCAGCTCATCACGGTCTCCATGGGTCCGGAGAACGGCACCGGCTACGCGGAGGCGGCCGCCGTGGACGCCACGACCATCGACGCGGCCGCCCTGGGCCGCGAGGCGGCCGAGACTGCCCGGCGATCCGCGCGGCCGGTCGCGCTCGAACCGGGCGACTACCCGGTCGTGCTCGCCGAGTACGCGGTCGTCGACATCCTGGACATGTTGGGCTACCTGGGCTTCAGCGCCCTCGCCGTGGAGGAGGGGCGCTCGTTCTACGAGCCGGGGAAGCGGATCGGGAGCGACCTCGTCAGCATCGGCGACGACGCCCGGGACCCCGCCGGCCTGCCCGCCTCGTTCGACTACGAGGGCGTGGCCTGTGAGCTCGTGACGCTCGTGGACGCGGGCGTGTGCCGGGACGTGGTCTGGGACAGCGCCACGGCCGCGCGGGCCGGACGCCGCTCCACCGGCCACGGCCTGCCGGCCCCCAACCCGTACGGCCCGTTCCCGCTCCACGCCCAGATGGCCGCCGGGACGACGCCTCGCGCGGACCTCGTGCGCGGTCTAAAGCGCGGGCTTTTCGTCACGCGCTTCCACTACACGAACCCGGTCCACCCGAAGCTCGCCGTGATCACCGGCATGACACGCGACGGGACGTTCCTCGTCGAGGATGGCGAGATCGTCGGGCCGGTCAGGAACCTCCGCTACACGATGTCGTACCTCGACGCGCTCGCGGCGGTGGATGCCGTGAGCAGCGAGCGGCGACTCCTGAAAGGCTTTCACGGCGGCGTCCTCGTGCCCGCCGTCCGGCTCGGCAGCTGGCGCTTCACGGGGACCACGGGCAGCGACTGACTCGCCCGACCCGGAGCGCCCGGGCGGTCTCAGCCGCCTGAGCTTCAGTCGCCAGATCCGGGACTGTCGTCGCCGGCTGCGATGGTCGCCGGGTTCAGTCGCGCGGGTACGAATCGTGTTGTGGCGGCGGTCCACGATGGCCGCGCTCGACCCGAGTTTCGCCTCGACCTGCGCGGCGCGCCTCGCCGGGCTCGGCAACGGCGCCCCGGCCGCACCACCCGCGGCCCCGGATTGTGGGACAGTGGCGGCGACGCCCGGCGGCCCGCCGGGCGGTAGCTGGAGACGGGTCGGATGGCGAAGATCGGGTACGCGGCGATGCTGGAGCAATTCCACCCCACGGACCTGCTGGACTGGTGCGCGGCTGCGGAACGGGCCGGGTTCTCGGCCGGTTTCATGGTCTCCGAACACATCCAGCCGTGGACACCGCAGCAGGGGCAGGCTGCGTTCGCCTGGGCATTCATGGGCGCGCTCGGGACGCGGACCGGCCTCCCGTTCGGGACCGCCGTGACCTGCCCCGGCTTCCGCTACCACCCGGCGGTGATCGCGCATGCGGCGGCCACGCTGGGGGCCATGTACCCCGGCCGCTTCTGGCTGGGGCTCGGAGCCGGCGAGGCACTCAACGAGCACATCCTGGGAGGGCAGTGGCCGGAGATCGGCGTCCGCTCGTCGATGCTGTTCGAGGCGATCGAGGTCATCAACCGGCTTTTCAGCGGCGCCGTGGTCAAGCACCGCGGGGACCACTTCACGCTGGAGTCGCTCAGGCTCTACACGCGCCCGGAGACGCCCGTCCCCGTCTACGTCGCCACGGCCGGCCCGATCAACGCGAAGAAGACCGGCCGGTTCGCGGACGGGATGATCACCGTTGGCGCGGCCGACGAGAAGATCGGGATGCTCTGGGGCAAGTTCGACGAGGGCGCCCGCGAGGCCGGCAAGGACCCGGCCGGGATGCCGAAGCTCCTCCAGATCCACGTCAGCTGGGCGCGAACCGACGAGAAAGCCACCGACAACGCGATGCTCGAATGGCCGAACGGCGGGATGCCGTTTCCGAAGCAGGACATCCGGAACCCCGAGGACTTCGCGGCGATGGCGAAGCTCGTCCGATCGGAGGACTTCCGCAACCGCGTCCTCATCTCGTCCGACCCGCGGGTCCACATCGCGAACATCCAGCACTACGTGGACATGGGCTTCGACGAGATCCACGTCCACAACGTCGGCCGCAACCAGGCCGAGTTCATCGACGTGTTCGGCGCGGAGGTCCTCCCGGAGCTTCGGCTGGGCGCCTGAGCCGGCGCGGCACGGGAGGCGGCGCGGCACTGAGCCGGGGTGACGCGCGGGCGCCGCTCCAGGCCCGGTTCTTCCGGATTACGCGCACCATTCGTACTACGGAGATGAGGGGGCGCGTCGAGACCTCTCGAACCGACCAGATCGAGCATCCCACGCTCAGCCGGCGGCGACGGCGGCCGGTCGTCTCGCCCGGACCCGGGGCAAACGCGCGTACCACGAGCAGGGCGCATATCTCGGAACTTGTGAGCGCCCGGGCGTGGGTCCGGGCCTGATCACGCGCCGGCGACGCAGGACTCGTTCTCCTCCGGGTCGGCCATCACGGTCATCGCTCCCTATCCACGCCGCCCGGCGGCGGAGTCCACGGAATGTGCGGGGTCTGGGCGGCTCGATCCGCGCTCCGTCGGGAGTCCCAACAGCCGCGGTTGACCGACTGCCTGGGCCCCGGGCCGCCCCGTGGGGGGGTGGGTGTCGCTCCCGGCGGTGAGTGAGTGTCGCTCCCGGCGGTGGGTGGGTCCCGCTCCTTGGCCATCGCTCCCGCTCATGGCCGTGGATGTCGCTCCCGGCGACCAAACGACGAGGATCGATCGATCGGCGGTCGGGCGGATGTGAGCCCTCGACGGATCTGTTCGCCTCCGGCGGACGTCGTGGCCGCGCGCGTCCCGGCCGGGCCCCGCCTGACTTCGATTCAGTCTCCCTGTTCGTCGGGGGCGACCACGGCGACGTCGCGGTTGTGGGCGACGCCGTCGGAGCGGGCCCGGGTCCCGGCCGCCAACCGGTGGAGCCGGGCTAGCTGA
>Ga0209540_10003428_pt1 | contig 10801 bp, 9 predicted proteins | sample BarGraIncu01121A_FD_184501 | JGI IMG/M metagenome (GOLD analysis project Ga0209540, IMG submission 184501) | Arctic peat soil microbial communities from Barrow, Alaska - Barrow Graham LP Incubations 011-21A (SPAdes) (version 2) | ecosystem: Environmental > Terrestrial > Soil > Wetlands > Peat... | reverse complement strand
CTTGTCATAACGCAGATCTGCCGGGTTCATGCGCTCGTACGCTCCTTCGGGTCGGGGGACCGCCGCGCTTCTTTGCGCGGCGACGTGTCAGGCCGAGAGTGACGTGTGCGTCACGAACGGCGGACGAACGACGGTCGCGGACACGTTCTTGCGTCGTGCGGTGATCTCAAGGCGCGTTCCGGGCTCAGCGAGCGCCGACGGCACGTAAGCCGTCGCGATACCGTGCTCGAGGTTCGGCGAGAACGTGCCGCTTGCCACAGTACCGACCTCCACACCGTCGTGCAACACGGGGTACCCGTGCCTCGGCACGCCCTCGGAGACGTTCAGCCCGACCAGCTTGCGCTCGGGCCCTGCCTCCTTGATGGCGGCGAGGACGTCGCGGCCGATGAAGTCGCCCTTCTTCATCGAGACGACCCACGACAGTCCCGCGCTGATCGGATCGATCGAGCGGTCCATGTCGGTGCCGTGCAGGGGGTAGCCCATCTCGAGCCGCAGCGTGTCGCGCGCGCCCAGGCCGCACGGCGACACCTCGGCGAAGCTGAGCAGCAGCCTCCAGACCGCGGCGGCGTCCGTCGCGGCGCATACGATCTCGACGCCGTCCTCGCCGGTGTAGCCGGTCCGGGCGAGCAGCACGGGGATCGACCCGTCGAGCCGGGCCTCGGCGATGCGGAAGCGCGCCGGAGGCTCCTCGCCCGCGAGTTCCGTGATGATGCGGACGGCCTCCGGACCCTGGAGGGCGATGAGGCCCGTGCGGTCCGACTCGTCGACGAACTCCACGCCCTCGGGGAGGTGCGCGGCGATCCACTCGGCGTCGACAGCGCGGTTCGAGGCGTTGGCGATGATGAGGTACTCGAGGTCGCCGGTGTGGTAGACGATCAGGTCGTCGATGATGCCGCCGGTCTCATCGCACATGACGGTGTAGACCGCCTTGCTCATCTCGTCGATCTTGTGCAGGTCGTTGGTCACGAGGCCCTGGAGCGCGTCGAAGGCCTCGAACCCGAACACGCGGAACTCCGCCATGTGGCAGACGTCGAAGACGCCCGCGGACGTGCGGACGGCCCTGTGCTCGTCGATGATGCCCGCATACTGCACCGGCATCTCGAAACCGGCGAACGGGACCATCCGCGCACCGAGCGCGAGATGCTCCTCATGGAGCGGCGTACGCAGCAGTCCTTCGGTCATGCGTCCATCCCCTTCCCCATCACGTTCGTACAGGAGCCGGAGCCTCTCGCGCCGCTATCCGAACACGGCCCGCCAGATCCGGGCGAAGAAGAACACGATGCGCTGCCCGATGTTCGGCGACGGCACGTAGGAAGACGCGACCACCGGGACCTGGGTCAGCACACTGTCACCCTGGTAGAGAGTCATGGTACCAATGACGTCGCCCTTCGAGACCGGGGCAGGCACGTCGGCCTTCAGCTCGATCCGCCGCTGTACGGGACCCGCCAGGTCGAACACCGGCATGGACGTGGTCTCGGCCGTCTGGGCTCCCACCGTTCGATCGAGGTAGTCGGAGACGGGGACGCGGCCCAACGCCTCCCCCGCCTGGACGATCGTCGTCGCCTGGTAGTGCGCGAAGCCCCAGTCCATCAGCTTCGTCGCCTGTGCCGCGCGGCCGGCCTCGTTCGCGGCGCCCATGACCGTGCCGACGAACTCGATGTTCCCCCGTTTGACCGCGAAGACCACACAGTAGCCGGCGTTGTCGGTCCAGCCGGTCTTCACGCCCTCGGTGCCCTTGTAGCTCTTGAGCAGCGAGTTGTGGTTCGTCAGTACGTGGGTGTACCGGTCTGAGCGGACCTTGACCGTGTAGGTGCCGACGATCTGGCGGAAGACAGGGTTGCGCATCGCGTAGCGGGCGAGCGCGGTGAGGTCCTCGGCCGACGTGTAGTGCCCCTTGGCGTCGAGACCGTGCGGGTTCACGTAGTGTGTGTTGACCAGATCGAGCTGCGCGGCCTTTGCGTTCATCATCGCGACGAACGACTCGACGGAGCCGCCCACGCCCTCCGCTGCGAGCGTCGCGGCGTCGTTGCCGGACTGCACGAGCACGCCCTTGAGGAGCTCCCCCAGAGGTATGCGCTCGCCCGCAACAAGGCCCATCGAGGACTGACCGACCGCCGACGCCACCTTGTCGACGGTCACGATCGTGTTCAGGTCCGCCTTCTCGAGGACGACGACGGCCGTCATGATCTTGGTCGTCGACGCCATCGCGCGGCGGCTCTCGGGGTTGCGTGCCCACAGCTCGCGCCCGTCCATGGTCATCAGCACGCCCGAGGGGATGTAGAGGTCCGGGGCCTTCGAGCGAAGCGCCGGGGCGTCGGCGACCTGGGTCCGCCCGATGTAGTCGGCGTCGAGGACGGCAGCGGATGCCGGTCCCGCGCCCGCGACAAGCAGCGTTGAGACGAGCAGCGCCGTCAGGACGGCCGTAGAACGAGCGAAGGGCGTTCGAGCGGTCATGGGCCTCGTCGGTGTCGATCGTGCGCGGATCGCGATGCGCGATGTCCTCGCGCGGACTTGTATGGTACGACACCACTCATAACGGAGGGTGCGGATGTTGCCTCGCGGTTGCGGTCGCCTCGCAGGGCGCGGCCGTGCGGAGGCCTATTCGTGCCCCCTTAGCGCCCATCCGCCGTTCGCGTATGATGATGCAGCCGGCACCCGACGGACCGGCATCTCGCGACCGTCAGGGCCCCGGCAGGCGTCGGTGGAAAGGCTGTCATGGACTACTCGAGGTTCGAGCGCCTGACCATCGGCGTGGGAGCGGTCGCGATCATGGCGACCGCCACGTTCTCTCTCTATCCGGCGCCCGACGCGATCGAGCTCGTGGCCCAACTCCTCTTGCTCGCCGTGCTCGTTGGAGCCGTCCGCTGGGGACGCCGCGGAGGCACCTTCACCGCCGTCGTCGCCACGGTCGCCTACATCCTCATGCGCATCGACTGGGTCGCAAGCGCCAGCCTCGGCCCGGAGTTCAGCCGGCTCGTGCTCATGCGCGCGGCCACCTACGGGCTCGTCGGGATCGCGGGCGGCGAGGCGTGCACCCGCATCAAGTACGCCTTCGCCCGTTCGCAGGACGACCTCGCGATAGACCCCACGAGCCGCGTCTACACGGCCGACTTCATCACCCGGATGGTGCGCACGGCGGTCGTCTCGTTCCACCGGTACGGCGCGCCGTTCTCGGTCATCGTCATCGAGGTCGACGGCTCGGTGACCTCGGGGTTGCGGACCGGCAAGACCGACAGCGTCGTCCGTGCGATCGCCGCATACCTGCGCAGCGAGCTGAGGCTGGTCGACGACATCGGACGGCTGCGCAACGGGTCGTTCCTCGTGTTGCTGCCTCAGACGGGCCATGTCGAGGCGGAAGGCGTCAGCGCGCGCCTGGCATCGGGACTGCGCGACTCGATCGGCATCGCCGACGGAGCGATCCGCATGCACGTCTTCGGCTCGCTCCACGACCTTGCCGAGATCGAGGCGCTCGCCTCGGAGGCGGCCGTCGCCTGACGGCGGCCTCCGCTCCCCTACGCCGCGTCGGGCTCGTAGATCTGCGACGCGTGGACCAGGGTGAACCCGCCGGCGGTCAGTGCGGCTGCCGCGGCTTCGGGATCGGCCACCCGGAGGATGTCCACCGCTGCCTCCCCCTTGCATCGCGGGAAGCAGTAGAGGTACTCGACGTTGATGTTGCCTGCGCCCAGGACCTTGAGCACGTCGGCCAGCCCGCCGGGTCGATCGGGCACCTCGACGGCGACGACGCGCGTCACCGACACCGCGAGCCCCGCGGCCTCCAGCACGCGGCGTGCGGAGTGCGGCCGGTCGCAGATGACCCGCGCGACTCCGTACTCGGCGGTGTCCGCGACCACGAGCGCATGCATGTCGTAGCCTTCGTCGCCGAGCAGGGCGCACATCTGCGCGAGACGCCCCGCCTCGTTCTGAAGGAATACCGATAGCTGTTCGATCAGCATGGCGCCCTCACACTCCCTTGTTCCGGAGGTCCACGACGCGCTTGGCCTTGCCCTCGCTGCGCTGGATCGCCTTTGGCTCGACAAGCTTGACGCCGACACTGACCGCAAGCGCCGCGGCGATGGCGCCCGCCACCGTGCGCTGAAGTGCCTCGAGCTCCCTGACCTCGTCGAACTCCAGGTCCGGGCTGACCTCGACCTGGACCTCGACCGTGTCCATCGAGCCGCGCTTGTCGAGCACGACCTGATAGTGGGGCGCGACGCCCGGGATGCCCATGAGCACCTGCTCGATCTGGCTCGGGTAGACGTTCACGCCCCGGATGATGAGCATGTCGTCGGTCCGGCCGGTGACCCGCTCCATGCGGCGGAACGTCCTGCCGCACGCGCACTCACCCGTCAGCATCCGGCTGATGTCGCGTGTGCGATAGCGGATGACAGGGATGCCCTCCTTGGTGAGCGTCGTGAACACGACCTCGCCCTGCTGGCCGTCGGGCACGGGCTCCTTCGTATCCGGGTCGATGATCTCGATGATGAACTGGTCCTCGAACACGTGCAGACCGTTCTGATGCACGCACTCGGATGCGACACCGGGGCCCATGACCTCCGACAGGCCGTAGATGTCGATCGCCTTGATGCCCAGGAGCTCCTCGAGCTGGTGGCGCATCCCCTCGCTCCACGGCTCGGCGCCGAACACGCCCAGTCTCAGCGGCAGCTCGCGCGGGTCGATGCCCATGGAGATCGCGGTCTCGCCGATCAGCAGGGCGTAGCTCGGGGTGCACGCCAGCACGGTCACGCCGAAGTCCTTGAGGATCTGCACCTGGCGCGCGGTGTTGCCGCCGGACACGGGAATGGTCATGGCGCCAAGCCGCTCGGAACCGTAGTGGGCGCCGAGGCCGCCGGTGAACAGACCGTAGCCGTAGGCGACCTGGACCACGTCGTCGGCGGTCGCGCCGCCGCAGGCGAGCGTTCGCGCCATCAGGTCGCTCCAGCGCTCGAGGTCGCCGCGCGTGTAGCCGACGACCGAGACCTGCCCGGTCGTGCCCGACGACGAGTGCACGCGAACGATGTCGCGCCGCGGGACCGCGAACATGTCGAAGGGGTAGGCCTTGCGCAGGTCGTCCTTCACGGTGAAGGGCACGCGCGCCAGGTCAGCCAGGGACTCCAGCTGCTCGGGGCGGAAGCCCGCCTCGTCGAACTTGCGGCGGTAGAGCGGAACGTTGACGTAGACCCGGGCGAGCTGCGTACGCAGCCTCGACAGTTGCAGCGCATCGAGCGCTTCGCGTGGCATGGTCTCGAGTTCGGGCTGGAACATCGCGCCCCTCCGCAGGTCTCGCACACGCGCCGTCGCGGCCGCGCGTCCGGTGGATCATCCGCCCTGCCGCGCTACGGCGAGACGGTGTCGGTTGCCGGTCTGCTGGGCGCCTTCGTCCCCACACGGACCGTCTCGTCCTTGGGGTTGTAGTGTGACACGAAGGTGTCCGTGCGTACTACTTGCCCAGCCTTGTACACCGTACGCACGACGGTCACGTTGCACCCGTTGACGCCGCTCTCCTCGACGATCCGGACTCCCTTGGCGAGCTTGGGGTCCTTCACCTCCACGATCTTGTGCGGCACGACGTCGGTGAACGCCCCAGTTGAGTAGTGGACCGTATACCCGGGGTCGGTGCCGTACAGGGCGATCGTCAGCGAGGTGCTCGTCGTTGCGGTGCGCACCAGGAGCCATCCCCCGGTGTCGTTCTCGAACTTGAAGTCGGGCCCGCCCCAGGAGACGGTCGCGTCGCGCCCCTTGGGGTAGTGCGAGATGTAGAAGGAGTGGTTGTGCCGCTCGACGATCGGCAGTCCGGCGAAGAACACCGTGTTGAAGAACGTGGTGCCCACCTGGCACACGCCGCCGCCCAGCTGAGGGACGAGCTTGCCGTCGACGATCGCCGGCGCCTCCTGATACCCCTTGGCTGCCGTGCGCTCCCCCGCCGTGCCGTTGAAGCTGAAGGTGCCGCCGGGAGGGATCAGCTTGTAGTTGAAGGCCTTTGCGAGCAGATGGACGTTGGCCACGCGGGCCGGGTTCGCCGACGAGTAGGTCGTGGTGTAGGTGCTGATCCTGTTCGAGACGCCCATCGCCCGAGCCGCCTCGGTCGTGAGCTCCGGCTGCGTCACCGTCAGCCGGAGCGTCGCGGTGCGGGGCCCACCGCCCACGCACGCGTGGGCGAGATCGGTCGCGAGCCCCGCAAGATCGGGACCGCGACCCACCTGTGACGGCGTGATCCTGACGCTGCCACCCGTGGCGACGAACGCCGCGTCGCGGGCCGGCCGCCCGATCCCCTTGGTGAGCGGCGCGATCGCGGCACCGATGCGGGCCGGGTCGAAGCCGGCCACCAGCCGCATGCGCTGGCCGGTCGAGGCTCCCGTCGACGTCTCCGCGGACCCGGTCGCGGGTGTGGAGATCTCGACGACCGGAGTGATCACGGGCACCCGGGTGAACGTGACCCAGCCGGCCACCTGCGACTGCGGGATCTGCGTGACCGTGCCCTCGAACGCGATCTTGACGCCACCGGAGGCGAGCTCGCGCGTGTCGGCGAGGGCCTGCTGCGCGTCCTGGTCACTGACCGATGCGGGAACGTTCGCGAAGACGACGGCGCCGGAGCGCGAGGTGCTCACGAAAGCGGTGGCGATGGCGGCCAGGGTCTGATCGCGATCGAGGCGCCTGCCCGGCGCGCTCTTAACGAAGCCGACGGACGTCCCGCTCACGGTCACCGAGGCGTCGCGTGCCGCGACGGTCACCGACGCGTCGATCTCATCGAGCAGCGCGACGGCCCGCTCCGGGTCGCCCATGACGACCACCGGCACGCTGGAACCGCCGAAGAGCGCACCGATGCGCTGGCCGAGCATCTGCAGCGCGTCGCCGGTGCGTCCGACCTCCATGGCAGCGTCGATGCTCGCGGTGGCGTCGACACGCACGCCGATCTGCTGGTCGGTGACCTTCCAGGTCCGGGTCCCGTACACAGCCGTCACCGGCCGCTTGGAGCCGGCGGCGAACGCGGTCGTCAGGGCCGTGCGTGCTTCCGCCGGCATCATCGAGCCGACGGAGACGTCACCCACTCGGACCCCGGGATGCACGCGCCCCTGGGTCGCGACGATGTCGACCACGATACCGAGCACGAGGAGCCCGGCCACCCCCGCGGCGACGATCGCAGCCATCCTGCCGCGGTTGCCGGTGAGCACGTCGCGCCACGAGGCGCGCGCGGCTGCACGGGAGCGGCGCGATATGTACGGCGTTTCGGGTGTATCGGACATGACCTGGCTGGACCGTTCTCGCAGTCACCTGCGGATGGGGGTCTCCAGCATACAGGAGGCCAAGCCGTTCCCGCAGGTGGCTGCCGTAACGACCCGGCTACGGATCAGGGCTTCGGAGGCGTCAGGGCCCCCTGCTCCGCCAGTGCCTCGCGGTAGGCCCGACGAGCGATGAACGTGTACTGCACGGCGGCCGACAGCGACATGGCCACGCCCGCAACGACGAGGTAGAAGCCGAGGAGGTGCTCGCCGCCGATCGTGACGTGCGCGGAGCCCAACCCGACCGTTCCGAGGACGGGGGTGCTCACGCCGGGGAAGTTCCATATGAGCGATGCGAACCCGGCGAGCAGGACCGCGGTCGTCGCCTTACCCAGCCATGTGACGCGGATCCGGCGGCCGTGGCGCTCGAGGACCCACGCCCCGTAGAGCAGGTAGACGTCGCGGCCGACGAGCACCAACAGGAGCAACAGGCTCACGCGGCCGACCAGATAGAGGCCCAGCAGCGCGCTTGCGATGAGGAGCCGGTCGACCAGCGGATCGATGACCTTCCCGATCGCGGTGACGGTGCCCGTCGCGCGCGCGATCAGGCCGTCGAGCCAGTCCGTGCCCGCGCAGACGGCGAACAGCACGAAGGCCGCGTCGTTGCGGCCCGTGGCGGGCGCCTCGAAGACGAGGAACCAGAAGAAGAACGGTATGAGGACGAGCCTCAGCACGGTGATCACGTTCGGTACCGAGATCACGTCGCGCGAATGGTCGACTGGCAGGTTCTGCACCGCCGTCTTCGGTCCGCGGTGCGCCACCTTCCCTACCACCAGCCTCTCCTCTTGAACACGAACAGCATCGCGATCGTGATGACGACGAACGAGGCGATGACGGCCGGGAAGGACCAGGCCCATTCGGGCGCCGGCCACATCGTCTTCGTGAGATTCATCCCGTAGACACCCGAGATGAGCGTGAGCGGCATGAAGATCGTCGCGACGACGGTCAGTTGCTTCATCACGACGTTCAGGCGGTTGGAGATCGCGGAGAGGTAGATGTCCATGACGCTCGAGGCGACGTCGCGGTAGGTATCGATGGCGTCCGAGATGCGTGCGACGTGGTCGCCGACGTCCTGGAAGTACAGGTAGGCCTCTTGGCTCACGAACTGGTCGTGCCGCGCCATCGCACGCAGGACGTCCCGTTCCGGCCCGACGACCTTGTGCAGGTTGAGCATCACGCGCTTGACCTGGTAGAGCTGCTGCAGCTGCTCGTCCTTGACCTTGGCGAGCAGTTCGTTCTCGATGCGGTCGAGCTCTTCACCGACCATGTCCACGACCGGGAACATCCCGTCCACCGAACGGTCGAGGATGCTGTGCAGCGTCCAGGCGGCGCCGCGCGCGACGACTCCGCAGGCGTCCTCCGCGACCTCGTCGATGGCCTTGATGTGGTTGCGGTGCGAGGTGATGAGGTAGTCGGCGCCGAGGAACGCGTCGAGCTCGCTGATGACGAGGGTCCGACCGTCTCCGAGCTGCGGCGACACCCAGACCATGAACAGGTTCTCAGCGTAGGTGTCGAGCTTCGGCCGCTGCGGGAAGTGCATGGTGTCTTCGAGAGCGAGCGGATGCAGCAGGTAGTGGGCCTCGAGCGCCCTCAGCGAGTCCTCGTCAGGCTCGGACACGTCGACCCACACGGCTCCGGTACCCGCCTTCGCGGCAGTAAGGTCGGCGATCGACCCGACGCGGAGCTGGTCGTTCTCGACCCAACGCACGATCACCCTGGCCGCCACGTGTCCCCTCTCCACGGCCGCCACGACGGCCCCGTACTTCCTGTTCCTGCATGTCCGATTATGCGCGTTGTGCCGGCCGCGGGGGGCCGGCAATCCGGCTGCCGGGCCAGTCCCGGCGCCGCGCTACTTCGACGCCTTGCGCGCGTTCTCCCCTACCCGGTACTCGACGATCCTGCGGACCAGGTCCCAGGGCATGGGCTTGGCCAGCGGGAACTGGACCGAGCCCTTCGCGTTCTTGTAGGGCTCGAGCTCGGCCTTGAACGCCTCGATCCCGCTGGGCATCGGATAGAGCCCCACGTGATGCTTGAATCCCGCGAAGTGGACCAGATGCTTCCCATTCAGGTCGAACGTGGGCATCGCGTAGCTGATCGTCTCGGTCGCGTCGGGCGCGGTCGCCCTGATCACAGCGCGCAACTCCTTCAGCACCCCTTGCGTCTCGGGAGGGAACTCCGCGATGTACTCGTCGATGGAGCCGGCCGTCGGTCGCTCTGCCATCTCGTGCAGCCTCCTATCGGCTCTGTCCCACTGTCGGAACCGCATCCGCCGCGCCGGTCGGGCCGCCGGCGGACTCGACTGCGACTCTACCAACGCGAGGACCGCGTCGTCGACCCACTCCCCCACGGACCGGAGGCTCCGGCGGAAGTGCGCCTACGGCGTGAGCGCGGGCTCCTTCTCGAGCTCCGAGCGGATCGCTGCAGCCCAGACCTCATAGCCTCGCTTGCTCGGATGCAGGCCGTCGGACCGGTACAGTGTCCGGTCCGGCAGGCCGTCCCGGTCCAGCAACCGGCTGGTGAGATCGATGAATCGCAACCTTGGATTGGCCAGCACGCGCTCCTCGATCAGCCGGTTCGCGCGTTGCGCGACCGGCCAGAGCCCCCACCGTGCGCGCGAAGGCGTGATGGCCACGTAGAAGACGAGCGCCCGGGGCAACGCCTCGTGGATCCGCGCGACGAAGGCGTCGAAACGCTCGGCGATGTACTCGGGCGACGCGGGACTCGGTCCCGAGATGTCGTTGGTGCCGGCGAACAGCACGACCGTCGACGGGCGGTACGGCACGACGATCCGGTCCGCATAGCGGACGACGTCGTCGATCATCGCGCCGCCGAAGCCGCGGTTGATCACCCGCAAGGGCGCCATGTCCCGCTCGAGGGTCGACCACAGCGTGAAGCTCGAGCTGCCGGTGAAGACGATACCGCCCGCCGCCGGAGCGCTCCTGCGGTCCGACGCCTCGAACCTGCGGATGCTCCCCTCCCAAGGGTCGGGGCGGCCAAGGGCCGAGCGCGCCATGCCAAGGCCGAGCTCGAGTCCGCGATCGATGGAACGCACGAGGCTCACTGGCCCTCCCAACGCGGCTACTCCAGCGACTCGAACTCGGGCGCGTACCGGACCGGCCCGGCGCTCTCGGGCAGCATCCCGGCCTTCAACTCGATCGCCTGGAACGCGTCACCGCCGCCGTAGTCGTCCACCAGCCCGAAGCCTGTGGCCGATCGGAATCCGAACCTCGAGTAGTACTTCAGCTCGCCGAGAACGACCGCCCAGCCGAAGCCGAGTGCCGCGCACGAGGCGAGTCCCTGCTCGACCAGGGCATGCGCGACGCCGCGACGCCGGTATGCCGGGAGGACCGCGATGGGAGCGAGCCCTGCACCCGCTTCACCTGATGCAGCCGACACGGGACTGAAGGCGACGTGACCGACGACCTGCCCGTCCTCCTCGGCGACGAGAGACACCGCGAGATGGCCCGCCTCTCTCAGCAGGTCGACGAGCCGCGCCTCCACGTCGGTCGGGAAGCAGGCGAGAA
>Ga0209540_10003427_pt1 | contig 10801 bp, 4 predicted proteins | sample BarGraIncu01121A_FD_184501 | JGI IMG/M metagenome (GOLD analysis project Ga0209540, IMG submission 184501) | Arctic peat soil microbial communities from Barrow, Alaska - Barrow Graham LP Incubations 011-21A (SPAdes) (version 2) | ecosystem: Environmental > Terrestrial > Soil > Wetlands > Peat... | reverse complement strand
CCTTAACCGATGCCGGAAGCGTGAACGTTTTTCGATAGCAACCGACACCTGCAGGAAAATATCCTCCATCGTTTCCCATCGGATTCTTCGCATCTAATGTCCCTTCAATACTCCAGTCATGTGGTAAATCGAGGTTTCGCCAATTTTTATCGTCAAAACCGACAGTGCTGACAGCCGGAGGATCGCCCAAAAAGAACTTCCAATTACTATCGAAGAGTTGTTTGCCTTGTGTAATTTGCTGTGCTTTGAGGTTTGCAGTACAGGCTAATAGAAGTACAGATATTATTGGTAAAAGTTTAAAATATTTCAACATAGTATTCAATTTTATGATCAATTTTATCTCCATCCTGTTATTATCGCACCATCAAGGCATCCACAGCTACCGGTCCTGAACCAATATTAATAATACTAACGGTATGTTTGCCCGGAGTTATGCCTGATATTTCGCACACTACTTGCTGTGCCTTACGAGTTCCAATAGTTGACAAATCTGCTGTTGCATGAGTTTTCCCATCAATAAGAATTTCTATTTTTCCTGCTCCCGCTTCTTTAGGGGCAATGACTGAAATATTGTTACCGGTGAACGAGCAAGTCCAACTATCGCCGGACGTATCGCTGGTAGTAAGGTCGTTATTGAAATCGCCGGTGCCCAGATTGGATTTACGAAGCCATCCGGGAGCTTTTACACCGGGGTCATCGTCATTGAACCAGCCTTTGTCGTGGGTAATTCTTAGAACCCGGCACTTCGCAGCCAGTTGTTGATCGGCAATACCAGATGTTGGTCGCACCGAATCACTTAACGTCACTGTTAGTCCCTTGTCGTTCTGAACATAAGATAGCGGAACATCAGAACCAAGCAGTTCCACTTTTGATACTTTTCCCAGCGTTGCACCGCCAGAGCTCAGTGACTTAAGAGTAATTGAGTTGCCATTCCAATCAAGGAGTGTAGCATAGACATTACCTTTGTTGCGTGTGTAGCTAATAGAATTCTCACCTAAGACTTCAAACGGGCGCGAACCGTACACAGCTTCACCGTTCATTTTTAACCATGCGCCAATGTCTTTGCATATACGAATCACCTCAGGATCAAGATCACCACGACCATGCTGCGTGAGGTTAAGCAACATAGTGCCATTGCGCGACACATTTTGCATTAGTAGTTCAATTACCTTTTTAGCATCCATGTATGTTTGTCCTGTTCTGTAATGCCAGTCGGCAATACTTGTTTCCGTTTGGAATGGATACGCCATGATTTCCGATTCGATAATTGTCTCGCTGCTTTTAACTAAAGCACGTTCAACAATGGGAATGAGTTCGGGGTTCTTTTTGAAGCTGTTGTAATGTCCGCCCACGCATTTGAGGTTGATTACAACATCCATCTTACCCTGATGCCAGTTTAGTGATTTGTTATAATAGTTTGCAACCAAAGGCGGAGCGAGAAATCCCAAGCCCATGGAAACACCCAAATCAATTAAGGTATCGCCTGCAGCTTCATCGAAATAGATCATATCAGGATGATACTTGGTAATAGCATCATCCACTCGCCACATGAACTGATTGGCAAAGGGCGATTGCAACGGATTACTAATATCATGAACTGTACCATATAGGTCAACTGGATCCATTCCTTCCCACCATTTTCCTTTACCGTCCGATATCGTTTGAAGCGCATCGTAAGGCACATCTTTCATTGATCCTGTTTTGTCGCTGGTATAACGTACCGTCATAAACTGACCCCAAGTTCGGGGTGGGCTGTTATGAAAACCAATGCCGAAACGCAAACCGTGTTGCCGGGCTATTTTTTCCCAAGTACCAACAATGTCCTGCTTTGGACCAATATTTACAGAATTCCATGGCTGGTAGGCTGAATTCCAGCAATCGAAGTTATCGTGATGAACTCCCATAGCCAAAAAGTAACGAGCTCCCATTTCGACATACAAATCCATCAACGCCTCAGGATTCCATTTATCAATAACCCAGTTGTGGCAAATGTCTTTATAACCATATTCCGATGGGTGGCCAAAGTTATTTAAGTGATGGTTATATTGCCAGTGCCCTTCCTGATACATGCCACGTGCATACCAGTCGCCCTGTTCGGGCATGGATTGCGGATCCCAATGCGACCATGCTCCAAATTTAGCCTCACGCCACCAATCGGGCACAGTATAAATCCGGCTCAACCCCTTCCAATCAGCGGGATACGGACCGGCAGACACGGGTAAAGGCGGCAGATTCCAACTATCGGGCGGTAATCCCAAATCGCCTTTTCCAACAATAATTTTGTCGATATTCACCGCAACATCATTCTCTGTCAAACTGATGGTCAGCGTTGCATGATTTGGAATCGCGATGTCGATGATTGAATAAAGAAACGACCCGGTGAGAGCACCTGTTGAGTGAATGTTCACTTTTCGGCTCGGTTGAGTATTGACCGCTACACTGATTGTACCAACAGCTGTTGATGCATAGCGAATTGCCAACTTACTGCAAGCCTTTAATTTTGTAAGTTGGATAGCTTGTCCGGTTTTAGCTAGACTGACTAAATAACTGCCGGATGCCTCTTTGTCAGCTAATTTTGTCGCTCCTGCAAATAATTTGACAGCTTCTGCCTCAAAGGTATGTTTTTGTACCTTAGCTTCAGCCGTAAAGCTAAAGCTAAGTACAATTAAAATACCTATTAAGTTTTTTTTTATCAGGAGCCCCATACTACTATTTTACAACTTAACTACAAGTTTTTTTCCACTATAAGTAATAGCTTTATCAATTTTTTGACCTGCGGCTATGACTACAATATTAAATTTGCGAGTTGTAAGTATTCCGGGGAACGAACCTTTACGATCATTAATCGTCAATGATTTTTTTGCATCGTTCCATGTAAAGTTTATAGTTGAATATACTCCTTTTTCGTAGTTATAATTATCGTTTTCGTCTTCGTACAAAGTGAATTCACCGTTAGCTCCGGGGTAAACACGAATTTCAAGGTTATCCCATTTCTTTTCGGTAGCATATTGTACTTGTGGTCCGAATGGCATAATACTTCCGGCCTTAATGTACAGAGGAATTTCATCTATTGTTGTAGCTTTTACGATTTCCTGCCCACCTTTAATTTTATCGTTTGTCCAGAAGTCATACCATACAGTTCCTTCAGGTAAATATACTTTTGTTGATTTAGCCTGAGCGAAAGTCACAGGTTGAACCTTAGTATCATTGCTAGCATCTTTTTTATCCCAACCGGTTTGTTCGTTCGATTTTACAATAGCTTCAGGGGTATATTGTGCATTAACAACAGGTGCTACCAATATTGATTTACCAAACATATACTCGTCGTTCATATCGACAACCTTCTTATCATTAAAGTCCATCACCAAAGCGCGCATCATCGTGGATTGATTTTTTGTAATATCCCATGCAGCAGAGTAAATGTATGGTAACAGTGAATAACGTAAGTTGATTGTCTTCGCTATTGCATCGTAGATTGTCTCACCCTTCTTCCCGAAGTTATATATCTCTCTGGGAACATCCGTACCATGCGAACGCATCATTGGAGTAAACGCACCAAACTGAAGCCAGCGAACATACAATTCCTGAAAAGCTGGATTTTGGGCTCCGGAACCATCATTCCAACCCCTGTTATATGCGGCGGCAAAAAAACCGCCAATATCAGTATTCCAGTAAGGTATAGCACTCATCGAAAAGTTTAGACCCGCAGGTATCTGGTTGCGTAATGTTTGCCATGATGAATTCACGTCGCCCGACCAAGTCATGGATCCATAGCGTTGCTGACCAGCAAAAGCTGAACGAGTAAGTATAAATACACGTTTATCGGAACTTGCCGCACGTTGGTGCTCCCCAACACCGCCAACTGTCATCAACGGGAAAGCGTTGCGCACTTTACGGAACGAACCAAGATATGTTTTCAAGTCGAAATCGGAAGGTTTGAAATCCAAATGATCCGGTTCGGAAGAATCCATCCACCAACCATCGATTCCTAACGAGAAAAGACCTTTGTTCAGGTATCTCCAGTAAATATCACGAGCTTCGGGGTTATACGGATCATAGGGTTGTACGCCCGATGGATATTCTTTATTTGGCGGCCATGTATCTAATCCCGATTGTGGCCATGTGCCAAAGTTCAGAAGCATACCTTTCGGTTGCATTTCGCGAAATTGTTTTGTTTGAGGACCAAAAGAAGACCAGATGGAAATAATCAAATGCGCATTCATGTTGTGAATATCATCCACCAATTTCTTTGGGTTCGGAAAATCTGAATTAAGAAATTCCATGGCATTCCACAGGTAATTGTTGCCCCAATATTGCCAATCCTGAATGATACCATCAAGTGGCACGCCCAGTTCGCGATATTTACTCACTACACCCACCAATTCGTTTTGGCTCTTGTAGCGTTCTTTACTTTGCCAGTAACCAAAAGTCCACAAGGGGAACATAGGAGCTTGTCCGGTAAGTTCGCGCATACCGGCAATTGATCCATCAATATTTCCACCAAGCATAAAATAATAATCGATGCAATCACCTACTTCTGATATGAACGAGGTGTTTTCTGGTTTGTCTTCAAAAACAGTTGGGGAATAATTATCCCAAAATAACCCGTAACCTTTTGTAGAAACAAGGAAAGGAACATAGTCGTCGGTATTGCCCTGTACCATGTTGATTCTTGCGTTTCGCAGCGATAATTTACCACGTTGTTGTTGACCCAGACCGTAAATAGCCTCGTCTTTGTCGAGCGCAAAGGACTGGTTAATGGTATAGGTTTTTGATCCTACATCGTTAAAATCGGTAAACGTTGCACCTGATTCTTTCTCGCTTAAAAGTGGTACTCCGGCAAGAGTAAAATAAGATATTTTACCCGATTTCACATTAACATCGACTTTCAACTTATCGCTTTTCAATGAAACTACATCGCCTTGCTGATTGACAGTAAACTTTGTAGCATGTGGCTTTTCTACGACCGTTAAGCTTTCTTTGGTAAAGGCTTTTCCAACCGGCGATTTTAATATTCGCACCGTGGTCGGTCCGTAGAATTGAATCTCAATATCTGTTGAGTTGATGTTGGTTTTGACACCTAAATCTGTTTTTTGATACGATTGTGCCTGACTACCAATAGCAAAAACTATTAGTAAAGACAGCATTAAATTGATTTTCTTCATAAAATTGTTGTTAATTATAATATTATTTGATACTTATCCGTTTTATTTACAGCAACTTATAAACTCCAATCACCACATAAGGATCTTCACCAGTTTTCAACGCAGGCATTGTCAAGGTTCCAATAAAGATAGCATGATTAAGATAATCATATGGGCTATTTGTTGGTGCTTCTAAATCAAGAACTGATTTGCAATATAAATCCTTCGTTTTTGAATCAGTGTGAATCAATGCCTTATTAGTGACCTGAATAACAAAACCATCATTAGTTTTCAGGAGATAACGGGCATTCAACTCTGTATCTCCATCAGTACGAACCAATTGCCAGTCTTCTCCTCCGGATAAAACCTCTCCTTGTATTTGAGGTCCGGTAAATGTTCCTCCTGTAATCGGAATAACTCTTCTAACACCACGCTTGCTTTCACCCACTGTTATCATATTGGCAATCTTCAGCTTTGCTTCCCACATGAATTCAGTCTTGAAATCTTTATACACATCCCCATTATTAACAACGTTGACATTTTGGGCACTTAACTTCTGTGAATATAATAATGACACTGCCAATATGTTGAATATTAAAATTATTTTAGAAATTGATTTGCTGGTTTCTGTAGGTGTATTTATGTTTAATTGCATTTTGCGTGTTTATTTATTGTGTTAGATCTTCTATACTTCAACGTTCTAGCGCATTAACGCAAAGGGCTAATCCGATAGAGAGTTGCACCATGTTGTGGTAATTCGCGACTGAAACTTCCGTTGAAAGTACCAAGGTCTTTGTGACTCCATAAATCGCGTACTTTGACTTTGCCTTTTATGCCAATAGTTTCGAAATTTACTTTTACCTTAGCGTTTTCGGGAAAATCAATTGAGCCTTTGCTTACAAGGACACCAAAAACAACCGAACCCTTGTCTTGAGTGACAACCCCGGTGGCTGTAAAGGTTTCGTAACCTTCGGGTAAATCATAAATTATTATCGATTCTCCATGTGTGCCAATGCCTTCGGCAGGTTTATCGTTGATTATAATAGGCATGTTGTCGCATGTGCGGTTTACCTTCGTTTCGCCCCAACCAGCGGTAGCACTGATCCATTTTAAATCGGTTAGTTTCAGATTACCTTTTGGTCCATGAAGCATAGGATCAACCCAGACCACGTGATCCCAATCGAAACCATTGCCACCATCTTTGACGAATAAAACGAGCTTTTTCCCATCTTTCACAGAAACTTCCACTTTTTGAGAACTACCCTTCCCGGCAATTAGCGGACTTGCGTAGTTGGCATTGTTGAAATCGATATTATCACCCTTACTTTGTGCGTTGAAAAGTGCAACATATTTATCTTTACTGTTGGGTACATCGGCTGTCCATACAATAAGGTTTTTATCGCGCGATACCTGACGATTATTTGTGCTCAATTGGTTTACTTTCAGCATCTCAGGGTTAGTGAGCATTTCTTTGGTAAAATCATCGAGTTTAGTCATATCGCCACCAAAAATAAGTGGAGAACGACCAATGGCCCACAGGCTCATAAGCGTGTATTGTTCATTTTTTGTAAAATTAGTAGGGCGTTTGAACTCAATAGTTCCAATCGGGAGCATATCGGCATCCGGAAAATGTCCGGGTCCACGGTAGGGTGTCCAAACATCTAAACGCTCGAACATTGCCAACATCAATCCCCATCTGTCCCAGAAATCATCGGTAATGCGCCACATATTAGCGTGATTCATCACATGCTCACCAGCCATTATCGGTGTTGCACCCGGCGATAAACTTAAAATAATAGGACGGCCGGTTTTATCAACGGCATTGCGGAGCGCTTCGATTTCGGCTTTTTGCACCTTGTCATAAGGGCGCGAAATATCGTCACACTTTATAAAATCCACACCCCAGTCGGCATACATTTGGACTATTGAATTATAATAAGCCTGCCCTTCGGGTTTGCTAGCATCAACACCATACATATCAGGATTCCATGGGCATTGGGAGTTGGTTAATGCAATATCCTGAGCTTTTACAGTAGTGCCGAGAACAGGAGTATTTTTTTCAACAGCTTGTCGGGGAATACCACGCATGATATGGATACCAAATTTCAGTCCTTTCGAATGCACATAGTCGGCAAGTGATTTAAATCCTTTACCATCGGCAGCTGATGGGAACTTTTTCAAACCGGGAGTTAAGCGTCCATATTCATCCATGGTCAGCACAGCCTTCGGATCATAAGCATGACCTTTAGCCTCAGGTTCGTACCATTGAATATCGACTGTCAGATATTTGTATCCACTTGGCAGAAGGTGCTTTGCCATTGCATCGGCTTGTTCCTTAACTTGTTGTTCGGTAACAGTCGTTCCAAAGCAATCCCAGCTATTCCAACCCAGGGGTGGAGTTGTTGCCCACGTGTGATAATTCTTTTTTGGCTGCGCGAAAACAGTGAAAGCACATATTAAGCCGCATACAAGTAATAAAATTTTATGATTTTTTGAATTCATTATTTTTATTGTTTTTAGTCTATCTGTTTTGTTGTAAAGTTTTTGTTATGCAACACTAATGAAGATTAAATAAATCGTTTTGACGTCGTTGAATACAAAGTTTTAGGTACTATCTTTTCATTACTTTAATCTTGACTCTTTGAATTGGTCATTTTATGAGTATTCTAATTATTCCAATAAATGTTCCTATGGAGATGTCGGATATATTGGTTTTAACCCAATCTTTGCGTCACCAAACTTATATTGTCCTAATATTGAAAGAGAACGTAAAATTACAGTATAAATTTATTTTTTTTGCATGCATATAGACTTTTTTTTAAATTTCGCTTGACATACTGACTCATTTCAGTATAATATAGGAATATAAATACCGAATCGTATCCAACAGACATAAATTTTACGATAATCAGCTGTATTTACATTCTAGGATGACTAATGAAAGTTAAATTTAAATTAATCATAAAATATAATAATTCAAGGTAAAATAGAAATATATATCATATTTGTTTTGTTTCAATGTTTTATTCATTAGGTATAATGCTTCCATTGTTAGAAAGCGAAAAGACCCCTACTCACGTAGAAATCTTTCCTGAATAAATGGAAAATAATCACTACTTCTTGGCTCTAACTAAATTAATCAATTGATTTAAGCTTCAAGTAGTTTTGCGTTTATATTTTCATTTCAACTCATAAAAATTAATTCCATATTTGTTATTCATCTCAATGCTCAGATGTTATTGATATTTTTTTCTCAGAAAGATGAATCAAGTGTCCAAATCGACTTATTCCTTCAATTATAACGACGTATTTTGAGGGTGTATCTGCAGTATAAAAATTCAAATTAGCAATCCCATCTGTTCCAACCTGCACATTGGGATTCCAGTAAATCGTAGTTCGGTAGTCCGGTTTGCTACTATTTTTTTCCTGTTCTGTTACATAAGCTGGAGAATAGAATTGTACTGGCTGTTGATAACCAGCTGCTTTTACATATTTTATATTAGAATTCATTTTATTGGTTTGTACGAATCCTTTTTTAGTATTTATCACTATTGCTCCATTCGCCCCACGAGATCCGAAAATAACTCCCATCGACGAACCCGGGGTTACAAAAGCATCTTGAATATCGGACACCATTAATATATCATAATCAAATCCTTCTGTGGGCACATTGTCTAGGAGCAACATGGGTGTATTCCCACGATATAGAACTTCAGTGCCACTAACAGTAACACCGGATATTCTGCGTAACAAATCATACACCGACAGAAGATGCCAATCTTCTATTTCTTTGGCAGTGATAACCTGCGATGAAGTAATTGAATAATATGGAGACTCAGTCGCTACTGAGGATTTTCGCTTTGCTGTAACCATCAACTCACCCAAGTTCTGCGTTTTCATTCCATCGTATGCAGAATATATTTTTTTTGAAGTTGACAAAGACTGATCTTCCAAGACCGACTCTTTACGGGGCTGCATTACCGGAGTATGCAAAGAAGGGAAATGATTCAAAGTATCCATTTCTAAGAAAACTTTTCTCGATCCACTCTTAGCATTAGCCTGAATGATATATCTGGTTCCATCCTTATATTCCAAATCTTTAAAAATAAACTTCCCTTCTTTATCCGGTTTGGTAAAAGATGTCCCTATAACCGAATCTTTTAGTGCAATCAAACTAATATTGCCCTCTTTTAGTGCCGAGAATACACCTTCTGCTTTACCTGAGACCTCTTCACTTAATTCTACATGATATTCCAAGTCCTTAGTTAGTTTTTCTTTCAGAAGATTCGGAATATCATATCTGCGCCAACCCTGGGTCATCAACAAGACTTCTAATTCTGCTGCAGATTTTTTGTTGTCATTTTGCAAATAGCTCATGGGGGCTTCAATATATCCCTTGAGTTCAGACGAAAGTAGTAAAGTAGATATGATGTTTGAAGTCGTGTCCATATTCATACTATTGTCATCTACAACTGCCAATGAAAAATTACCGGACAAAGGCGCTTTATTTTCATCAGTAATGCGTATAGACATATTGATTTTGTCCCTTGTTTGATATGCACCTTTATCCAATTCTAAATTTGTTTTAGCAAAAGTGCTGCTTTGAGAAGAAAACACAAGACGCTCGCTCAATATATTCCGGTTTTCGTCAATCAGCAAAAAATGGACAATGCCTGCCGGAAAAAAATCCTTTTCAAAAATAAGGTATTCCTTGTTATCGTCCCATGGCTCTATATAGATGGGAACTCCCCGGATATGAGCTATTAATTGAGTTTGCGGTTGTAATTTGTAATTAGGGGATTTTAAAACTTTCACATAGAGCTTATCGTGTTCCCAAACCGTCTTCAACGAGACCGCATTACCTGATGGTTCGGGCAAATCAAAACGTTTTGAAACATTCTCTTTGTTAGTACATATTACATGATATTTCTTATCAGCAGAATAATACATATTAAAACTACCCATTCCAAGATGAATACTTTCAAATTCAGTACACAATTGGTTCTGGTCATCAAAAACCTGTCCTTTTATATCTTCTGACAATCCACTTGTGTTTAATGCTTTAAAAGCCATTGTCAGGTTGGTAGATAGCGGAGCGTATCCTCCTTCCGGAAAAAATGAGACATTAAATGTTTTTTCTAAGTTGGGAACTTTAAAATATCTTTTATACAATCTCCCATCAATTACCGCCTGCAACAAGAATGCTCTATCCTTATTCATTTCATTTGCACCAAAAGAGCAATGTCCTGTATTCCCTTTAAATAAGACAGTTTTTTCTTTTTCTTTAGTATTTGCACCAGGGTAAATAACACAGTGTTCGGGTAAAATCATTTCCTTTCCAACTTTTGTAAGAAAGTGCATTTCTGAATTGATTAAATTGCCATCTGCCAAATATTTCATGTCGACAAATACCTTTTCAGAAATTGGATTCGATATGTAAACTTGCTTGGTGAAAAAATAATCTTCACCAATATTTTGCATGAAGCGTGTGTAAGCCCTTAAAACGTAATCACCCTCTCCCAATTCGTCATCTAATTGTATTTGCCCATAAAAACAACCTGTACTATCAGGTCTTAATTTCACTCTTTCAACAAGATGATTGGTGGGGTTAGTCAGTTCAACATATACATAACGGCTGGCATTAGCTTGTTTGAGAA
>Ga0209540_10003426_pt1 | contig 10802 bp, 7 predicted proteins | sample BarGraIncu01121A_FD_184501 | JGI IMG/M metagenome (GOLD analysis project Ga0209540, IMG submission 184501) | Arctic peat soil microbial communities from Barrow, Alaska - Barrow Graham LP Incubations 011-21A (SPAdes) (version 2) | ecosystem: Environmental > Terrestrial > Soil > Wetlands > Peat... | reverse complement strand
GCGCTCCTGAGCCAAGACGGGGTCGCTGCCGTCTCTGCCGAGCCTGCTGTGGCCCGCCAGCTCCGCCACCGTCTCGAGGCTGAGCCGCGGGCAGATCGCGTCTGCTCCAAACCCAAGCAACAAGGCGAAGTGATGTGTCTCGCGTGGCTCGTTGCTCTCGACCAGGATCGAGGCGCTCGTGCGCAACTCCGAGGCCACGAGGGTCTGGTGCACGACGCCCACCGCGAGCAAGATCGGGATCGGCGCTCGCTCCGGTGAGATGCCGATGTCGGAGATCAGAAGTAGTTGCTCGCCGCTTCGGATCGCCGCGGCGGCTTCGCCTGCCAGGCGCTCGCAGGCTGTCTCGAGCCCTTCAGTCCGATCGAAGGTGGCATCGAGACGGTGCGTGTCGAGGTCGCCGAGCCCATCCGGGAAGAGGAAGAAGCTCTCCAGTTCGGTCAGCGCCGCCGCGCCGGGCTCTTCGCGCAGGAGAGGTGCGCGGGCGCCGAGCAACGTACGCAGGCTGAATACGAGTCGCTCGCGCAGGTGGTCGAGCGGCGGGTTGGTGACCTGGGCGAAGCGCTGCTTGAAATAGGAGGGCAGGAGGCGCGCGCGGTTCGCCAGCGGCGTCACCGCCGAGTCATCGCCCATCGAGGAGGTGGGCTCGTGACCGGTGGCGCCGATCGGCCGCAAGATCACGTTCAGCTCCTCGCTGGTGAAGCCGAAGGCGACCTGGCGCGGCACCAGATCCCCTTCGCCGTGGCCGTCGGCCTCGCCGATCTCGTGCGGCGTCAGATTCTCTTCCAGCCACTCGCCGTAGGGGCGCCGCTGCGCCAGATCGTGCTTGATCTGCCGGCTGGAGAGCACCTCGCCCAACGCGGGATCGACGGCGATCATCTCGCCCGGGCCCAGCATGCCGTACTCGACCTGAACGCCTTCCGGGAAATCGACCAGCCCCACCTCCGAGGCGCAGATGGCGAGCCCGTCCGAGGTTACGAGGTAGCGCAGCGGGCGGAGTCCGTTTCGGTCGAGGCCGGCGCCGACCATTCGCCCATCGGTGAAGATGATTCCGGCCGGCCCGTCCCAGGGCTCGATCAGGCAGGAGTGGTAGCGGTAGAAGTCGCGCACCTCGCGGTCCAGCTCCGGATTGGCTTCCCAGGCCTCGGGCACGAGCATGGCCAGCGCGTGGCGCACGTCGCGGCCGCCGCGCACCAGCAGCTCGAGCACGTTGTCGAGAGTTCGCGAGTCGGCGGTCGGGTCTTCGATCGCGGGGTAGAGGGAGGCGTCGTTCTCGGAGCCGAGGTGATGCTCGCGCGCGTGCATCCAGTTGACGTTCCCGGCCACGGCGTTGATCTCGCCGTTGTGGCAGAGCATGCGGAAGGGCTGGGCGCGCTCCCAGGTAGGGGTGGTGTTGGTGGCGAAGCGCTGGTGGAAGATGCCGAACGGGATCTCGAGCTCGGGGTCGGCGAGGTCGGGATAGAAGCCGGCCAGCTGATCGGCCGCGCAGAGCGCCTTGTAGGTCACCGTACGGAAGGAAAGCGAGGCTATGTAGAGACCGGTTTGCTCGCGCTCGATGCGCTTACGGGCGCGCATCGCCGCCAGCTCGGCCTCGTCGCCGTTGAGCCCGGCGGGCGGGATGAGCTGCGCCTGCATGATCTTCGGCTGCGTTTGCCGTGCGCGCTCGCCCAGGTGGGAAGGATTGACCGGCACCTCGCGCCAGCCGGCGAAGCCGATCTTCTCGAGCTTGCAGGCCTGCTCGACCAGCGATAGATCGTTTTCGTCAGCGGCGAAGACCATCGCCAGGCCGCCTTCGGGCGCCAGGCGGGGCGTGAGCGGGATGAGAACGCCGGCGCCGTCGCCGGTGAGGCCGTCGGAGTTGATCGCGCCGCGGTGCTTCACGCGGCGAAGCGCCGAGAGAATCAGATCGAGGACGCGACGCGAAGGTTGACCGTGCACGTCGGCGATGAACCCGATACCACAGGCGTCCCGTTCTCTCGTCGAATTGTTCAGCTCGTATAACGACCGCATTGCCACGTCTGGTTCCCTTCGCTCTTTGGCACGTACCCTCAACCCGGGTTGCGGATAACCCGGCCTGTCGCCTCTCATCTGTTTGCTAGTCGGCGCGGAGACGAAAGACGCCGGCTAGCGTTTTGCAGCAGCGCGCTTAGCCGAGGCCAGGGCAGCCGAGCGAATGGAGACAGCCGTCTTCCCAGACGTGAACGGTGTCATTTCTGCGCTTGCCATCGGTTTCAAGACTATACCTGTTGAAGCGACCCTCATCAACCGGCCGGCGACTCGAGAATCCGCTCGAGAGCACAGCTCTCCCTCGACCTCGTCCTGCAAAAAGACGAGAATCAGAGAATCATGGCGATCCGAGATCTCGATCAAGAACAAGTCGGTGAGCTGCGCGGCTTCCTGCGCGCGTACGCGAAGCTCCATCAGGCGCTCACGATCTCGCGCTTCGAGCACGACGTCCTCGTCCTTCCCGTCGAGAGCGGCGTCGAAGAGACGCTGCAGGCTCACTTCGATGCGCTCGGTAAGAAGCTTAAGCCGCCGGTGAAGCACTGGCAGATGAAGCTGGAAGAGCTGAAGCCCTGGGAGCAGCCCGCGGAGGAGATGTTCGCTCACTGGCTGCTGGCCGACGACGAGCTGCGCCAGTTCTACCGCACGCGGCGCGAGAACGATCCGCGCCCGGGTGAGCTGCACGTCGGGACGAACGACATCGCCCGCACTCTGCGCGAACAGATCGAGGAGCTGCTCGGGCGCGGCAAGAAACAGGTCTGGGATGTGTCGATGAACGCGCTCGTCGGCGCGACCGATTGCTACCTGGCCACGCTCGACAATCACCTCGCCTTCGATCTCGGCGACGGCGTTCTGCTGGTCAGCTTCACGATGATGAGATAGGCGCTAGCCGCCTCGGCGCTTGACAGACTCCGGCTCCCTTCGCCACACTAGAAGTACGGTTATGAAGGTCGACTCCGCATCCAGTCAGCTCTCTCGCGACGCGCGCGCGCTCGTCGACCTGCTCACGATTACCGTCGCAACGGTCACGGTTCCCCGCTAGGGGAACGTACTTTTCAGAGCGCTGAGGCGCCACACACAGACCGGACTAGTGCCATAGGTGCGTCCGCAGACGGCCATAGGCGACGAGACGAAACGGCGGCAATGAACACGAGATCAGACAACCCGATTGCAGCAAACCCAAGCACTGCGCCAGGTGTGCACTATGCAGGGATAAGTGAAGTACCGCGCAGAGGGGTGCGAACAGCGGATATGGTCAAGGCGGGAATCGCTGCGACCACGCGCGAATTCAGCGAAATGAACCGCGCCGGGCGCCATATCGCCGGGCGGGGCAACGAACTTTTCACGGAGGAACTCGGATGACCAGGATGACAGGAGCCGACGCCATTATCCGCTCGCTGGAGGCCGAGGGCGTCGACGTCTGCTTCGGAGTCCCGGGCGGAATGATCATCGACACCTATGACGCCCTCTACCGGGCGCAGGCCAGCGGAAGCAAGCTGCGTCACGTGCTGGCGCGACACGAGCAGGGCGCCGGGCACATGGCCGAGGGCTACGCTCGCGCGAGCGGCAAGGTGGGAGTTGCGATTGCGACCTCGGGGCCGGGCGCGACCAATCTGATCACGGCGATCGCGGATGCCTGGATGGACTCCACGCCGCTCGTCTGCATCACCGGCCAGGTGCCCTCGACCAAGATCGGCACCGACGCCTTCCAGGAGACGAACGCGACCGGCATCACCCTTCCGATCGTGAAGCACTCCTGGCTGGTGCAGAGGGCCAGCGAGATCCCGGCGACGATCAAGGCGGCGTTTCACGTCGCCCAGACCGGGCGCTCCGGCCCCGTGCTGGTGGACATCACCAGGGACGCCCAGATCGCCGAGCTGGACTTCAAGTACCCCGATCACGTCGACTTGCCGGGTTGGAACCCGCCGCGAAAGGTCAACCACCGCCAGATCATCGCCGCCGCCAAGGCGATTCTCGAGGCCGACAAGCCGATCTTCTACGTCGGCGGCGGCATCATCAACGGCGAGGCCTCGGCCGAGCTGCTCGAGCTCGCCGAGCTGACGAACATCCCGGTCGTGACGACCCTGACTGGCAAGGGCGGCTTCCCGGACTCGCATCCGCTGCACGCGGGCATCCCCGGCATGCACGGCATGAAGTACTCGAACCTGGCGCTCAACCGGGCGGATCTCGTGATCGCCGTTGGCACCCGCTTCGACGATCGCGTGACGGGCAACGTGGCGGCCTTCACGCCGAACGCGAAGGTGATCCACTTCGAGGTGGACGCGGCCGAGATCGGCAAGATCCGCGAGGCTCAGATTCCCATCTGCGCTCCGCTTCAGCCGGCGCTGGTCAGACTCCTGGCCGAGCTGCGCAAGCAGATCCCCGAGGGGTGGGAGGGACCGACCGAGTGGCTCGACGAGATCGCCGGTTGGAAGGAGGAGTTCCCGCTGCGCTACGACCTCGGCGACATGCTCAAGCCGCAACAGATCCTCGAGGCGGTGCGCGATGCGACCGCAGGGCGCGACGACGTCGTCTGGACGACCGGCGTGGGTCAGCATCAGATGTGGGCGATGCAATACCTGGTCTGCGATCGGCCGCGCTCCTTCATCAGCTCGGGCGGGCTCGGGACGATGGGCTTCGGCATCCCGGCGGCCGTGGGCGCCAAGGCTGCCCGGCCCGACGCGACCGTGATCTGCATCGACGGCGACGGCTGCTTCCAAATGACCTCGAAGGAGCTGACCACGGCGACCCTGCACGGGCTGCCGATTATCGTCGTGCTGCTCAGGAACGGCTCTCTCGGCATGGTTCGCCAGTGGCAGGAGATGTTCTACGGCGAGCGCTATTCCCAGACCGATCTGACCGGCCCGATACCCGATTACGCCAAGATGGCCGAGGCCTTCGGCGCGGTGGCGATGACCGTCACCAATTCGAGCGAGCTCGATGCGGCGCTCGAGCGGGCGCTCGCGGAGAATGCAGCCGGGCGCTCGGTGCTGGTGGACGCCGTCTGCGATCCACAGGAGAAGGTCTTCCCGATGATTCCGGCCGGCGCTTCGGCGGCTGACATCATCGAATATGGCAGTCACGAGAAGGCAAAGGAGGTCGAGGCGAGATGAAGCACACTCTCTCGGTCCTCGTGGAGGACAAGCCGGGTGCACTCTCGCGCATCTCGAACCTGTTCGCGCGACGCGGCTACAACATCGAGTCGCTCGCCGTGGGGCAGACCGAGCGCGAAGGCGTCTCGCGCATCACGCTACGCGTCGACTGCGCCGAGCACTCGCTCGAGCAGATCACCAAGCAGATCCACAAGCTCGTGAACGTGCTCAGGATCACCGAGCTCACCCCCGACGACGCCGTCGAGCGGGAGATAGCCCTCTTCACGGTGGCGGCTCCGCCCGAACGGCGGGGCGAGCTGATGGCATTCGCCGACCACTACGGCGCGCGGGTCTCCGACCTCGGGCCGCAGGAGATCGTATTCGAGATGGTCGGCCACCCCGAGGACCTCGACTCCTTCGAGGAGCTTGTCAGGCCGTACGGAATCAAGGAGATGGTGCGCACCGGCCGTATTGGCCTCAGCCGAGCCGTACGACATTAAGTCGTACGACATTAGAAACCCACTAGAAGACCGCGTAAAAGAAAGAAGAAAGGAACCACACTCATGGCGACAATCCACCGCGAAGGCGACCTCTCCCTCCTCTCCGGAAAAATCGCCATCATCGGCTACGGCAGCCAGGGCCACGCACACGCGCTCAATCTTCGCGACTCGGGAATCGAGGTCGAGGTAGCCGAGGCGCCCGGCAGCGCCGCCTGGGATCGGGCGGTCGAGGCCGGGCTACCCGTCAAGACCGCCGCCGAGGCCACCCGCGGCGCGGCCTTCGTGATGATCCTGGTGCCCGATCACCTCCAGCGCATCATCTACGCCGCGGACATCGAGCCCAACCTCGAGCCCGAGGCGACGCTCATGTTCGCGCACGGCTTCAACATCCATTTCGGCTACATCAAGCCTCCGGCCGGTCACGACGTGATCATGGTCGCCCCCAAGGCGCCGGGACACCGCGTGCGCGAGCAGTACGAGGCGGGAGCCGGCGTGCCCTCGCTCGTCGCCGTGCACCAGGACGCCTCGGGTAACGCGCTCGCCAAGGCGCTCGCCTACGGGGCGGGCATCGGCAGCGCTCGGGTGGGCTTGCTCGAAACGACCTTCGCCGAGGAGACCGAGTCGGACCTCTTCGGTGAGCAGGTCGTTCTCTGCGGCGGCGCCACGAGGTTGATGCAGGCCGGGTTCGAGACGCTGGTCGAGGCCGGCTACCAGCCCGAGATCGCCTACTACGAGTGCATCCACGAGCTCAAGCTGATCGTCGATCTGATCTACCAGGGCGGCTTCGAGTACATGCGTTACTCGATCTCGGACGTCGCCGAGTATGGCGATCTCACACGCGGCCCGCGCGTCATCGACGAGGGCGTGAAGGCGCGCATGAAGGAGATCCTGGGCGAGATCCAGAGCGGACAGTTCGCCAAGGAGCTGATCGCCGAGGAAGAGGCCGGGCGGCCGAACTTCGTGCGCCTGCGCGAAGAGGCGGCCAAGCATCCCGTGGAGAAGGTCGGCAAGGAGCTGCGGTCGCTCGCCGGTCGCGAAGGCTTGATGGGCGCTGGATCCGATGGCGCCAGTTGACGTTCCCGTCGCCCTGCTCGGTTACGGAACCGTAGGGGCGGCGGTAAACCGCTTTCTGCACGAGAACTCGGACGACATCGAGCGTGCAACGGGCCATCGCCTGCGCGTCGTGCGGGCGCTCGTCCGCGACCTGAAGAAGCCGCGGGACTTTCCGGCCGCTCCCGGCGTGCTGACCACTGACTTCGCCGAGATCGCCGACGACCCCGAGATCGCGCTGGTCGCCGAGGTGATGGGCGGGCTCGACCCCACCAATGACTACATCCTGCGCCTGCTGCGCAGCGGCCGGCCGGTCGTGACCGCGAACAAGCAGCTGCTTGCCCAAAGGGGCGCCGAGCTCTTCGCGGCCGCTCAGGAGGGGGGCGTGCAGCTTCGCTTCGAGGCGTCGGTCTGCGCCGCGATTCCGGTGATCAAGGTGCTGCGCGAGGCGCTGGTAGTTACGAACGTCCACCGCATCCTCGGGATCGTGAACGGCACCACCAACTACATCCTGACCCAGATGGAGCTTGGGGCCGAGTACGAGGAGGCGCTGGCGGACGCCAAGCGCCAGGGCTACGCGGAGATGGATCCGACCGAGGACGTCTCGGGTGCCGACGCCGCCGCCAAGATGGCGATTCTGGCGACCGTGGCTTTCGGCTCGCGCGTAACTCTGGACGACGTCAATTTCGAAGGAGTCGAGCGGATCACCTCGGCGCACGTGGGCGCGGCCAAGCAGATGGACATGGTCGTTCGCCTCGTCGGACGGGCGACCCTGGTCGAAGGCGGCTACGACGTTCGCGTCTCGCCGGCGCTCGTCGATCGCGCCCACCCGCTGGCCTCGGTGGAGGGAGCGTTCAACGCGGTCATGCTCCAGGGCGACGCGATCCGCGAGATCACGCTCGAGGGGCCCGGCGCCGGCGGAATCGAGACCGCCTCGGCCGTGATTGCCGACATGGTCTCGATCATGGGCACCAAGGGCACCGGATTCCTCCACAACGACGCCTGCTGGCGCAAGATCGACCGTCTTCCGGCCGGCGAGCTGCGCTCGCCCTTCTATCTCCAGATCTCGGTGGACGATCGCCCGGGCGTGCTGGCTCGCGTCGCCGAGCGCCTGGCGGCACACGGCGTGTCCGTCGCGCGTCTCGTCCAGTCGCAGACCGAAGGCGGCGCCATTCTCCACGTCATCTCGCACGAGGCGACCTACGGCGCTATCGATACGGCTCTCGCCGAGATAAGCGCCCTCTCGGAGAGCCGAGAGATCGCGGCGGCCTTCCCGGTTATCTCGCAACGCGGGATCTCGGAGCTCGGGTGGGCCTGATGAAACGCAGCCGCCCGCCAGCTGTCGGCACCGGCTCTCGCTCGATCGAAAGCGCCGCGAAGTGACGGTCAAGGTCCGAGCCCCGGCGACCAGCGCCAATCTCGGCCCCGGCTTCGACTGCGCCGGGGTGGCTCTCGAGCTTTGGAACGAGCTCGAAGTGAGCGAGGCAGATGGCGCCGTCGTCGAAGTCGAGGGCGAGGGCGTTTCCGAGACACCGAGAGACGCAAGTCACCTCGGCCTGCGCGCCTTTTCGTTGATCACCGAAACCGAGGGCAAGCGTTTTCGCTTCATCAATCGGATTCCGTTCGCACGCGGGCTCGGTTCCAGCTCGGCCACGATCGCGCTCGGTCTGGTCGCCGCTTGCCTCTGGGAGGGAGTAGAGCCTGACCCAGCCGAGTTGCTCCCGCTAGCCGCTCGGCTCGAGCCGCATGCCGACAACATCGCCGCCTGCCTCTACGGCGGTGTCACCCTCACATGGGAGGAGGAAGGACTCTGGCGCTGCCGCCGGATTGCCGACTCGCTTCCACTCGAACTGATCGCGGTCGTTCCGAAGCAAAGCGTCGAGACGATCACGGCCCGAGCCGGCCTGCCGGCCGAAGTGCTCCATACCGACGCTGCTTTCTCGAGCGGCCGCGCTGCCCTGCTCGGCGCGGCGCTCGCAACCAGCGATGCTCAACTTATCGCCGCCGCGCTCCACGACCGCTTGCACGAGCCGTATCGCTCGGCCGCTGCGCCCTTACTCGGCCAGCTTCAGGAAGAGCCCGCCCGTGGTTCAGTCGGCGTGACGCTTTCGGGCTCGGGCCCGACGATCATCGTCTGGGCTCGGCACGAAGAGTCTCAGGCCTGCGCCGAGGAGCTGATCGCGCGCTTCCCCGATTGCAGAGTGCTTGCGCTCGCCGTCGCCACCGGCGGAGCGGGCGCTTTCTGAGCTCGGTCGCGCCCGTGGCAGAGGAACACGCCCGTGGCTACGATCCAAGCACGAGCCCGAGCGCGTACGACATTCCTTCGGATCCCGCCAAGAGGCGTAGCCGTCTCCTAACCGACGGTCCCGACCGCGCGCCGACGCGCTCCTACTTCAAGGCCATTGGCTTTACCGACGAGGACCTCGCCAAGCCGCTGGTGGGAATCGCCTCGACCTGGATCGAGACAATGCCCTGCAACTACAACCAGCGCGAGCTGGCCGAGCATGTCCGACGAGGTATTCGCAGCGCCGGAGGCATGCCCGTCGAGTTCAACACCATCGCCGTCTCGGACGGAGTCACGATGGGCACGCCGGGCATGCGCGGCTCGCTCGTCTCGCGCGAGGTGATCGCCGACTCGATCGAGCTCGCCGCCTACAGCCACATGATGGACGGGCTGGTCTGCCTGGTCGGCTGCGACAAGACGATCCCGGCGGCCGTGATGGCTCTCCTCCGACTCGACATCCCCGGGCTCGTGCTCTACAACGGCTCGATCGCGCCCGGCCACTGGCACGGCAAGGATGTGACCATCCAGGACGTGTTCGAGGCGGTCGGCATGCACGCCGTCGGGAAGATGACCGACGACGACCTGCACGAGCTGGAGACGCTCGCCTGCCCGGGCGCCGGCGCCTGCGGCGGTCAGTTCACGGCCAACACGATGTCGATGGCGCTCGATTTCCTCGGCATCAGCCCGGCCGGGCTGAACGAGGTGCCGGCGACGGACCGGGGGAAGGGCGCAGCCGCTTACAACGCCGGCGAGCTGGTGATGAAGCTCGTGCGCGAGAACATCACTCCCAGGCAGATCGTGACGCGCGAGGCGCTCGAGAACGCCATCACTTCGGTGGCCGCCAGCGGTGGCTCCACCAACGGCGTCCTGCACCTGCTCGCCATCGCGCGGGAGGCCTGTGTTCCGCTCGAGATCGACGACTTCGAGCAGATCGCCGCCCGGACGCCCGTGATCGCCAGCCTTACTCCCGGCGGCCACTACGTAGCGACCGATCTCTACGCCGCGGGCGGCTGCGCACTGGTGGCCCGCGAGCTCGCCAAGCGCGACCTGCTCCACCTGGATGCCCGCAACGTGGACGGGCGCACGCTGGCCGAGATCGCGTTCGACGCCAAGGAGTCGGAGGGGCAGAAGGTCGTCTCGAAGATCGAAGAGCCGTTTCAGAAGCGCGGCGGTTTCGCAATTCTGCGCGGCAATCTTGCGCCGGAGGGTTGCGTCGTCAAGCTGGCCGGACACGAGCGCACCTTCCATCGCGGCCCGGCGCGCGTCTTCGACTCCGAGGAGGAGTGCTTCGCGGCCGTCAAGGCCGGCACGGTCGGCGCCGGCGACGTGGTCGTGATCCGCTACGAAGGTCCGGCCGGCGGCCCCGGTATGCGCGAGATGCTCGCAGTCACCGCAGCCATCGCCGGTGAGGGGCTGGATGACTCGGTCGCGCTCATCACCGACGGGCGCTTCTCGGGCGCCACGCACGGATTCATGGCCGCCCACGTCTCTCCCGAAGCCGCTCGCCGCGGCCCGATCGCCGCGTTGCACGAAGACGACGTGATCGTTCTCGATGTCGAGGCGCACGAGCTGAGAGTCGAGCTTTCAGACGAGGAGATCGAGGCGCGGCTGGCCGCCTGGAAGGCGCCGGAACCGCGCTACTCAAGCGGCGTCTTCGCCAAGTACGCGGCGCTTGTGAGCTCGGCCTCCGAGGGAGCCGTCACCCGCCCGACTATCTAGGGCAGAGCGGCGCGAGAATTCCTTCAAGCTTCGGAGCCTGCGAGCCGAAAAGAAAGTGACGGCCTATGCAGTCAATCGGCTCTGCACGCTTTTCCTGGCGGTCGGAGAAGGGACAAGACCTTTCCGGCGATCTGCACGATGCCGTCAAAGCGGCAT
>Ga0209540_10003425_pt1 | contig 10804 bp, 8 predicted proteins | sample BarGraIncu01121A_FD_184501 | JGI IMG/M metagenome (GOLD analysis project Ga0209540, IMG submission 184501) | Arctic peat soil microbial communities from Barrow, Alaska - Barrow Graham LP Incubations 011-21A (SPAdes) (version 2) | ecosystem: Environmental > Terrestrial > Soil > Wetlands > Peat... | reverse complement strand
TAAGTAGTTTGCATAGTCAGTTTTTTTTAAAGTTTAAGGTTTAAGATTGCCAGGTTGATCCTGGCAGTTAAATAAGGTAGTAGGTTTTACAAATGAGGTCGTAGTGTTTACAGGTATTTTATAATTATTATCTTTACGGCCTTTTAATTTGCAGAGCCTATTATTATTTAACGCAAAGAAGAGAATAATAGCAATATTATATTCATAAAAAGATAGCCTAACTATGATGCTTTTAAGAAAGAAGTTTTGCAGCAATTTAATTGAATCCGGGTGGCTGACCTTCCTTTTCATGTTTTTGCTAACAATTAGCTCTTGCCAATCCAATAATAAGCCCTCATCTAAGTCTGTTGCACTCCCCCCGGCTGCAAACGATGATTATTTTCAGGAGATAGGGAAAGAGATCGGAATTGATTTTGTTCACTCAATAGGAGATAAAGAGCTGAGCAACATTGTCGAATCAAGCGGCGCAGGAGCCGCTTTTCTTGATTATGACCAGGATGGGTATATTGATTTGTACGTCTGCAACGGCACCTGGCTCAAAGGCTTAAGCAGCGGTGATAAACCAGCTGAATTGCCTCACAACCATTTGTATCGCAACCTTGGAAACGGCACTTTTGCGGATGTCACTAAGAAAGCAGGAGTGGGTGGTCCATGGTACAGCATGGGAGTTACAGTCGGAGATTATAATAATGATGGTTATCCCGATCTTTATGTCAGCAATTACGGAACTAATGTTCTTTATAAGAATAATGGCGATGGTACATTTACAGATGTCACCAGTCGTGCAGGCGTTGGCGGAAAAGTAACTGATTTCAATACCGGAGCAGTCTGGCTAGATTATGACAACGACGGTTTCCTTGATCTTTATGTCGGCAAGTACCTGAATTTCGATCCTAATTATAAATATTATTATGCTCCTGATGGTTTTCCGGGCCCGATGGCGTACGACGCCGAGCCGGATGTTCTTTATCATAACAATGGAAATGGCACCTTTGAGGATGTCACAAAAAAAATGGGAATCACCGACCTTGATGGAAGAGCAATGGGGGTTGGAGCTGCAGACTATGACGATGACGGTTTTGTAGATATTTATGTAGCCAATGACCATTCAATGAACTATCTGTGGCATAATAACGGCGGAAAAAGTTTCACAGATGTCGGTACGCCTTCAGGTACCGCATTCGGCCAGTCAGGAGAATCAGCCGTGAGTATGTCAGTTGATTTTGCAGATTATACCGGTTCGGGACGAATGGATATGTTTATTTCAGATGATAAATACTGCAGGCTCTACGAAAATATGGGAAATGGCATCTTCTCTGACAGATCGTATACTTCGGGGATTGCAATGCCGGCAGGACAATACGTAGGCTGGTCATCTTCATTTATTGACTATAACAATGACGGTCTCATAGATATATATAAAGCCAACGGTGCATTGAAACATCTTTACGGCCAGGAAGACCAGTTATTTGAAAATGTCGGGGATGGGAAATTTAAGGATGTCTCCACAGAGAGTGGCAAATATTTCCTTAAAGAACTTGTCGGACGCGGCGCATGTTTTGGTGATTATGACAATGATGGCGATATCGACGGGTATATAGTTAATCTTAATGACAGGGGATCTTTCCTGAGAAATAATAAGGGAAATCAGAATAACTGGATCACACTTAATCTGACCGGAACAATCAGTAATAGGGATGGAATCGGCGCAAGAATTAAAATGACTGCCGGAGGCAGTGTGTATGTTACACAGAAAAAAAGCACAACAGGCTACCTTTCACAGAATGACCCGCGGATTCATTTTGGACTTGCAAAAAATGAGATAGTAGATAAAATCGAGATAAGATGGCCTTCAGGGATACTGCAGGTACTTGAGAACATCAATGTCAATCAGATTCTTCCTGTCAAAGAACCACAAAAATAACCTTGTGATGAAAAAAAATAGAACGACCATACTCTTCTTTTTTATAATGGCCATCGGCTTTTCATGCATCATTCTGTCATCATGCAACAAAAAGAACAAAGAAGGAATGATTATTTTTACACGGCGTGCGGTAAAATCAAATAGTCTGAACTTAGATAAATCAGATTCCTGGAGATATGTTACACAGACTCAAATAGCAGAACTGAATCCTGATAAAACAGAAGTTCCTGCAAAAGTCCTTACAACCAGTTTCTTTTCAGCATGCTCTCCCGAAATTTCATATGATGGAAAATATATGCTGTTTGCTGCCCAACAAAAACAGAATGACCCATGGCAGATATGGGAAATGGATCTGAATAATCTGAAATCGAGGCAATTGACATACTCGAAGCAAAACTGCACAGATCCTGCGTATCTGCCTCTCGGACGTTTTCTATTTACCAGTCACTCTGCCACAGACTCATTGAAATCCAATGAATCCATTTTTACGAGCAATATCGATGGCACTGACCAAAAGCGTATAACTTACAATCCGGACATATATTTGGCCTCTCACATGCTAAGTGATGGCCGTATTCTGACGATCGCTGCACAGAAATTCCCTGAAACCGGTGATCAGAAGTTAATAGTTATGCGACCCGATGGAACTAAAACAGAACTGTTTTATAAGGGTAGTGAAGGTAATGAATTATCAGGTCGCGGATTGGAAACAAATAATGGCAGAATAGTTTTCATCGAATCGGAAAAGAGTAACCCTGGCATAGGGAATATTATTTCAGTCAGCTACAATCGTCCAATGCACTCAAGGCTCAACCTTTCTCCTGAAACTGAAGGTGTTTTCCGGGCTGTTTTTCCACAACCCTCAGGGAAGCTTCTGGTCTCATACCGCAAAACCGCCACTGACAGATTTGCACTTTATGAATTCAATCCGGAGAAGAAATCTCTTGGCAAACCAATTTACAGCAGTAATGAATTCGATGTGCTTGAAGTTGTATATGCAATGAAACATATCAGACCCAGAAAGCTGCCAAGCGAAGTGAATGCCGTTATAAAAACCGGGCTCATTATGTGTCAGGATGTGAATGTTGAGGATGACCCGATGAAGATTTCCGGAGACCTGCTTAAAAAGGCTTCAAAGGTAGAGATTATGGGAACTGATTCTTCAATGGGCATATTTAAGCCTTCTAAGGACGGGTCATTTTACCTTAAGGTGGTAGCAGACAAGCCTTTCCAGATCCGGACACTTGATGAAGAGGGAAAAGTAATCCGAAAATGCGACTGGATCTGGCTACGTCCAAATGAACGACGGGGATGTGTAGGATGTCATGAGGATCAGGATATTGTCCCTGACAACCGGATTCCGCTTGCAGTAAAAAAAGCTCCTTTAGGAATTCCTGTTCACATAAATAAAATTATTGAAAAAATGATTGACACTGAATAGTTATGAAGAGATCAACTATATTAATACGGTTATCGGGAATCATTCTTGTACTGACTCTTCTCATCTATTTTCCCGGACGAAAATGGGCCAGGGCACACGTTAACGAAAAAACAGCAACTACTGATCATCCTCTTTTATGTACTTCATGCCATCTATATATACAAAAAACAGGCCTCGTTTCAAAACTTGTAAATGCGAGGTACCTGTCACCAATTAACCTTACCATTTCAGCCGACGGTAAAAGAATATATGTTGTTGCTCAGGAAAGCAATGCATTGGTTATTGTCGATGCCGAAAGGAAAAAGGTACTGAATAAAATTGGTGTCGGAAACCACCCTCATTCAGTTATACTTAGTAATGACGGTCAGAATGCTTATGTAAGCAATCAGTGGTCAGATAATATTTCAGTAATTGACCTTTCAGGGGGAAGAGTCACAGATACTCTTAAAACGGGCAACGGACCTGCCGGCCTTTCATTAAGTGGGAACGGCAAAGTGCTCTATGTGGTTAACTCATTTTCATCGGATATATCAGTAATTGATCTTCATTCAAAAGAAGAAATTAACCGTATCACTGCGGGGAATAACCCCACCGGGGCAAAACTATCTCCCGACAGGAAGTCCCTGTTTGTAACAAGCAGGCGAATGGATGCCGTTCCCTACGGTGAACCCCTGGCCAGCGAGCTCACAGTGATAAATGACAGCTCAAGGAGAATTTCTGAATTCAGGAAGATTGAATCTGCCTATATGATGGAAAATGTCGCATTTACTCCTATCGGAGACCTCGGATTCGTAACATTGATCAGACCTAAAAACTATGTGCCCTCCATCCAGGTTGAGCAGGGATGGATGATGACACATGGATTTGGTGTATTCGAACCAGGGAAAGACGGCAAAGTGACCGAGTTACTTATTGATGAACCTGATTCCTTTTATTCAGATCCTTTCGGTATCGCAATCACGCCTGACGGAAAAAGAGCGTTTATCTCAAGCGCAGGGGCAGATAATATTTCAGTTATAGACGTTGATTCAGTGAGAAAACTTATAGCAGGTGCATCTCCGGAAGTACTAAAACTATACTCAAATAATCTTGGAATCAGCAGCCGATATATTCTAAAGCGTATTCACACAGGTGCTAACCCGAAAGGGATTGCACTTTCTCCTGATGGTAAGATGCTCTATGTGGCTGAGATGCTTGATGACAATATTAGTGTGATAAATACGGAGAGCCTTCAGAAAGTCTCATCGATTGACCTTGGAGGTCCGCGAAGAATAACAGTTGCCCGCCTGGGACGAAGGCTCTTTAACAATTCTTCACATACTTTTCAGAATCAGTATTGTTGTTATACCTGCCATCCGGATATGCATGAAGACGGTCTGGTATACAATATGTCAGGTAAAGACATGGGGAGGAATATAACTAATACAATGACCTTGAGGGACATAGGGGAAACTGCACCTTTCAAATGGTCGGGGACCAACCCGACTGTATATAAGCAGGACGGGATACGCTTTTCCACTTTCCTTACGCGGACAGAATCGTTCAGTTATAAGGATCTTGATGCACTTACAGCATATATCCTTACAGGAATAAAAAATCCACCAAATCTTCTGTATAATCCTAATGGGGAACTCACAGAAGCACAATTGCGGGGAAAGGAAATATTTGAAAGGACAAAAGATAATACCGGAAAAGAAATTCCTGAAGCAAACAGGTGTATTACATGTCACACACCTCCTTATTACACCAATCGTAAGATGTCATATGTTCAGACCATTGCTTCAACCGATGATTCGATTTTGTTTGATACCCCGCATCTGAATGATATTTATGCTTCGGCACCCTATTTACATGATGGTCGCGCAGCTACTCTGGAGGAAATCTGGACAAAATACGGGAAAAATGATAAACACGGAGTGGTGAACGATATGACTAAGATTCAGCTTAATGAACTTATTGATTATCTGAAATCTCTGAGATCTCCCCAATACGAATATGAGGATTTAAAGAAAAATCATGTTAAGAATTAATCAATTAATAGTGAAAATCATGGGTAATAAATTGCTTAAAAACAGCCTTCTGAGTATAATATCATTGATCCTTTCCGGCATCTGCTCTATAAATGGGCAAACACCAGTGAAAACCGACGTAAAAGATGACGCGGATAAGATGCCTGTTTATGGCCATTGGCGCAATTTTACCACGAAGGATGGACTACCTTCTGATCATGCGTATTGTGTCCGTATTGATGGAGACAGGGTATTAGCCGGAACCCACGATGGTCTCGCAGTTTATGAGAACGGAAAATGGAAAACCTATACTACGAAAGACGGTCTTCCTCATAACGGAGTAGTATCCATTGATGTAAGTGAATCAACAGGAGATGTCTGGATTGGAACCCTTGGCGGACTGAGCAGGTGGTCGGGTGGCAAGTTTGAAAATTTCACACAGTTAAGCAGCGGCATGCCAAATGATCTGGTTTACTGCGTTATATGCGATGGAAAAGACGTTTGGGTAGCTACAGGTGGCGGCGCAGGTCATTATGATACATCAACCAGGCAATGGGAGATATTTACCGAAAAAAATGCCCCCATGCATGAACCATGGACCTATGGCGTTTCCGCAGGTGATGGCAAAATTTTCATTGCTGCCTGGGGTGGGGGTGTAATTGAATATACAAAGAAGACTAAACAGTTCAAGGATTATACTGACCCTGATGGGGAAATGGAGATTGATCTGCTCCCTGACGATGGTCCTGTTCATGATATTACTACTGCAACAACCTGGGGAGCTGGCTATTTATGGGTATCAACATATTTTGGTTTAAGCAGCTATGACGGCACTCACTGGAGAGGCTACTTTAAGGAACATTGCGGTCTGGCAAGCGACTTCATCAATTTTGTCAGGGCTGAGGGTCCTGTGGTGTTCATTTGCACGGATAACGGGTTAAGCAGTACTAACGGGAAAAGATGGGTTACCTATAAGAAAAATGATAATGACAGTAATGGAAAGGCAATCATATCAAATTTCAGCCGCGACGATGATAAAAAAGCTGATAAAACCACCAAAGAAATTCCTATGTATCCCTCAATAGCTCATAATTTCATAATTGGTGTAGATGCCAATAAAGATGTGCTGTGGGTAGCTACTGAAAAAGGTGTTAGTCGTGGAGAATTGTTGAAATAATAGAAATTGATAGAAATAAACTGAAATGATGAATAACGCATTACTGATAGATCTTTCAAAGCTTTCAGATGGTGAGAAGCTGGAAATGATAAAACTTGGGATTTTGTCGGATGATAATAAGATTACAGGATATTCATATCCATCCGTTCATAGGAAACGGCCTCCGATAGAAAAGCATGTGGTGCATGCTCCAAAAGTCATTAACGAGGCATATGATTATCAGAAACCATCATCCTTTTCCAGGGCTCTGCGTCTTGACTTTGGCGGCCATAAGATTTTGCTCATTTCTGGGACGGCAAGTGTGAACGAGGAAGGGAAGGCCGAACATATCGGTGATTTTAAAGCCCAGCTGTGGAGAACCTATGTGAACATTACCAATCTGCTGTCTGCTGAAGTGATGACATGGCATGATGTTGTCAGAACTACAAATTATCTTAGGGATATTGAAAGGGATTATGCTGAATTTAATAAAATCCGTACTTCCTTTTATAACTGGATGAATCTTGATCCCCTGCCGGCAAGTACCGGAATTCAGGCATGTCTGTGCTGGGAAACTCTACTGGTTGAAATTGAAGTATATGCAATCTGTAAATCAAATTAAATCAGGATCATGAAAAAAATACTTTTCCTACTTGCAACTTTACTGATAGTGACATTATTGCCTTTTTCAAATTTAAAAGGACAGGAGAAAAAACAAAATTATGGGAAAGCACCGGATGAACTTTTCCCTTATCAGAATTATGTTAAGGCGTATAAATACCATTTTCTGATCCCGCTCGAATTTTATGGAGCCGGACGCGAACTACGTCCGCCATCCGAGCTTAAGGAGGTGAAAATAGGCTTCCTTGGTCCTTTGAGTGGATCCGTTATGGTACCCCAGGGTGTACAAATGCTTAACGGAGCCACCCTTGCTATCGAGGAGGCTAATAAAAAAGGAGGCTACAAAGGACTTCCATTTGTGATTTTGCCTCACAATGATGCTGGCTTATGGGGTGCTGCAGCCAATGAAGTTGTTAAAATGGATGACGAGAAAGTCTGGGTTTTTATGGGTTCAATAGACGATATTGTGTCGCACGTCGCACTCAGGGCTGCATTAAAACTTGAGATCTTCATGGTCTGTACCGGTGATCCTGATCCAACATTTACGGAGACAAATATTCCATGGATGACACGTGTTATTCCCGATGACAGACAAAGTGCCTATCAGCTTGTAAATAAAATATATAAGAAAGATGGCCATTCACGGGTAGCTGTTATAAGGGATAATAACCGGTATGGACGTGTTGGAATCAAGATATTTGCTGAAAGCTCAACACGCGCTGGTCATCCTATGATAATGGAGGAGAGATTTAATGACGGAGAAACTGATTTTAAAACACAGCTGGAAAGAATAATTGTAACCAATCCTGATGCAATACTCATCTGGGGTAATGCTAAAGAGTCGGGACTGATATTAAAACAACTTCGCTCCCTTGGACTAAAACAACCAGTTTACGGATCTGACAGAATGGTTAATCCGGAATTTCTTCAGATTGCCGGACCATCAGCAGAGGGAATAGTAACAACCTGCCAGTATAATCCCACGGCAGATAGCCCTAAGCTAAAAGCTTTCCAGGTCAATTACCGGAAAAAGTTTAGTCAGGAACCAGACGTTTTTGCAACACATGCATATGACGGTATGAACATTATTATTGAAGCCATTCAAAAAGCCGGATTAAACCGGGTTCTCATACGTGATATCCTTACAGACATGAAGACATTTCAGGGTTATGATGGTATTACCGGTAAGTTTGTAATAGACCAAAGCTGGAATAATATAAGAGATATTTTTATGGCAGAAGTGCATGAAGGAAAGTTCGTGTTTTCTCCTGCCCCGCCTTTGGATATGAAACATCTTCCTGGCAGTAAAACAGGAAATTATTAATCTGATAAAAGAAAAAAATATGGAAACAAATCCATGCAATAACCACGTTAACGGGGGATCTTCCATACCATCCAAAGTGAGCCGAAAGACAAAACCCGATGACACAATTGTAAGTATAAAAGGTGTCGGGATTGGAAGATCTGAAATTGTGATTATAGCCGGACCATGTGCTGTTGAAAGCAGGGACCAATTGTTCCGGACTGCAAGATCAGTCAGGGCAGCAGGTGCAAATATTCTTAGAGGTGGAGCTTTCAAACCCCGCTCATCACCCTACAGTTTTCAGGGTATGGGTGAAGAGGGATTGAAATTACTCGATCAGGTCAGAAAAGAAACAGGTTTGCCCATTGTCACTGAGGTAATGGATACACGACAGATGGAAATGGTAGCTTCATATGCCGATATGATACAGATCGGTTCGCGCAATATGCAGAATTATCCGCTTCTTAAAGAGGCCGGTATGTGTAGCAAACCTGTATTGCTCAAAAGGGGCATGATGGCAACTATTGATGAATTCCTGCTTGCAGCAGAATATATTCTGAATCATGGGAATGATCAGATAATCCTGTGCGAAAGAGGTATACGGACTTTTGAAACTTCCACAAGGAATACGCTCGATCTCAGTGCTGTTCCTGTGTTGAAACGAATGAGCCATCTCCCGGTAATAGTTGATCCAAGTCACGGAACAGGAGTAAGATGGCTGGTACCATCAATGGCAAAAGCAGCTGTGGCTGTGGGTGCTGACGGCCTCATAATGGAAGTACATTTCAATCCAGAAGAAGCACTTTGCGATGGTTACCAGTCACTTAGTCCTGATGAATTTGACCTGTTAATGGCTGACCTTAAAAAAATAGCACAGGCTGTTGGCAGAGAGATACTTGTATCTAAAGCAGCTGCTTTCTGAAGTGAAAGCAGATAGATCTGATGAAATTGATAAATCTTTTATCTAAGGTATGTGGTTTTACGGTATTGCTTGGGCTTACCGTTAACAATATTCTTGCTCTTCAGATACCTGTCAATGCAGATACAACCGTCAAAATAGGACTACTGATCCAGGATAACAATTCACTTGCTGCAAGATTTGGAGCCGAAATGGCAATCCGGAATGCCAATGAGACAGGAGGATACAAAGGGAAAAAATTCCAGTTGGTGACACGATCAATGGAAGGTCCGTGGGGCACAGGTTCCAAACAGGCCGTTGACCTTGTCTATAAGGAAAATGTATGTGCTTTAATGGGTTCACATGATGGAAGAAACGCTCACCTCGTAGAACAGGTCTCTGCGAAGGAAAGAATTGTATTCCTATCCGCATGGGCCAGTGATCCCACTCTTGCCCAGGCGTTTGTGCCATGGTATTTCACCTGCGTCCCAAACGACCTTCAGCAGGCTGATGCATTTATTAATGAAATATACAACAAAAGAAAACTCATCAGAATAGTCGCCATCTCTGATAATGGTTATGATTCCAAACTGGCAATGGAAAGCCTTGTAAAAAAAATCAAGACAGCCGGTAAGAGGGAACCGATAGAGTTTTTCTACGATAATCCACTCCAGGATTTTGATGAAATTCTCGAAAAAATCAGCAAATCGGCTGCAGATGGTATCATACTGTTTGGCAAACCTTCATCTTCCCTGAAATTTATTTACCAGATGGAAAAAAGGAAGATGAAACAGAAGGTTTTTGGCGCCATATCAGTGTTGGATGAGGACGAATCGTCTGTGCAGGAACAGGAAGAGTACAGGAATATGATATTATTTGTTTCAGGGAACTGGACCAGCACTAAAGGACTGGATTTTCGTAAAGATTATCAGAAACTTTATGGAAACGTCCCCGGAGCAGTCGCTGCATATTCGTTTGATGGAATGAGTCTGTTGATTGAGGCTATCAGAAAGGCAGGGCCCGATCGCAGTGAAATTCAAAAAGCCTTAACGAGAATACGTTATGAGGGTGTTACAGGTCTTATTCAATTTGACGATAAAGGAAAGCGTGTTGGCAAGGTTAACCTGGTTGAAATAAAAAACGGGATTTCCGAACCGGTTGAAAAATAAATTGCGGTCCAGGTTCCTTTTATTTCCTAATTTTGATGTCATGAACCAAATTGCAAAGTAATACTCCTTAGTGAGCCTTAGTGAAAACCTTAGTGTCCCTTTGTGGTAAAAAAAAGTTTAAACACAAAGGGTCACAAAGGATAACACTAAGTAACACAAAGGGAAGAATCATATAGTTAAAATAATTCACTTCTAATGAAGAAACACAACTTCTTATTACTACTGGTCCTCTGCTCCTCTTTCCTCTTCAGCTGCAAGGAAACTTCAAAGGACAACAAACAAA
>Ga0209540_10003424_pt1 | contig 10804 bp, 8 predicted proteins | sample BarGraIncu01121A_FD_184501 | JGI IMG/M metagenome (GOLD analysis project Ga0209540, IMG submission 184501) | Arctic peat soil microbial communities from Barrow, Alaska - Barrow Graham LP Incubations 011-21A (SPAdes) (version 2) | ecosystem: Environmental > Terrestrial > Soil > Wetlands > Peat... | reverse complement strand
TGATAATCCTGCATTAATAACCACATTTGCGTACTTGATAGCTATATAATTGTAATACCAGGCATACTTGGCATAACTATCAGTAGCAATGAAAGAAAAATTGTTCAGAGAGATATATCTGCCATTATTACTGGTAGAAATATAGGTATTATCACCTTGTAAATCTCCCTTAATAGAATTAGAAGTACCATAGATATAATAAGACTGCAATCGTGCATAAGTTCCGTTCAAGGCTACAAGTAAATCCCCTTCTGTCTTGATAGCTGACCCTAACGAAGTTCCTGTATAGGGCTCGTCATCCAAGAAACTCTTAGAGCATGACGAAAATACGAATGCCGCCAATGCTAATAAATATATTTTATTTTTCATTTGTTTATGTTTTAATATTGATAATAATGTTACAAACCGACATTAATGCCAAAAGTAACTGATTTATTGACAAATAAATTCAGGTTTGACTGACTATTGACATTTTGTTCCGGATCAAAAGGAATCTTTTTATCGTAGATATGTGTAAACAAGTTCGTTCCCCGAACATATAAATTTAATGAAGATAAGTTGAGTTTACTAAGTACTGATTTATTGAAGTTATAGCCGAAACTCACATTACGAAGTCTGATATAATCGCCTTTGTATAAAAATCGGGTAGAGGCAGCATTCGATTTGTTTGTGGAACCATAAACTAACTTTGGCACATCCGTTATATCGCCTGCCTTTTGCCAACGATTCAGGTTATAGCTGTATTTGCCATACGAAGGATTCACGTCATCATAAAGATAAACAGCCCATTGATCTTGGACATAATTACCATAGTTATAATAAAAATCAGCGGATAAACTGAATCCTTTGTAAGTAAATGTATTGGAGAAACCACCATAATATTTTGGAGAAGCCGATTTACTGGTTGCAACTTTGGCTGCCGAATTATAACTACTTGTAGTAGCCGTTTTTGTTTCGTCAGTATACCAAAGCGGGTTGCCATTTGCAGGATCAACGCCTGCCCATTGTTTGAGATAAAATTCATAGAAGTCGTGTCCCTTACCCAATATAAACGACCCATTAGCCTGATCAACATTTAGTGGATTTTTCGTTAAACTATTTTTATTATGGGTTATATTAAAGCTAACATCCCAACTGAAGTCTTTTGTCTTAATAGGTGTGGCATTGATTGCGAATTCAATCCCCTTGTTTTGTAAAGCTCCAACATTGGATATTTTAGTGTCGAATCCAGTAGACAAAGAAGTCGGTAACTTATATATCAAATTATCGGTTATTCTATTATACCAATCGAAAACAATGTTTACCCGATTGTTTAAGAATGTTGCATCTAAACCAACATCCGTTTGCTTGCCACTCTCCCATTTCAAATCGACTGCACCTAGTGTATTGTAATTACCTCCTGGTTGGTTGTTATAACTCAAACCATAACCGACTTGTGGTCTCCAATCATAATTACCAAGCCCATTAGCATTAGCCACAACACCATAAGATGCCCTTATTTTAAAGTTATTTACAAATTTTAGCGGTTTGAAGAATTCCTCTTTACTAATATCCCAGCCAGCACTCCCGGAAGGGAAATAGCCATAGCGTTTATCATCCGAAAAACGAGAAGAGCCATCTCTTCTTATGCTCCCCGATAGAAAATACTTGTTTTGGAAATTCAGGTTAGCTCTTGCAAAAAGATAGATAAACGAATAATCCGACCAGGTAGCACTAGCCTCGGTTGGAGTTGAAGCTATAGATGATGATATCAGCTTGTCAGTAGGAAAATTGTTTGCTGCAGCATTAATACTATACTGCTTAGAACTCAACGCCTCATAACCTGCAGTAGCATCCAACGCCAAGTCCTTGTTCGCTGTAAAATCGGCATGATAATCAAACTGATTTACCCAATCATATAAAAAATACCTGGTGTAATAAGAAGTAGCAATTCCGTTATCAGGGTTACCATCCCCATGAGTAGGATTGTTATACTGATATTCTTCCAGATTATTGTATTGCAAACCCAGTTTTGAGCTAAAAGAGAGATTGCTTAAAATATTATACTTCGCTTCTGCTTTTCCGTTTATGCTGAAAATATCCACATAGTTCTTATCCTTGGCTACAATGTATAAAGGATTAAATAAAGAACTGAAATCTTTAGTAGCAGTACTAATATTTAAAGAACCATCAGCATTATATGGATTTTGAGTAGGCCGAAGGAAGTAATATTCCATCACAGGATTAGAGAAATAGGATCCACCAACAGGCGCATTTTCATGCGAATAAGTCGGCTGAAGATTAATAGACAAATTAAACTTTTTAGTTGCATTATGATCCAGTTTTATCACACTGCTGTAACGCGTAAGATCAGAGCCGATAACATTAGCTTCCTGCTTGAAATATCCGGCCGAAACATAGAATTTAGTCTTTTCATCTCCCCCTGATACAGAAAAATTATACTGACGTTGCTGCCCTTTCCTAGTAATCAGACTTAGCCAGTCTGTATCCACTGTACCATCGCCATACTTGGCAGCTTGCGTCGTAGCCTGAGCCTGTGTATAACCTGCATTGACAATTGACTCTTTAAATAAGGTTAGCCAGTCATTTGTTCTTAATGTTTTTCCAGCACTGGGAATAGGACCGTGTGTATTAGATCCAACTTCAGCATTAAAACTAAACTTTGTTTTGCCGACTTTACCTGATTTTGTAGTAATCACGATAACACCATTTGAACCCAAGGCTCCATATATAGCTGTAGCAGCTGCATCCTTTAGTACCGATACAGATTCTATATCATCCGGATTCAATTGTGCAAGCACATTTGAGGTAGTAGTATTTCGAGATAAATCGCCACTATTAATAATTATGCCATCAATAACAAAGGTCGGTTGTGAAGATGCAGTTGAGTATATAGACCCAACCCCTCTTATTCGGATTTGCTGATTAGCCCCCGGCTGACCAGAGAAAGTTACAGACTGTAGGCCTGCTACCTTTCCCTGAAGAATCTGATCTACTGAAGAAATAGGGATCTGTTCCAGTTTAGCTCCATCAACCTTCACAACTGACGAAGTAATATTCGATTTTTTTTGGGTTCCATAGCCCACTACCACCACCTCATTCAGCTTGTTTACATCTTCTTCCAAATAAATAGTAACCGGTTCGTTTTCATACAGCTCAATGCTTTGACTTTTATAACCGGTCCCTGATACCAGCAAAGTGGCAGGGAATGATTTCAGCTTTAAATGAAAATCTCCATTTATGTCCGATACAGTACCTCCGGTATGCCCTTTGGCCCGAATTGTTGCACCTACAACAGAGGATTTAGAACTCTCTTCCAGAATTTTCCCGCGAATCTCTACTTGCTGCGAAAATGCAGACAGTGTGGTTAACACAGCAAACAGGAATAAAATTCTGGCTCTGCGTACAAAATACTCAGGAAACATTTTGCTGTTTCCACAAAATAATGTTAGTTTTGTCATACAATTTTTGAATTGTAGCGGGCACACCCTCAATCGGTTTGGCGACAGAGAAGGGGGTTTGCTCGCTTTTGTTTATAAATATAGTAATTCTTGTTTTTAGAGTTAATTGTTTTAAAAATTCAACTTATTTTTGTTCAACTTATCCAGTTATAGACTAACAAATATGACTTTGCAATTGATTAAAATTATAGCACTGCTGCCATAAGATTTGTAAAGTCTGGCAAAACAGATAAAATGGGTATTAGGATGGATAGCTGACCGGGCATCTACATTAGATTATGTACAGCCCTACTTTCTTAGCAATACATGAAAGAATCCGGCTTAGCACTGCAAGAGCAACGCATTCGCTGGAAAGTTTTTAGCATATATATGAGTCCAAAAGAAGACATAAGCTGAGCTTCCAAAACTGATTGATCAATCCTCATCTGAACAATGAGCGGCTGATCAGCTAATTTTGGTAAGATATTTTGATTTATAGAATAAATACTTTTACTCATACTACAACATGTCTTGTTATGCGGTAAAACACGATTAAGGTATCAGAACCTTTTATAAATAAAATTACACTTTTACTCTGCAAAAATACAGGAACAAAACAACTCTCGAAATACCCAGCTAATGGTATTTTATATACCTATCTTTAGGTATATTATGACTAAATAACTATATCAGCTCAAAATAATCAAGGAAAAACTATCTCTCTGTCGCAATTTCTATAAAAAACTTCAGCCTCTCCAAAGCTCAATAAGCTGTAACAATTAAGGGGCGCTCTGGATACTGATGTTCCCTGATCTAATTTTCGTCAAACAAGTACAGATACAAAAAAGCACGACCCAACGATCTAAAATCATTGGGTCGCTTGTATATTAGTATGCTGCTTAATCTACATTTATAAGCAAATCCACTAATAAATTGACAGTCCTTTTATTACCTTATTCTCTTTATTTTTCAGCGATACACCTTCTAAAAATAAGCCTTTGTTCTCTAAATTTAGCAGTTCATTCAATCAGACATTCAAATAAAATATTCAGGCTGAATAAACGGATTTAATCTCAGTTCCATAAAGATATTACAGCGTTTGTGAAGTGCCTGTTTTGTATCAAGATCAGCAAGGGGAATTTCCTCAAATCCCAACTTACGATACAACGAAATAGATGCTGCCATCTTGGTATTCCCCTCCAGAACTATACGTGTAAAACCACGCTGAAGAGCTTTTTCGATCAGTGCAGAACCAAGCAGAAAACCAATTCCGCGACCTCTGGCTTTGGTATCGACAGCCATCTTTGCTAACTCACAGGTCGAAATATTCTTTGCCAGCAAAGCACAAGTACCCACCGGTTCACCATTTAAAAGAGCAATAAACACATTGCCCCCTTTGTTTAAGATATAAGTCTGTGGATCACTCAAAACCTGTATATCCGAATCTTCTAACCAAAAGTTGGACGAAATCCAGTCTTCATTAATACGTTTAAACTCCCGGGCATACGCCATGGAATCTGTTCTGACAATTATTTCTACACTCATAATATTTAATCTATTAGTTTGATATAATGATAAAAAGGGTTGAATAAATTACAAGTCTTTTATCATCCAAATGGTACAGGCATGATGTCCTGAATTTCCAAGTGACTTTCTTATTTTTCGAAACCCGGCTTTTTTGTACATATCCACGGCTTTAGCCAGTTCGGGAAAAGTTTCCAGATAGAGTTGTTTATAAACAAGCTCTTTAGCCTTATTTATGCTTACTTGCAGCAATAGTACCCCGATACCTTTTCCTCTGGAATCACCTGACAAATAAAATTTCACCAATTCGGCACATCCATCCGGTAATCCGCCGGTAGGATAAATCCCGCAACCACCCAATACGGTTCCGTTTTCCTCGGCAACCCAGTAAGCCGACTGCTCATCCTGAAATAGCTGAAACAAGTTATCGGTGGTGGGGTCGGTATACACTGTGCCGGGCCGGTCAATGTTGAATTCGCGGAAAATCGTTCTGATTAAACTTGCTAATACCGGATTATCATTCAATTCGATCTGTCTTATTATGACTGCCATGATAAAAAAAACTAACGGGATGACTCAAAGCCACCCCGTCGTTGAGTTTATTTATAAGTTATTTATTTATCTGTTAGCTACAATCCGTCTTACGGCATCCACCAGTTTATCAATCTCGTCGGTAGTATTATAAAACGAGAATGACGGACGAACAGTGGCTTCCACCCCCAGCCGGCGCAAGGCCGGTTGTGCGCAATGATGACCGGCACGCAGGGCTATTCCGGCATCTTTGTCGAGCAATCGTCCCACTTCGGGCGTAGGCACATCTTTCAATACGAAAGAAACAACACTTACCCGCTCGCGCGGATTACCGATGAGAGTTAACCCGTTAATCTTCGACAAATGCTCACGCGCATACTCGGTAAGGTAGTGTTCATATTTTGAGATGTTCACTAAACCTACATGACTTACATAATCCAGTGCCGCACCCAGCCCCACGGCATCAGCCACATTAGGCGTTCCGGCTTCGAAGCGGGCCGGAGGTCCGTTGAAAATCGTTTCTTCGAAAGTTACATCCTGAATCATGTTACCTCCTCCTTGCCAGGGTGGCAAAATATCGAGTATCTCTTTCTTACCGTAAACCACTCCTATCCCATCGGGAGCATAAATCTTATGACCCGAGAAAACGAAGAAGTCGCAACCAAGCTCTTGTACATCTACCGGCGTATGAGCAATAGATTGTGCACCATCAATCAACACCCGGGCACCATAACGCTTGGCCAGATCGATCATGGTTTTGATTGGCAGTATCGTTCCGAAGGTATTATTCACCTGTCCGATGGATACAATCTTTGTGCGTGGGGAAAGAAGACGTTCATACTCTTCGAGAATGATTTCACCATTGTCATTGATCGGAATAACCAACAGTTTGGCCTTTTTCTCTTTGGCAAGTTGTTGCCAGGGTACAATATTGGCATGATGATCGAGCGTGGAAATAATGATTTCATCGCCTTCCTGAATATACTTCCGGCCGTAAGTTTGCGCCACCAGATTTATTCCTTCCGTCGTTCCGCGTACAAAAATAATTTCATCGGGACTCGAAGCATGAATAAAGTCTTTCACTTTCTCACGAGCACCTTCGTATGCATCGGTAGAACGAGCTGCCAGGGTATGTGCAGCACGATGAATGTTCGAGTTATCCTGTTGATAAAAACGGGTCAGGATATTGATAACATGCGCAGGCTTTTGTGTCGTAGCAGCATTATCGAACCAAATCAGGTCTTTTCCATTTACCTTTTGATGCAGAATGGGAAAGTCTTTACGAATGGTTTGCACATCAAACACATCCCTGTTACTATAATTAAATTCCTGATCGCGGAGAAACGAATAATCCGAATAGGTATTGTCGGCAAACTGATTGCGGGCAGCTGACGACAAATCATCCTGCCTTGTGGTTACGGGCGAATCAGGAAAGAACAAGTTGCTCAGCCCATCGGTAAAGGGCAGTCCGCCCTGAAAGTCGGGCAATACCAGTCCGCTGGTACTTATTCCCAATGGATTTTGCAATTGAGCAAAAGAGGCATACACGCTTTCAAGATTAATATCATCGGGAATAACCTCCGAAACAACCTCACGGATTTCGTCGGGGCAAAAGCCCCCGGCAATTTGTCTCAGGCGACCTATATCGGCCCATTCGCCCCCAATATTGGCATTGTCGGCATAGCTGTTCACGCTCCCGGCATGAGGAAAAGAAGCAAATGATTGTTGATTTTCTATTGACATATTTCTTTAGTTACGAGTTACAAGTTACGAGTTACAAGATAACGAGTGAATAAGATTCTAAACATTTATATTATTCCTTAGATATTTCAACCTTCCAACGGCTGTAAACTAATTCTTGTAACTCGTAACTTGTAACTAAAATTATTTTTCCGACTTCCGGTTCTGATAATCGTGATAATAACCTACTTCCACGTTTTCCAGTACCGCAATAGCGTCATCGGTAAGCGATGCCAGCGAGAAGTATTTAGTAAGCAGATACGAAGCCACACCAAATTTATCCAGTCCCATCAACCGTGCCGAAAGACTTGGAGCTATTTCGCCCGGAATGCCCGTTTGATGTAATCCTACAATTCCCTGTTCGGCTTCGCCTGTGCGTACCAGGATAAAGCTGGTATTGCCCACACCCCTATTGGTCAGGTATTGCCCTTTTATCTCCACCTTGTCGCTCGGAATAATGGGAACTCCACGCCATGTGATTACCGGAACACCAAACACATTGGTAGTTACCGGAGGAACACCGCGCCAGGTACATTCGCGCTCAAAAGCAGCAATGGCACGCGGATGAGCCAGGAAGAAAGAAGGTGATTTCCAGACAAGCGAAAGCAATTCGTCCAAATCGTCGGGGGTGGGTGCGCCATATCGGGTACTAATGCGGTAACCCGGTTCGACACTGGATAATAAACCGAAATGACGGTTATTGATCAACTCCCATTCCTGACGTTCTTTGATACTTTCGATGCTTAGGCGCATCTGTTGTTCTAATTGATTATACGGATTATTGTATAAATCGGACACACGGGTATGAACGCGCACCACAGTTTGCAAGGTGTTGAGCGAATATTCGCGGGGCGTTTCTTCATAATCAATATAAGTTTCGGGTATCAGGTTATCTTCTTCGTGACCCGACACCAGATCGATATGTTTTTCGCCATGCGTATTCACGGTGGCTTTCAAGCGGAGATGGGCGTCAACAGCTTTCTGAAATTGCTCTCGGAAATTAGGCACTTCTTTAATTATGCTTTCCAGTTCGGCACTGTTCAGGGTAAAGAATACGCCCGGAGTAATGGTGCGCACGGTTACCGACGATGGTTTATCGGAAATAATATCGGCCTCGCCAAAGTATTCGCCTTCGGATAATAAAGCGATACGCAGGTTTTCGCCATGTGTACCCTTACTCAGAATTTCGGCCTGTCCTTTGGCCACAATAAAAAACTTCTGGCGGTCTTTTCCTTCTTTAATCAGGCTTCCACCAAGTTCCACGGTTTCTATTTGAAATTTCTTAGCCAAACGATTTACAATGTCTTCGTCGATATGCGAAAACAACGGAATACGACGAAACGACTCTATGCGAAACGCCGGAACGCCCTCCAGAAATTCCACTTCTATGCGCTCAGCTCTTTTCAGTTCCACCTTTGTGCGGTTTACACGGTAAGTGCCCGAGTCTACTTGCGTCCATGGGAGCAACTTAAGAAGCAGACGTGGAGTGATAGACCCCATCTGAGGAGCCGTCTTAGTCGTGGTTGCCAGTTGTCTGGCTGTAGCAGTGGTTATACTGCGTTGTAAATCATTTTTAGCCATAATTTTTAGGGTTATTATTTGTTATTTGCCTTCGGCGTTATTTACTTCTTGTTATCGTTAGTAAAAATAATTATGAATTATACATTATCAATTGTGAATTATTTCAAATTCCCAGCCCATCGTAAAACGAACTTACAATGGCTTTTTGCTGCAAAATACGTGAACCGGCAGGTACGCTGGCGGTAAGCCACACGTTACCACCTATGATTGAATCGCGCCCGATAGTTATGCGTCCCAAAATATTAGCATTGGCATATACGACCACATTATCTTCCAGAATAGGATGCCGGGGCACATTAAGCGGGTTGCCGTCTTCGCCCAGGGTAAAACGTTTAGCCCCGAGAGTCACACCCTGATACAACCTAACGTGATTTCCGATCACTGTAGTTTCACCGATTACAACCCCGGTGCCATGATCGATGCTGAAATACTCACCTATCTTAGCACCCGGGTGAATGTCTATACCAGTTTCGGAATGCGCCAGCTCGGTAATCACCCTCGGAATAACAGGCACTCCGAGTTTCAACAACTCATGGGCTATACGATAATTAAATACGGCACGAATGGTAGGATAACAAAAAATTACCTCGCCATAACTCTTGGCAGCCGGATCACTATCGTAAGTTGCCTTAATATCTGTGGAAACAATACGCTTTAACTCGGGGAGTTTATTGATTAATGATTTAGCTATTTCGGGAGCCAGCTTTTGTGACTCAATACACTGATCTTCGGTAGCGTTAAAACACAAACCATTCTGAACCTGATCCCGGAGTAAGTTATACAACCGTTCAAGATTGACCCCCATGTGGTAAGCCAGCGTATCATTGTCGGTTACTGTGTCGCCATAATATCCGGGGAAAATAATCGACCGAAATAAATCCACTACCTGCGATAATTTCTTCAACGATGGTAGGGGTTTATTGTGCAATGGAATAAATTTGTATTCTACTGCACTGTCATTTGTCAAAAGAGGAATGTTCTTTTGGATAATATTTAGTATTGATTGTTTCATATTGCGGATATTTGACGTGTATATAATCAGGTGACTTCAATAGTTACCTCGGTACTGACTCCGTTCTGTATACTAAAAGCCTTCAGAACGGGCACTTCGGCAGCCAATGACACAATGAGATAAAGAATATTCGGATCATAAGCCAACCGGATGTCTTCTTCCGAAGGACGCGAAGGAGTTTCAGGGTGACTGTGATAATTGGCTATGATTTCCCGTCCATCGGTACGCGCCTCCCTGAAAACCTGAAACTGCTCTGCCGGATCGAATGAAAAATGCTCGGGACTGCGATCGATATTAGTCAGGGGATACCGTTTAAGCACATCACTACCACTCCCTACCAGTAATCCGCAAGCTTCATTTGGCAGCTCGTTAATTGCTTGCGCAATAATCCCATCAATAATATATGCCGGAATTCGAATCATTTCTGAATTACAATTAAATGCGTTCCTTTTACTTCGGCTTCGGTAATCGAAAGCACTTTAAATCCCTGTTCTTCCGAACTACGTGGCACGTTTTCCAAGGGTTCACCCTCGGTTAGCAGCACTTCTAATGTATCGCCGGCTTTAAGCTTCGACAACTCAATCTTTGTCTTCACAAAAGTCATCGGACAATGTTCTTTGGTTATATCTAATTTATAGTTTGCCATCTTAATTATGAATTATAAATTGTGAATTACTGCTGGTGCGTTAACTTTTTCGAGAGTTTCGTAATCAGCAGAAATATAGTTTAATATAAGCGTTCTTTGATTTTTTGATTTGATTTGAAAACCAGTAATTTTACGTTTTTAGCGTAAAATTATGAATACAGGAAAATATGTTTTCTCTCAAGTGCTTGATTATGTAAGCAGATATGAGTTCGATAAATATGTGAGTCAATACAACGGCAACCATAGGGTAAGAGAATTAAATTGTTGGAATCAGTTTATCCAATTATTTTTTGGTCAACTTACATCTCTTAATTCTCTTCGTGATATCTG
>Ga0209540_10003423_pt1 | contig 10804 bp, 6 predicted proteins | sample BarGraIncu01121A_FD_184501 | JGI IMG/M metagenome (GOLD analysis project Ga0209540, IMG submission 184501) | Arctic peat soil microbial communities from Barrow, Alaska - Barrow Graham LP Incubations 011-21A (SPAdes) (version 2) | ecosystem: Environmental > Terrestrial > Soil > Wetlands > Peat... | reverse complement strand
GTCGGTAGATTAAACCGCGGGTCTCGCCAGTATAGAGGGACAGTTCGCGCCATTGTTCGTTTTGCGATCTGCCTAGACGCATCCGTTGCGAAATTGGCAAAGTCAGCTTCACGAAACTCCTTGACAAAATTCAGCTCCTTCTGCTCCTCCCACAACTCGATCAATCTATCTGTCAAATCAGGGTCCCCTGCTCTCCATAACTTCGCTTCATCACTCTCCCACCATTCTGCCTCCTGATACCCGTTGGAATCGACAAAGTCGCGAAACTGGATATTTGTTACAGGGAACTTACCCATTGCGAACGGTTGCACCACAACGTGCAGTGCCGGGCTCGAAGGCACCCGCTTCAACTCGTGGGTAGTCAAAGGTGATTTAGTGCCGACGTTTCCCTGTCCGCCAAGAACCTGCACCATCAGATCAAGGTCACCATTGGGCAATCCCGACTCATCAAAGAAACGAGGATCTCCCATCCGACTGACCGCACAAATGGCTCGCATGCGCGTTGTCAGGGGGACATCGCTGACTTTTGCCACGGCCAATGCGTTCGTGACACATCGTTCCCAAAGCTGAGTCGGTGTAGAGATATCACCACTTGCACCGGATGAAGGTATCCGCACGGTAGCGAGCCCGAACTGATTAATAGCCCCGATTCCCAGTTCTGCTAGCATTTCTGCGGCTAGACAACTCCTATTCGCGAGAGAATAGTCAGTCTCTATGCGTGCGACTTCGGGCAGCAACGCCTGGATAAGGATAAGAGTATCCAACGCCTTGTCGCGGCTTTGCTGTGCCATGCTGGCGGCCAGCAAGAACACCTCGGCCCAGGCTGAGTCGATGGCCAAGGCGAGTTTCTCGTCGTAGCTCAAGACATTTACGAGGTGTTTCGCGGCCAGGAACTCTTCAAAGCACCTGTGTGCGAACTCAAATCGCCCCGATTCCTGCTCCTGTAGCAGTCCCGCCGCATCACGTCCCACCAGTCTCTCCATGTAGGCTGACACAGCCTCATCAAAATCCTTCCCCGCGCCTATATCATATTCCGTAGCCCCTCGGAGGTGCTCAGCAACATATTCCCGCAAGACGCTAGCGTCAGTCGTGGTCCTAGACGGCGTGGCGCCTTTGCCAAGATTGCCCGAGAGCAGATCAAATGCCAAGGCGCCGGCCAACTCCATCAGCACATCGCCTTCTGGCACTGCTGCGCTATGTTCCTGTGATTTGGAGTGACGCCATTCTGGCCTAACCAGTAGATACTCAACGGCCTCTTTAAGCAGCACAGCGCGTCCTACCGCTCCTGGTGTGCGCTTTGACTCCACCACACAAAGAACCGCAGCTAGCAGAGGACTGGCAGCCAACGAGCGAATGTCATGATTAGCTTCTAACAGGTTTCTCGCACTTGACAGGCGCGCATTCGCCCAATCTTGGCGGCCTCGACCGGCTCGCGTGTGCCACCTCTCAAGATAAAGGTTCAGAGCGGCCTCCGTGAAGGCGCACAGTTCCAGAGCCGGCACACCCGTCAATTCTCTGACGAGGCTTTCTGAGAAGTAGGCGCTTGTGCGGCAGGTTATCAGCGCGCGATTCCTTGACGCTAACAGGTCGTACGACAATCGCGATCGAAGTTCAGGCACAAACGCTTCGTTCACCTCGTCCAGACCATCCACGAAATACCAGATTTCGCCCCTCGTGGACGCTTCTAGCAGCTGATCTCTCAGGGCGGGATTATGCTCTGTCAGCGGAAGTCTATGAAGCAACTCCCCGAAGGTAGACCATACTCCCGAGCGGTTAACTACATCCGCGGAGATGCGTAAGGGGATCCAGCCCACTCCGGTCATTCTTGTTTCCAGCGCCTGACGGAAGGCCAACCGTCTGCAGAGGCTGCTCTTGCCATAGCCGGGCCATCCAGTGACGACCACCTTCTGGAAGCTGGACATATTCAGTGCCGCATCAACGTAAAGGCGCTCGTGTTCCCTGATCCGCTGCCTCTCATGAGGTGGTGCTTTCGAGTCCTCTACCCCACTTCGGCGAACTACTACTTCCGGAGGAATCCACACGTCTTCCAGCGACATCTTATGATCGAATCTAAAACCGCTGGGGTTACCGAACACCAAGTATTCAGTCTCCGCCATTACGAGACCAAGGTATTCTGATATCTCCTGCGTTACCTTAATGGACGGCTTATCGATACTAAAGAATCCCTCGCCGGGATGTTTTTCGCTCATGGAACACCCTCGTTCACTGGACGGCTATCGATCGACATCTTGCGCTACGATGGAACCGGCAATGAGAATCTTATCAAGTCGCTTCAGCCTGCCATTCGAGTCTCTGCGCCAACATCGTCCTTCCGTGTCAACGAATTCAAGGGCGGACTTAAAGCTAATCGCATCTCCAAGCACATCACCAAGCGGACGTCTTGAGGATCCTGGCGCGATCGGGTAGTACAGGGCGCCATTGACTTCATGAACCTCAGCATCCGTTTCCGCATTCAATATCCTTAGGACCCAGGGGCCGACGGGAGCGGGAGTCATGTTGCTAAAGAATATATGCCACCCGCCGACCCCAGCGTCACGCTCATATAGTATCCAAGCGTATACTTGCGAATTGGACTCCTGTCTGCGCCTAATATCTGATTCGATCTCGCGCAATTCAAGCTTCCGGGTCTGCCACAGGGCTACAACGACGGCCGCCAATGAGCCGAAACTTTGCATCCACCCGCTGACGTCCCCGTACTGCAAGCCCCCTTTATTGGAAGTCGCTTCGAAGAAGGCACGACGCGTATAGAGGTCTGATATAAGCAAGGCCATCAGCATGACTTCGATGATGAGTGTGAAAAGCCGCTTCCGGCTTAAAAATGCAACCAGGCTTCTTGATGGATTCGGCATATGGCATCCAAAACGTAAATGATTGGGTGATCCCAGATGGGAGAACACATTCTTTTGAATGGAAGAGCCAGGCTACCGCTCGATCAAATAGGGCGGGACTTCATCCCTGGCAACCGAAAGAATGTTCTCGGTTGCCATGTCGGCCATTCGTCTAATGGCTTGATTGCTTAGGTAGGCACAGTGAGGCGTCACCAACAACTTCTCCGGCACAAGCCTGAGCAAACCGTGGGGGTCCTCGTCAGGGCCGGGTGTTGGTTCAATGTAATATCCATCCATTGATGCACCAGCGATAGAACCGTTTTCCAGGGCCTCGCGCAAAGCAACGGGGTCGACTAGCTCCGCCCTTGTGGCATTAACCAAGAAGCCGTCGGCCCCCAGGGCGACTAGCTCTGCGGCGCCGATTGCGCCATCGTTCTGGCCCGGTTCATGAGCAAAGGCCACCACAACGACATCAACGGCTTCGCACAAGTCCAGAAGAGTTGGCACGGACTCGTATGGTAGCTTGTCTAGCGCTGGCCGCCTTGTGCGATTCCAGTAATAAACATCCATCCCAAAGGCGGCATTCGCCATTCTCGCAACTTCTTTTCCTATGTGCCCCATGCCAGCGATTCCTAGCCGCGCTCCAATCAGTGAGGGCGTGGCATCTTCATTCCATACGCCGTTCTGGACCCCCACGATTCGCCGGGTTAGGCCCCTAACGCAGTCGAGCATCTGCCCAATCGCGAACTCGGCTACAGCGACCGCATTGGCGTGCGGGGTATAGGTAAACTGTGTGCGCGAAGGAGTCACAGGCAGTTCTATAAAGGATTCATAGCCAGTTCCCAAGAACGACACGACAGCCAAGTCTGGAAGCGAGTCCCAAGAGTGCTTGCTCATTCTCTCAGAACCTCCGAGAACGTATCCCCACGCACCCTGAAGTGCCTTGATAACCCCCTCTTCATTCAAATCCGCCGCCACTGTCTCAATCTCAAAGCCACCCGCAAGCAACCTGTCTGCTACAACATCGGGGAAAGTGGCGCCTGTTACGACTATCTTTCGACCAGACAAGGGGTTCTTCTCCTTAGGTTATTCATCGACTAGTAATCGGAATCAGAACGACTGAGAGGGAGTGTCATGCAGCGAACACCACCTCCAACCTTTGTTATCTCATCCATTCTTACCGCGATCCCAGCGACACCTTTCCGAGATAACGTCTCCAAAATTCGTCTATGTCGTTCGTCAATTATCACTAAGCCTGGCTTGATAACCAGGACGTTAGTTGCCTGCTGTTCAAATTCAGAATCGTTAATATCTATCCACTCGATCTCCCGGAGCGCCTGCGGAAGGTCCCCCGAAATCGAGTTTCGATGTATCAAGCCCAGACCAGGGGCAATCAGATTGAGCGCGATATCGAGGTGCAGTGCGTGCTTCTCAAGCGTTACGATTTCGACAAGCCTGCGCTTCCCCAATTTTGTTGCAAGAAAGTCGCTGGCTTGCGGATCGGTGCGCTCGCTTCTCCCGACGAAGATTCGATGGGGTGCCAACATAATGTCTCCCCCTTCAAGGCGTAGATCCACCTTCTGGTATTGAGTATCCACCCCAAGACCGCTGACGAGAGCCTCAGGCTCGCCCCAACGCACCGTCGGCGTCAATTTTCCCAAAAAGAGTTCATCGTCAATGACAAACGCTGTATCACGAACATTGAATTGATATGGGAGATTCGGAGATGGGTTTATTTGCACTACATCGACCCCGGAGGCCGAGAGAACGTCAATGATCGCACGATGCTGAGCCATGAGGTTTCCCTGCGTCGGCTCATTCTTGGTACCATAAGATCTTCTTTGAGTCCGATTTACAGTTTCGCTCGCATTAAACTCACTAGGCGATACAACAAGAACCTGTTGTAGTTTGTCCCACTCGGTCTCAGCATGAAATGGACCCACTGCTGATCACCAACATTCTCTACTAGTAGTACTATGACTGTTAGGCAAATCCTCGATTATGAATCACAAGAGTCGCATTGCTTGGCCTTGGTTATTGAGCTCTGTCCCTTGCGGGAATCTTCGGTGGGGTTGGGGTATGACTGGCGGGCTGAAACTCAGCGGGAATTGCGTCTATATTTCCAGTCGCTATCAAGTCATGGACCGCCTCGGCCACGGCTGGTGCCATTGTTACGCCGAGCCCAATGAAGCCAGTAGCGACTATTGCGCCACTCTCGCTATTTCGTCCTAGGACCGGGTAGCCGCTCGCGGCTTTCACTCTCCAGCCTCGCCATACTCGAACGAGGTCGCAGTTTAGTAGGTCTGGAACCAGCTCGGCATTTACCTGGATAAGACCCAAAGCCGCGCCCAGGAAGATTCTTTCGGTGTTGATTTCTTCCAATTTGCTGGGATCAGCGGTTTCTTCCGTGTAGGTCGCGCCGAGAAGTAGTCGCCCATCGGCACGGGGTGTTATGAATGCATTGTTCTTATAGACATGTCTTTGGAGGATCGGTTTATTGTTCAGAGTCGAAACAAGAATCCCGTCTCCTCTGATCCATTCCAGTGCTGGTTGTCCAGCGCCCTCCACGACATGTGATGTGGGCCCCGTGGAAATTACTGCATGGTCGGCATCAATCTGTTGTGCGTCTTGGGTTTTGACTTTCAGACCGTGGGAAGTTTCCTCAACGGACTTGATTATCGTATTCAACACCACCGTGATTCTGTCATCGTGTTCTATGCACAGACGAAGCGCCCTGAAGTATTCCTCGCAGTCGAGCCATGGCTCATCCAGCCACAGGCCTGCCCTGTAGTTCCCCTTTAAGGCTGGCTCGAGTTCCAGTATCTCATTCCTGCTCATCATATGAGCTCTATATCCGGCCTCCTCCAGGGCATCCGAGAGTTTCTCGCCCTTACGGATCTCGCTTGATGTCTCCAGGAGTTCAAGGAGGCCACTATCTCCGAAGGCCACCTCTACCCCACTTCGCGCCTCAACGGAATGTAACCAAGAGTTTCTGTAGAGATCCACTGATCTGGCTGAAAAGTCACGCGCTGCGCCTATAAAGAAGGGATCTGAATATGGCGTCAGACTCCCAAAGGCAGCGTTTGAGGAGCCTTGCAGAATGCCATGGCGTTTGTCAATCAGCACAACTTGCATTCCTCCCATCGCCAACCGAAGTGCGATGGAACACCCGATGACCCCCGCGCCTACGACAACTGCCTTGGTCACGTTCCCCCCTTCTTTCCCAAAATCCGAGTCCGTGCGTAGTCAACCAGCGAAAAGACGGCGTGCGACGAAACTACTGACATCAGACGCGATCAGCCACTCGAGATTCAGCGAGCCGCACCGGACGCGATCAGGCAGGAACGACGTGACCCGTTTCAGTAGGTTACCGTTCACGCGGAGATCTTGGCGAACCTGGCACAAGAGGCCAGGTAGGCCCGGAACGGGCGCTCGATCACCTCTATGCCCCTTCCTCCACCCGCGCCTGGACCCGTGGGATTACTTCAGCCCGGCGAAGGGAACCTAATGGGCGTCAACCTGGCAAGGCGCAGGTTGACTTACGCCGGCGTGGTGGATGGGGCGAGGACCATGTTTCGGCTGCCCGCGCGCGGGCGGGTTCACTGTCCGGTGGACAGTTTGTGAAAGGCGATCCTGCCTGATGGATGAATGGTTGGCTATTGTGTAATGCGGCTCCGAAGGGCACCCGGCACCCGCGTTCCCGTTTCTGAGCGTTACAGGTTGACTGTTGCGGAAGGAGCAGCCAAGTGAGCCAAGAAGTAACTGCAGCCGACCGCTTCCTCACCGCCTGGAAGCGACTTGAGGTCGAGATCAGCTCGCGGTGGGGTGACGCACACAAAGGAACCCGGGAGCCAGACACGGCGGCGATGCTCACTTGGGCCGAGAGACAGCACCTGATGAGCGGCGCGGCGGCAGACTTCCTGCACAGCTGCAGGGCCGCGCGCAACGCATACGCGCATGTGTCCTTCGAGGGCTATGACGGCCCCGTCACCCACCCGCCCCTGGAAGTGGTGCACAAGCTGGAGCGGATCCTGGCGTCGCTGCGCTATCCCGCGCAGCTCACTTCGGTCGCGCCGCGCGCCGTGACGTGCCTGGGCTCGTGCACTCTGCGAGATGCGCTGACCCGCATGCGCTCCCACGACTTCTCGCAGCTGCCGTATCTGCACGACGAGCTCGGCTGGGTCCTGGTCACGCGGGAGCAGGTGAGCCGTTGGCTCGAAGCCGAGACGGACGAGGAGGGCACCGCCTTGGCGGATCTCACCCTGCCCGTCAGCGCGCTGGCCGACCGGCCGGATGTCGGGCCAGTCCTGCCGCGCTCGCTGGGACCCGATGCCACTCTCTCGGAGGCTCTCACGGAGCTGGAGGGTGCCTTGCGCACACCGGATTCGGAGCCAGGCGGGTATGCCGCCGTCCTTATCAACCGGAGGGATGTGTCCGAGGCTCCGTGGATCCTGGCCTCGGATGACCTGCCTCGTCTCTACGAGCTACTGGGCCGCTGACCCGGCCTGAGGTCGCCGTGCATGGCTCTGGGTCGGAGCGGCACACGGGCTTGATCGTTGTGACGGGTATTCTCCTGAATTGGGCGAGGTTGGCCCACCCGGGGCCGCCGATTCGGTTGTTTCGTGCGTGATGGTTGACGCTGAATGACCCGGCCGAACAAACGTTTCGCACTCGTGTGTGCCACAAATGTGGGACACGACCGTATAGGTGCGCTTGCTCTGCTGACTTCGGTTACCCCGGGGCCCTCCCAAGGCAGTACCAGGAGACGGCGACGACTCGCACCACTGATCCCTAAAGCCCCATGGAGAGCCTAGTCCCTGAGAGCTGCGAGGTGCGGGCGAAATCTCAACGTCTGGCTCGGTCAGTTCTCCTGCGGATCCGGATTCGCCAGGCTAGACACCTCAATCCAAGTGGCGGCGCGCACGAGCAGCCGCTCGTGTCTGCTCCCGCTCGTGGCGCTGCAGGGTCCGGTACTCCTGAACGGTCCCGGCACGGACGGCGGCGCACACCGGGCAGTCACCCGGCAGGCCCTGGAAGGTCCTCACGTCATCATCGTCGAAAAGGCCTACTTCTTCGAGCCGCTTGACGATCTCGACGACGTCCGAGCGCGGACCAAGGCCGGGAAGCGGGGGAGTGCCAAAGATCTCGTCGAGCAGTTTATCGACCTCAGTGTCCATCTCTGCGTGTCGGGAGGCGTCGAGGGCCGCCTTTTCGGCATCCCACCATAGGTAGCTCTCCGGCAGGGTGCCGTCCGGGTTCAAATGCTCAGGATCAAGAGGGTGACCGTAGTACCCGTAGAGAGGGAGGCTGGCGTCGTGGTAGTCATCCCAACCGGTCAGCACCGAAGCCCGCACCGTGAGGAAGCCACCTTCCTTCGCCGCGATCTGGAAGTCGGTTGTCGCGTCGGTACCCTCCTCTTCGTTCGCCTCAGCTTGCGCAACCGTAAGGGACGGCACCAAGCGCACGAGGTCGCCGATCACAAACGAGTTGCGTCGGCCGAGCGCCTTGGTCTGACCGCAGCGCGTGCCGGTGTGGATCTCGTCGTAAGTGCCCATGACTTCATGGTGACTCACTGAGCCACGCGACATGCCGTTATTGAGCTTTAGGGGCTCTGATGCCCGAGCCTTGATCCCGACGACGCCCATGTTGACATTTGGCGACAGAAAGGGACTGCTCCGCGGCCTGTTGAGCGTGACTGGGATGCGCTTTCGACCTAAAAATCGTCCTCTGTGGGATCGGGTGGAAGGTCTTCGGTCGTTTCGGGTTTGAAAACCTGGAGATCGGCAATGTCGCATCGACGTGAGATGTCGACCCTCATTGCGACGTCTCCAGTCGCTGGGAAGCGAGTGATGGTCTCAGTCCGACTCTGCCCGGCCACGCGGGGCATCCAGACGGCCGACTCATTGGGGACGTTCTTGTGATTCATCAGACCGTTGGGCGTCCAGATGTCGCGCACGAATGGGATCGCCTGGCGTAGCACTCCTCCGAAGAACTGGACATCAGAGACCGTCTCGCCGTCTGTGTACTCGCCAGTGCGACGAACGGAGCGAGGAGGCAACTCCAGAACCCCATCGGTTAGCGCCTTCTCAATGCGCTCCCTCGCTGTGGCCGTGGCGTAAGTTCCCGCTTCGCCCTTGAGAAAGAAGGTCGAAAGAAGCGCCAGCGGGCTGGTGGGGTTGTCCAGCGTGTCGAGTTCGGCGGCCAGATGCCCGCCGTCGCGTGCGCTCCTGACGTTGGATTCGTATGCGTCGATTGCGTCGTCGAACGCTTGATTGGCCCAGCCACGTGATGTCAGGACTTGAATCGCACGTGCCATAACGACGGGCTTGACGTCCAACCCTTTCTGCGGTGGCACTGCCACGGCGACAGCCGCTGGCAAGTGGGTAAGAGTCTCCACCGCAGTCTGAGCGCGACCGGCTGGCCGAGGTGTCCACGGCCGGTGCAGCACGCTGCCGATGATCTCGGCCCAATCGTTCAACCTGGACGCAAGTAGTCTGAATCGATTCGCCTCGCGCTGTGCCACGACGTAGTGCTCTGCGGTCTGGCGACGTGATGCGAGTGTCCGTTCGACCAACCACTCGAAGCGGCGTACAGCCTTGTAGTACAAGTGATTGAACAACACCCCGAGAAGCACGACAACCAGCAGGAGACCTGCAATTGCACTCACAAGGTTGGATGCCGTCATTTGGCCGAACAGATATTGCCCAACCCAGAGATACACGGAGCCTGCAGCAAAGACGAAACCGAGGATGCGCCAGGCCGCAACGAGTCTTCGCTGAGACTCTCTGAGCGACTCGGCTGGGAGTTGGGTGCTTGCGGTCGCTTCACCGTATGCGTGCTGCGCTTCTGCGGAGTTCTGTGCGGCCTGCTTTGCGACGTCATCGTAGATGCGCCACACGAGGGCTTCTCTACGTGCGCCTATCCACTTCTCGAGCGCGGCTAGCCCTTCCTTCGCCAGCCTGCGTTCCTTCTTCCGGGCGGTTCCTTCTTCGCTGGCATCGTCTGCTTTGGCTTTGGCCCTGGCTAAGGCTATGGCAATGGGACTGTCGCGTACGTCGTTCTCCTCGGCGAGGGTTTCGTCCCCGTCGCTCCCTATGGCTTCGTCGCCGTCGCTCTCAATGGCTGGCAGAGCAGCAGTTTCGGACTGGCTGGCCGGGTCCGGGGTGGGCCCGCCAGCATGCGGGCGACGCTGCCTTGCTCCTGGCCGAAGGCTTGCCGCGGCTCGTAGGACTGCGAAGTACTCAGCGGCCGACTGCGCGTCACATGCACGGATCACTTTCCCATCCATGGTGACGAAGGTGTCCGTGGGGTCGGGCACGATCGACGACGGCGGCAGGAGCTGAGGCTTTCCTGCGTTTTCGGGGACTTCGTATTCGCCGGGCAATTGCGAGCCATCAACAAGGCCGAAGCACGATCGACGCAAATCGACCCACGTTGTTGCATCCGGGGCCGTGACGCTGTCGGCCTCCTCGATCAGCTTGCCATTGCGCAGTGCCTCCGACTGCGCATCCAGCAGTGCTTGGGCCTGACGGACCATTGAGCTGGGGGAACTCGGTTGGAAGCGCACGACGTAGTCGCCCTCGGCACCGACAATCGCCTCTGTCGCCACGCTCTCCACGGCGCGCCTGCCCATGCCCACGATGGCCCTGAGCCCGAGTTTGAATAACTGGGCGTTGAATGTCGCGGCGTCACTGAACGCTGTGCCAAACCGTCGCTCGGTCTGCTCAGGCTTGGGTCCAAGCGCGGGCGCCCGTACGGCCCAGTCACCGGTTTGCATGAGCTCTGCAAGCACCGAATCGATCACACTTCCAGGCTGAATAGCGGGACGCGCCCAATCGGCATTGCGCGCAGGCGCGGATGGATCCTCGATGATGGACTTGCAGGCCGTGTCAGCGAGCTCTTCAACGTCGTTGTCACGGACGATTGCCCGGACAGCGTGTCGCACAACGTCGACG
>Ga0209540_10003421_pt1 | contig 10808 bp, 8 predicted proteins | sample BarGraIncu01121A_FD_184501 | JGI IMG/M metagenome (GOLD analysis project Ga0209540, IMG submission 184501) | Arctic peat soil microbial communities from Barrow, Alaska - Barrow Graham LP Incubations 011-21A (SPAdes) (version 2) | ecosystem: Environmental > Terrestrial > Soil > Wetlands > Peat... | reverse complement strand
ATCAACATCTACTAATGGAGTTTAAGGCCTATTTAGGTAGATTTTTGTACCATAATTGATTCAGTACGTTGATTTATAATTGGATATCAAAAATTTAATGTTCCATGAATTGAACATTTTATAAAGATACATTTTTTAAAAAACAGTATTGGTCATCAGGTTTTGATGAAAAATTGTGGATTTTTTGGTGGAACATAAACGGCTGACGAAAATCGGTGTTTAATTCAGTTTTATTGTTCATAAGTGCCTGAACCGTACTCGCCGGAAATGCGGCAAAGGCTTTATCGGTTGGAGCAAAGATTGTATATGGTCCCTCTTTAGCCAGGGTTTCTTCAAGCCCCGCAGCAATAACAAGCTTGACCAGGGCTACGTAATGTTCATTGTTTAGTGTTTGCACAATATTGTTGTCACTCTTTCCTGCATTAGATTCATTTGTTGCTTTCGTTTCATTCGCCGCTTTTTGAGCACAACCGGAAGCAAATAACATCATTGAAATAACCAGCACTGTAACAAGCACAGCACCAACAAGTTTCATTTTCCTGATAATCTCATCCCCCTTTTCGATAAAATATACATATAAAGCACATCCCTTAACGATTATATATATTATTCTTTATAGAATCTATCTATATATTATTATTTATATAATTTACATTCTGCAATTTCTCCTCCACCTCTTCTCGAAAAATCGCTTTGTGGAATTAAAAAAGCCCCTTAGGTTCAGCATTATAGTGGTCACAATAAAAATCAACACTTCATAAACTAAAAAAGATACGTTTATAATACATTCACTAATTAATTTGCGCCTGTGTTAATAGTGGTGTTGTATTAGTCTGGAATTGAAACGGGCAAAGGCTAAAATTTTGCTCAGTCATAGCAACCAGTGTGGAAGCCATAAATGAAAGTCTTAAAAACCCTCTCCCGCGTTTACATCAACAACCTGAATCCCTCTATTGAATTCTACGAAGAACTCTTAGGCACTGCCGCAGCCATGCGTTTTGAAATTCCTCAAATAGGCCTGGAACTGGCTCAGGTAGGAGATATTTTGCTCATAGCCGGCTCTGATGAAGCTTTGAAGCCTTTCAGAAGCACGCAGGCTACGATGCTTGTTGATTTTCTCGATGAGTTCAAAACTTACCTGGAAGAAAAAGGAGCTGAAATTATCCAGGGTCCGAATGCGGTTCCGACAGGCAGGAACATGACGGTAAGGCATCCGGACGGATCGATAATAGAATATGTGGAACACTCAAAAGCCGTCTGAAAACAAACGTAAAAAAGAAACTTTAAGAATTATGTTTCAAAGCCGATATTCCAACTTTTTTTATTCGGGCGGGAAATGTTTTAAACTTAGAAATTAACCGGTTTGTGTATAATAAGTCTCATAAATCTAATTGGATTATCAGTAAACTTTACTTTCATTAATTTGGGAGCTTTCTTGGGGGGGTATTATGGTAAATACTAGTTTCACACGGGATGTTCAGTTTCCGCCTTTGCCGATTGAAGAATGGGAAGATATGAAGAATACGCTGCACCTGTTTCTGCAGATTGTGGGAAAGGTCAGGCTTGCGTTGTTTCCGAAAATGAACCACTGGTGGCATGTGTCTTATTATGTCTCGGTGCGCGGGCTCACAACAGGGCCTATTCCTTATGAGGACATGATTTTCGAGATGGAATTTGATTTCAGGGAACAGGTTTTAAGGATCGAGACAAGTGAGGGAGACTCGAGAAACGTGCCTTTAAAAGGGCCGTAGGTTGCCGTTTTTTACGAGAGCCTATTTTCAAGTCTTGGCGAACTCGGGATCGTGACAGGCATCAAACCTGTGCCTTATGACGTACCTGCAATAAGCACAGTGCCTTTTGCAGAGGATTATCAGCATGCTTCCTATATCGAAGAATACGTGAACAGGTTCTGGAGAATTCTTGTACAGGTTCATTCGATCTTTCAGGTTTTCAGGGGCTGGTTTATTGGGAAGAGTTCTCCTGTACACTTTTTCTGGAACAGTGCAGACCTTGCTGTGACACGTTTTTCTGGCAGGCCTGCTCCTGTAAAGGAAGGAGCAAATTCTGTCGAACGTGAAGCTTCCTCGCATGAGATGATCAGTTTCGGGTTCTGGGCAGGAGACAAAAATGTAAGGGAACCGGCTTTTTACGCATATATGCACCCGCAGCCTGCTGGTTTTATGAACGAGCCTCTAAGCCCGAAGGAGGCTTTCTGGAACCATGAAGCCGGGCTTGCGATGCTCATGTATGAGAATGTCCGAAACTCAGATTCGCCAGAAAAGGCGGTGCTTGATTTTCTTGAAAGCGTGTATCAGGCAGGAGCAAAAAGGGCGAACTGGGATATTGAGGCTTTCAGGCTTCCTTCATTTGAAGAGCATCCTGAAAAGCAACCTGAAAAACCTAAAGAGTATACAGACATACTGGAAAAGCTGGAAAGGCCTGACGCCTGAGTTCAAAATTAAAGGGTTTCCACAGCTATTCCCGTTATGACAATAAACGCATGCAAACGAAAGTTTAATATTTTTATATTTCGTAATCATTTTATTTATACTGATTTCTTCTATTTGGGAGCGTCGGAAAAGTACACGATTATCCAAATTTTGACTAATTTTTTCATCGTCAATAAATTTAATAATTTTATATGATGCCGATTTATGTAGTTGAGTTTAATGACTGTGTGAGGTTAGTTATAGATTCCAGACCTTTACGGCGCTCTCACTTACAAGAAAAACCAACAAATACTGGCCTTATAATTTCAAACCTTCTGGATTGAGAGGATAAAATAAGAGATAGTTACTGTAAATTATTTTCATCTATTAAGTCGCTTTTTAAAGAATTTGATGTTATAATTCCTTTCATTCTTTGCAGTTAATATTCAAAACGTGCCTTATGATTCGTATTCTGTACATGCTGACAGTGTAATAAAATTATTACGAAATATTAAAAAATTTAACCGTCTTTCACATTTGTTTTTGTTCAAAACGGGAATTGCTGAGGGTTTCCAGGCTTTTTTACCGGTTTATCCCTTATCTTCTCTTTATTTTTCTGAGTTTTCTTTATTTTCAATAGCTGTCCAAATAGCTTTGTGAAGATTACACAACTTCTCCTTGGAACGAGAAAAATTGGATATAGAACGAAATATTTTCTCTTTGATAAAAAGTGACGGGATTCCTGCTCTGTGTGGAATCTCAAATTAGTGAACTCACTGAAAAATTAATCATCTTAAAATCTTGCTTAAATCAAAACAGTCGTAGCAGCATCAAACCTTCTTTTACTGATTTTTTGTTAAAAAAACCCAATCCCAAAAGTTACCGCAAAAAGAATGCAAAAAACCTGGGAGATCAAGAAGTTCACCCAGAACTACTCTTGAAATGATTATTGCCCTTACTTTTTGGTCGTCCATTTTTATAATATCAACTCAATGTAAATTGACGACTTACTTTTTTACGTTGCTGTAAATCTTATAGTGAATTCTGTCCCAACGTCTCTTTTTAGTTCAAGTATCCCATCTAACTGGTCTACTAATGTGCTTATCAGTTGTATGCCAAGAGTATCGGGATTTTCAATATCTATGCTTTCAGAGATACCCACCCCATTATCTGAAACAATCAGAATAAATCTGGTATATTTACAGTCTTCATCTTTGCTTTCAGCTCTGTTGTCTTTACATTCTTCTCTTTCTTCCCTGCAAAGTTTGATCCGAATTTCCCCATTATCTTTGCCTGGAAACGCATGTTTGAGAGAATTCGAAACAAGTTCGTTAACGATTGTTCCTAATGGGACTACTATGTCCATGTTAAAAAAAATGCTTTCTTCCACGTCCGTATTTAAGGCGGTATTGGCATTTCCAACCTTATATGTCTGGAAAAGGCTCTGAACAAATTTCTTCAGGTACAGAGAAAAATTCAGAGTATCGTTTCCTCTGTTTTCGTACAATTCCTCATGGATAAGGGCCATAGATATAACCCTGTTCTGGCTTTCTCGGAAGGTTTCAAGGACATCCGAAATTTGAACTGTTTCTCTCTGACTAAAGTTTTCCATCTGAAGATCCAGAAGAGAAGAGATCACCTGCAGGTTGTTCTTAACTCTGTGATGAATTTCTTTTTTGCGGATCTCTTCTATTCTTTTCAAGAGTTCTTTTGTTTCTTTTTTCTCAGTGACATCCGTCATCACCCCTAATATTTTTATGGAGTTACTCCCTTTTAGAGCGCAGAATCCATTATCTTCGATATGGACATAATTTCGATCTTTCCTTCTAAAACGGTATTCCATATGGAAGTTTTCCTTATCTCCAATAAGTTGTATGCCTTGGTCACAGTATTTCATCTTTTGATTCAAGACCTCTGTTCGATCCTCAGGGTGAACATTATCTATCCAGAATTCCATTCCTGTATTCAGCAATTCATTTTGAGTATATCCGGTAATTTTCTTTACGTCACTTGCCCAGTAAATTATATCATTGTCAATATCATACTCGTATACGAGCTGACCTGCCTGTTCTGTGACGATCCTACATCTTTCCTCACTCTCCCTAAGTTTCGTTGCTATGCCTCTGCTTTCTGTGATATCTCTGGCAATAAATGAGATGGCCGTAAGTTTTCCAGAGATATCAAATACTGGAGAAAGGGTTATCGAAATATCTATTATCATACCGTCTTTTCTCAACCCTGAGGTTTCATAAGGCCGGACTGTATCTCCATGTATAATTTTGTTACTTAATTTTTTTGTTTCTTCATGTACGTGGGGTGGTGATATGATAGATATAGGCCTTCCAAGCATTTCTTTAGCTGAATAACCAAAAATTTTCTCTGCACTGTTATTCCAGCTGGTAACAATACCATAAAATGATTCGGTTATAATAGCATCGTTTGATGATTCCACAACATTTGCTAATTTATAAATTTTATCTTCTGCTTTTTTACGTTCAATGGAATATTGGATAGTGCTTTGTAACAATTTGCCTTCTATTTGCCCTTTAACCAAAAAATCCTGAGCACCCTTTTTTACAGCATAAGATCCGATTGTTTCATCATTCAGGCCAGTTAAGATAATTATAGGAATCAGTGGATTTTTATTGTAAATTTTGAGAAAAGTGTTAATACCGTCGCTATCAGGTAAACCTAAGTCTAGCAAAATTACATCAAAAGTTTGCTCTTTAAGAACACTTAAAGCTTCATTGAGCGTTTCGACATTTTTAAACTCATACGAAAAATTGGCAAACTCTTCAAGCTGCTCTTCAATTAGATACACGTCTCCGGAATTATCCTCGATAAGCAAGATTTTGATATTTTTTTCCATAATTGCCTGTCCTATCAGGATTAAGTTGATCTTAGGGTCTTTTTATTATATTATGTATTTTGATGATCACGGTCAATTGCCAGCGGAATCAATGCTAATTTTGACGCTCCCGGAAGAGATCAATAAGCGCCTGATCTTATTTCGTTGGTAACTTTACAACTTCAAGCCAGAAATTTTCTATGAATTTAACTACCTTTATGAGCTGATCAAAATCAAGAGGTTTAGTGACATAAGCATTAGCATGAAGATCATAAGATCTAAGTATGTCATTTTCAGCTCCTGAAGTAGTTAAAACTACTACCGGTATATTTTTAAGGTTGTTATCTTTCTTGATTTCTCTGAGAACTTCCCGTCCATCTTTTTTTGGTAAATTCAAATCAAGAAGAATTATATCTGGGCGCGGGGAACCTGAGAACTTCCCTTCACCACGTAAAAAAAGAATTGCCTCTTCTCCATCTTCTGCAATATGTAGAGTATTCCTAATTTTTGCCTCTTCAAAAACTTCTTCAATTAATCCGATATCGCCTTCATTGTCTTCCACTAAAAGAATTTCTACAGATTTATCGATAATTATCATTTGTAAAACTTCCTATTGATAGGTTTAACAAGATAAAGATTTAGTGGTTGAACCACAAATCAGTAGCATTCAAACTTTTAACTACCAAAATACAAATTAAAGCTGCAACGTTTACTGTACTTGATATTGTACCATCAATGCGCAAGTCTTACAAGAATTTAGTAACGATTTAGCTTGGAGGAAGCAATATCAATAGCCTTCTTCTTTAATATTTAATGGGCAAATTTTGGGAATCAATCGCCATTAATTGTTGTCCATTGATTATGTTGTTCTCAGTTTTGCGCAGGTTGACAGTTATATACTTTTGAGAATCCTAAATCGTTATCATTTGACGTATTTTTGGATTTAAATATTTATTAAATTTCACTATATATAACTTCTTGTTATAACTTTTTATATTCTGTTGATACTAACTCGAGTCTGTTTCAAAATCCAGTTACTTTTATGTTATTTATAGAGAGATATTGAGTTTAAAGGACGAGTTAGGTATTCAATATTTCTAATATTCGATATTTAATATTCGATATTTAATATTTCACTATATATAACTTCTTTCAGTCTGTGATCATAATTCTATGCTTTTTCAAGATCTAGTTACTTTTGCATTTTTATTCTTTTTTATTGAAACTTTGAATTTACTGGAAGAAGTTGGTTTTCAATGAAGCTGAATATTCGATATTTATTTACATCAATTCTTAAGTAGTGTTAAAATATTTTCGATCAGTATAATTTGTGAAACTGGACTGAAAACCAGTAGCATGAAAATTCAACCGATCTAAATCATGATATTTATGACAGCATATTAGTGCTTTATTTTCTTACCAAGTGCGTGAGTTCTAACCAGTTTAAAATCCAGTGATCTTTAATTTTACTTTCATCACTAGACTTTGATCGTAGGGGTGAGTTACTGAAAACAGTGAACTCAAGAATCTCTCTACATTTTACCCACCAAGGGGGATATACTCATTTTGAATTTTCAGAATTGATCAAAAACTCACGGACACGACCAGAGCTAATTCTGAAGACTAATTGACACTTCATAATCAGAAAGGATAAATATCACATTAGAACATCTCTTGCAAGATTCATAAGAAAAGGACTGAACCTCAGTAAAACCACGAAAATGAAACCGAAAGCTTTTGATTTCTTCCAGGCAGGGTATAACTTTATAATACCTCGTAATTCTCAAAAATTAAATTCACAATCAAGCCCATCGATTTAATATTAAAAATAATTATGAGTTACCCTGGTTATTTCGTAATGGGTCCTTAGTGTTAATTAGCATTATAAAAAACGGCTTTTGAGAGCAAGGACAAGAATGGGGTATGCCTTGTTGTTAACGAATCTGTTTCCATGTGAATCTCAGGGCTCCCTGAGAAGAGATAATCAGATATTTTCTGCTTGATCAGATATACAAATAAGTTCTTGATGGTCGGGGAGATGTGGTATGAATAAAAACATTAGAAATTCTGGTATTGATTTTATTGGAGATGTGCCCTGGGGAACACATTTCTGTCAGTTCTACCAGACAAAAGAGGATTTGATAGACATACTTGTCCCTTATTTCAAAGCAGGACTGGAAAATAACGAATTTTGTATGTGGATCACATCACAACCCCTGGAAGTAGAAGAGGCAAAAGAAGCCCTTAGAAAGTCTGTTCCTGATATTGATGTCTATCTGGAGAGAGGGCAAATCGAGATTATTCCCTACACTCACGGTTATGTAAAAGAGGGTGTTTTCGACTCAGAGAGTATCTTAAATGACTGGATTGAAAAACTTAACCAGGTGCTGACCGCTGACTATGATGGTATGAGGTCGAGTGGCGATACTTTTTGGCTGGAAAAAAAGGATTGGAGTAATTTCGTCGAATATGAAGAAGAAATCGATAGTCTAATTGGCAACTACCAGATGCTGGTCCTATGTACTTATTCCCTCGACAGATGCAACGCAATCGAGATCATCGATGTGACCACTAGCCATCAATTTTCTTTAATCAAAAGGAAAGGAAAATGGGAGCGAATAGAAAGTTCCAGGCACAAGAAGGCGAAAGAAGAAGCTGTTGAAGCCACAAAAAATTGGGGATATACCTTTGATGCTGTACCAGATTTGATATCCATACTCGATACTGAATATAGAGTTATCACTGCGAACAGAGCTATGGCAGCAAGATTGGGGATGACACCCGAAGAGTGGGTTCTGTTGCAAAAATAATTTTACTGCCTTTTTAGGCTATAACTAATGCTTTTTGTATCATTATTGACCTGTTTATGGTATATAAATATCCCATTTGTGATGTTTTTCACTGGTTTTGTAAAACAGCCAGATTTTTTGCAACAGAACCATTTATCAAGCCTTGCATACGGGAAGCCCCGTCAACAGCAAAGTGTATGTATTTATCCGCCTTATCGTCGAGATTACCCTGATACCTTCTTTGCAAAAGCTGCAAATAACTTGTTACCATTCTCAAGGGTTCTTGTAAGTCATGAAATGAAACGTAAGCGAATTGTTCTAATTCTGCATTTGAACGGGCAAGTTCTTCTAATTTCAATTTTAAAATTTCTTCTGCTTTTTTACGCTCAGTAATATCACGCGCAGCAGCAAAGACACCAATTACCTCACCATATTCATCCTGATAAATTGAAGCGTTATATAAAACAGGTGTTATGCTTCCGTTCCTGTGCCGGATTTCAAGCGCATAGTCCGAAACAAATCTTTCATTGAACACTTCTTGATATCCTTTTTTGGCTTTCTCAGGCTCAGTGAAATAGTTTGTAAAGTCGGTACCGATGAGTTCTTCCCTTGAATAACCGGTAACAAACTCTGTAGAAATATTTACATCGGTAATTTTGTCATCATGCCCAATGGTTACTAGGGGATCCAAACTGGCTTCAATTAAACTACGATTATAAATGTTTGATAACCTAAGAGCTTCTTTCGATTTGGTGTTCTCAGTAATATCTCTGGCAATAGCTGAGAGAGCCACAAGCTCTCCAGATGAATCCAAAACCGGAGAAAGAGTTACTGAAACATTTATTATTGTACTATCCTCTTTTAGCCTTGAAGTTTCGTAGCGTTGGATCTTTTCTCCCTGTTTAATCTTTTCGATTAACTGTTTTACTTCCCCTTTAAGATTATCTGGTTCAAATATTGACGCGTTTTTTCCTATAATTTCTTCAGCTGAGTAACCATAAACTTGCTCTGCACCCTTATTCCAGCTTGTAATAATACATTCAAGAGACTCAGTTACAATAGCCTCGTTCGATGATTCCACTGCATTCGCCAGTGTCTTAATTTTCTCTTCTGTTTTCTTATGCTCAGTAATGTCTTGAATAACTCCCTTTACTCGAATAGGGATATTTGCCTCATCAAAAATAACTTCGGCTTGTGAATGAACTGTGCGTTCTTCGCCATTAGCTAAAATAATCCGATAATCAATTGCATGGGGCTCCCCATTTAGCCCTTTCTTAATGACATTATCCACATTGTCTCGATCATCGGGGTGTACGTAATTTAGAAGTTCATCATAGGTAGCGCCTGGTTTATGAGGGTCACATCCATAAATTCGATACAGTTCATCAGACCAGTGTACTTTCTCATTAGGAAGATCCCAATCCCAACTTCCAATATGTGCCATTCTTTGAGCTTCAGCAAGACCTGCTTCGCTTTCTTTCAACGAGTTATATGCCTTCTCAAGTTGCATTGTTCGTTCTTGAACTAGTTTTTCTAAATTCTCATGTGCTTTTTTCAGAGCTTCTTCTGCTTTCTTAAGTCCAGCGATATCACGTGCAGAGGCAAAGACGCCAATAACCTCACCATTCTCATCTCTATAAATTGAAGCATTGTACAAAACAGGAGTTAGATGTCCGTCCTTATGCTGAATCTCTAAAGGATAATCCCGAACTTCGCCATCTGTGAATACCTGCTGATAACCCATACGGGCTTTCTCAGGCTCTGTGAAATAATCTGAAAAATCAGTCCCAATCAACTTGTTTCTGGAATATCCAGTAACATGTTCTGTAGTACCATTCACATCCGTAATCTTACCATTATGCCCAATGGTTACTAAGGGATCCAAGCTAGCTTCAATTAGACTACGATTATAAATATTTGATAATCTGAGAGCTTCTTCCATTTTTTTGCGTTCGGTGATATCAGTGAACATTTCCAATGAGCCTGCAAACTTGCCACACTCATCAAAAAATGCTTTTGCACTTATAAGCACCCAAAAATGTGAGCCATCTCCATGTATTAATTTAAGCTCATGGACCTCATCGATACCTCGCTTCCGATTTGCTAATTTAACTTGAAAAATACCCTTATCTTTTTCATCAGCAAAGTCCCATATGAATCTACCAATCATTTCTTCTCGATTATATCCCAACATCTCAGCCATTTTTTCATTAACGTAGGTGGTCTCGGATACTGCATTGAATGTCCACACACCTTCATTAGTTGTCTCTACAATGTTGCGGTATTTTTTTCTCGCTCTCCTGAAGTCTCTCTTCAAGCTTTTTCTGGTCACTTATATCGAATCCGTAGATGTTCACACATTCTTCTTCAGGTAAGTGATGAAATGAGACCACGTATACTCTATTTCCCGCTTTAACTTCATTTTTCTCCGGACGATTTCGAGAAATTACCCTTTGCACTAGATCTCCGATATATGAAGGCAGTTTTCCTCCTACTTCCACACCCCACTCATGCAATAAGGGCTTACCTGCCTCATTTGAGTAAAGAACCGTCCCGCCTTTACCCACACGGAGCACAGGATTCGGGTTGTTTGCCGAAAATTGATCTATTTTTGTTTTCATTATCCAGTACTTCACCAACTGGATCAGAAAATCATCTATCCCCATTACGATTTCAAACATTTAACAGAAAAGTATTTTGAAATCGGAATGAAGCTAGATGATTTTCTGATCCAGTTGGTGA
>Ga0209540_10003419_pt1 | contig 10811 bp, 8 predicted proteins | sample BarGraIncu01121A_FD_184501 | JGI IMG/M metagenome (GOLD analysis project Ga0209540, IMG submission 184501) | Arctic peat soil microbial communities from Barrow, Alaska - Barrow Graham LP Incubations 011-21A (SPAdes) (version 2) | ecosystem: Environmental > Terrestrial > Soil > Wetlands > Peat... | reverse complement strand
TTCAGCTCTTCAAAATCGCACTCCCTAAGCGCGGCCAGCAGTCTTTCAAAATCTTCCTCCCCGTTAAAAGGCGAAAGGATGAGTATGACATTGGACCCGTCGCTCATCTCTGCCTGAACGCCGCTTTTTCTCAGATGATCAAGCAAAAGATACCCGCTGAAGCCTTTCTCTACATTTATTATATACCTTGTGGCATCAATCTCATAATCCATGTCTTCCCTGCCTACTACATGGATATGCTCAATCCCGTTAATCTTATATCTGTACCGGTTTGCAGTTTCCAGCAGTCTGCTGTAATCCTCATTGCCCTTTGTTTCCAGGTAGAACCTTGCGTATTCAAGGGAGCAGAGGAAGAGGTAGGACGGACTCGTGCTCGTGAAAGAGTTGTAGTAAAATCTTATTTTCTCAAGGTCTGCAGCTTTCCCGGCGTGAAGATAAGCTGTCTGAGTGAGACTGGGCAGGGTTTTGTGGGCGCTCATTACTACCATGTCTGCTCCGAGCCTCACAGCACTCTCGGGAAGTCCCTTATTTATGCCGAAGTGAGCACCATGTGCCGAGTCGACAAGAACCTTGACATTTGCCTCCCTGCACTCGCTTATTATTCCCTCCAGATCACAACATACGCCGTAGTAATTTGGATAAGTGATTACCGCCCCTTTTATATCCTTATGATTTTTAAGGATCTCTGAAAAATGGAGCCTGTCAATCGAAAGGGGCGCATTATACCGCTCACTGTATGTATTCCTTACGAAGACGGGCTCTAGCTTCCTCATGATAATTGCGTTGAATATGGATTTATGGCAGTTCCTCTCGATGAGGATTTTGTCCCCTTCCTTAAATGCACTGAAGATCATAATAAAGTTGCCCGAAGTGCTGCCGTTAACAAGGAAATAGGATTTCTCGCTTCCGTAAAGCTTCGCCAGAAGCTCCTCCGACATTTTGATGATGCTTTCCGGATCCTGAAGATTGTCAAGCCCCTCAACCTCGGTTATATCATACTTCAGGATGTCACTCACAAAGCCTTCAGAAAAAGATGACATAAATCCTGCACCGCCCTTGTGACCCGGTGTGCAGAAAAGTGAATTGTTTTCCTTCACATAATTGTTAACTGCTTCAATGATAGGTAATTTTGACAAAGCTTTTCCACCTCCCTGCGTTCATTTTATTTAATATTATACCATCATTTACATTTTAGTTGGTTACAATATAGACAACCAGCAAACTTAAGTTGTAATATTAGTATAAGATTATTAATTAGCCTAGGAGAATAAATATGATTTCAATATATAAAAGCTTAGAGACCACTAAAATGCTGGAACCCATAGATAGCATCCAGCCGGGATGCTGGATCAATATAGTAGCGCCCTCTGACCAGGACATACTGCTTATATCCAAGAAGACGGGCGTGCCCGTTGAATTTTTGAGTGCTGCCCTGGATGAAGAGGAAGCCTCCCACATCGATACAGAGGGTGACCACATGCTAGTAATAGTTGACGTTCCTTTTACCGAGATGGAAGCTAATTCGCTGACCTATGATACATTTCCTTTGGCCATAATACATACAGACTCCTACTTAATAACCGTGTGCCTAAAAAACAGCAGGATACTTACGGATTTTATCGATGGAAAAATTAAATCCTTCTATACTTTTAAAAGATCAAGGTTCATTCTCCAGATACTCTACAGGGTTGCTAGCTACTACCTTATATACCTCAGGCAGATAGACAAGAAAAGTGTCATGATTGAGAAAAGGCTCCACAGATCTCTACGAAACAAGGAGCTTATCCAGCTGCTCTCCCTTGAGAAATCCCTTGTTTACTTCTCAACGTCGCTGAAGGGAAATAAGGTAACCTTAGAAAAAATGCTGAAGCTGGAGCTGCTTAAAAAATACCCGGAAGACCAGGACGTGCTTGAAGATGTCATCATCGAAAACACGCAGGCTATTGAAATGACTGAAATCTACTCCAACATATTGACCGGCACAATGGATGCATTTGCTTCAGTTATATCAAACAATCTCAATATAGTCATGAAGCTCTTAGCTTCGGTCACTATTGTAATGTCAATACCTACAATAATTTTTGGTGCCTTCGGCATGAATGTAAGCGGAGGAATGCCCTTTGCCAACGATCCAAGGGGTTTCTGGTATATATGGATAGTCACAACTGTTATATGCGTTATATCATACTGGCTGCTTCATAAGAAGGATCTGATCTAAAACAGTCGAGGGTCCACATCAAACTGTAATTAGACATGTAAAAGAGGCGAATGAAATCCATTTGCCTCTTTCTTATTTTCCTGCTGCTTATTTTCCGAATTCCATTTCAAGCTCAGCGAACAGCCTTTCGAACTCTGCCGGCTCTCCGTGTACCTTATATTTATTGTCAGGTCCGGGAAAAACCCCTGCCTTTGTTTCCTTTATATATTCAGCTATTCCCTGCACTGCTATACCTGCGACGTCTGCATACTTCCTGGCAAACTTCGGCGTAAAATCTTCAAACATTCCCAGGATGTCATTGATGACCATTACCTGTCCGTCGCAGTCAGCGCCTGCCCCTATGCCGTATACAGGAACAGGAAGTATCTTGTGCACGAACGAGCATACCTCTTCTGGAACACCTTCAAGCAGGACCACCTTTGCTCCAGCCTTATATACCGCTATTGCATCCTCTACAACAGCCCTTGCACTCTCAACAGTGCGCCCCTGAGCTTTGAAGCCGCCCATTGCTGCAGAGCTCTGCGGAGTAAGGCCAACATGACCAAACACGACAATACCTGCCTGGACTATAGCCTTCACCTTATCGGCAACGGAAACTCCCCCCTCCAGCTTAATAGCATCCACATCTGCTTCCTTCAAAAAACGGACTGCGTTGTGAACAGCATCTGCCGAGCTTTCATGGTATGATCCGAAAGGCATATCCCCTATTATATATGTGTTAGGAGCACCTCTCCTTACTGCCTGGCAGTGGTTTATACTCATGTCCATGGTAACGGGAACTGTCCCCTGGTATCCGTATACCATCATCCCCATGGAGTCTCCTACCAGTATCATGTCCATCCCAGCTTTTTCAGCATAGGAAGCAAAGCATGAATCATAGGCTGTGATCCACACTGCCTTTTCTCCGGATTCCTTCATCTTGTAAAGATCCAGTATTGTTTTTTTCTTTGCCATCAAGGGCACCTCCAATAAATTATGATTTTCGTCAAAGAACACTCTTAAGCACTTTGCCAATGCTGTCATTTATCACAATATTTGCCTTTGTGTCAAAAGATGTCGATGACTTGTTTATGAGTATAAGTTTGCTCCCTCTGTAGTAGGTCACAAGGCTCGCTGCAGGATACACCACAAGGGATGTCCCTCCCACAATAAGCACGTCTGCCTCGGAAATATATTTTACCGCCATGTCTATTACGTCCGCGTCCAAGGCTTCCTCGTAAAGCACCACGTTGGGCTTTATCGTGCCTCCGCAGGAATCGCAGTGCGGAACCAGGTCTTGGCTTTTGACTATATAGTCAAGCTCGAAGCTCTTCCCACAGCTGATGCAGTAATTCCTGTGGATGCTCCCGTGAAGCTCCAGCACTCTCCTGGAGCCTGAAAGCTGATGGAGTCCGTCTATGTTCTGTGTTATGACTGCTTTCAGCTTTCCCCTCTTCTCCAGTTCTGCCAAAGCGTAATGTGCGGCATTCGGCACAGCATCCTTATATATCATCTTATTTCTATAAAAGTCGTAAAATTCCTCTGTATGTGCTTCAAAAAAACTGTGGCTGAGGATTGTTTCAGGCGAATATCTGACTTTTTTCGAGCTGTCATACAAGCCGTTCTCTGACCTGAAGTCTGGAATATTGCTTTCGGTCGATACTCCGGCACCGCCGAAGAATACGATATTGCCGCTTTTTTGAATTATTTCCTTTAAATCATACATATTCTCTATACCTCCTAAAAGTTAAAAAAATGTTATTTCGGACGCTTATTTCAAACAGATTTTTTCAATGTACTCCAGAAATTTTTGAGGCGCTGGAGCTAGCTTCCTGTCTCTACTTGTGACCAGGTAAACACTTCGTTTGATTTTGGGCTTTTCAATCCTTATCGGCACTATGCCAAAGCTCGACATTGTAACGAGTCTAGGCACAACGGCTATGCCATAATTATTTTCAACAAACCCGAAAATCGTATGATCCTCCTGTATTTTGCATTTTACGACCGGTTCAAACCCGCTTTCCTTAAACAGATTTCTTATTTGCTTATACAACCCGCTGTCTTCGCCGTATACTATGTATGGGTAATCCCTAGTTTCACTAAGGTCTATTTTCTTATGCTTCGCAAGAGGGTGGTCTTTTGAAACAATAAGAACAAGCTCTTCTTCTGCAATCGCTGTGAATGTCAGTCCCTTTTCCTCGTTGATAAAAGATGATACTGCTATGTCGCACCTTCCTTCCTTCAAAAGCTTAATTACTTCAGTGCTTGTATTCTGTTCAAGATTAAATGTTATGTGCTTATTTTCTTCAATATTAGAAAAGGATGAAACAAGTTTTGGGATGAACTTATGACCCATCGTATAAATAAATGCCAGATCAACAACACCATAGGTGGGGCTGCCGTAATTCTTTACAATTTCTGTCCCGGCCTGTAACTCTTCGATGCTTCTATTTACATATTCATAAAATATTTGCCCATACTTTGTCAATACGACATTCCTCCCTTTTTTTTCAAAAAGAGGTGTATTCAGTTCCTTCTCGAGGCTTTTGATTGAATAGGTCAAAGAAGGCTGCGAAATGAACAGTGCTTCTGCCGCCTTTGTGAAATGCTGCATTTCTGCAAGCTTATGAAAATAGTACAATTGGTTTAAATTCAATTCAATCACTCCTTTAATAAATTCTAACATAATACATAGATAAAATCTATCGGTATTGAAACAAGTAACTATTAGACTTATGGATTAATATTAATTATACTTTATATGAGCAGAAATTTAACGATGAAGTTAAACTATTAACATAATATGAAACAAGTCTTTACTTAATATGAAGTCGATTACTTCATATTATTAATTATATAATTTAGGAGGGTATTAAAAATGGGAAAAATACCAGTTACTGAAAGAGTTACAGGACACACCGAGCTGATAGGCTTGCTTGCTTATCCTATAAGACACAGCATGTCACCAACTATGCATAATGAAGCACTTAAGAAATTAGGACTTGACTACGTATACGTAGCTTTAGAAGTTAATGCCGAGCATTTGGAAGATGCCGTAAAAGGGCTCAGAGCAATGAGATTCAGAGGATGTAACGTCTCCATGCCTAACAAGCAGAAAATCATTCCATTATTAGACAAGGTGTCTGAAGAAGTAACTTTAACCGGAGCAGTAAATACTGTAGTAAATGACAACGGAGTCTTAACAGGATACTGCACAGACGGAATCGGCTGCATGCGCGCATTGGCAGAAGAGGGCGTGGTCGTTAAAGGAACTAAGCTCACAATCCTTGGGACAGGCGGAGCTGGTACTGCAATAATTGCCCAGGCCGCTTTAGACGGAGCTTCAGAACTATCAATATTCAACCGCGACGACGAATTCTACCCAAAAGCAGTAGAAACCGTTAAAAAAATAAACGAAAAGACAAACTGCAAAGCAACACTTTACCGTTTAGAAGATAAAGACAAGCTCAGAGCAGAAATTGCATCAAGCGCTATCCTGATCAATGCAACAGGTGTAGGCATGAAGCCGCTGGAAGGACAGTCGTTGATAACTGACGCGACTATGCTCCGTCCTGAGCTGGTAGTTCACGAATGTATCTACTCACCAACAGAAACAGCACTTTTAAAACTTGCAAAAGAAGTTGGCTGCAAGAAGGCACTAAACGGACTTGGAATGATGTTATATCAGGGCGCAGCTGCATTCAAGCTTTTCACTGGCCAGGATATGCCGATAGAATATATGAAGGATGTTTTATTCTAAAATTTAAAGGAGAAAAAATATGAAAACCGTTCAGGTAAAGAATATATTATTTAACGAAGGTTCCCCTAAAATCTGTGTTCCTCTCGTAGGAAAAACAGAAGCTGAAATCATTGATGAGGTGAATTTTCTAAGCACTGTTGATTTTGATCTGGCAGAGTTCAGGGTTGACCACTTCGAGTTCGTGGAAGATTTTGAAAAAGTTCAAGCGCTTCTTAAAAAAATAAGAGAAAACTACAAAAAACCGCTTCTTTTCACATTCAGAACAGCAAAAGAAGGCGGAGTTCATGAAATGAGCGAAGAAAAATACTTTTCACTCAACAAGGCTGCAATCGAAAGCGGAGCAATCGACCTCGTAGACGTGGAACTGTTCAGTACTCCTGAAAAAATAAACAGCCTGATAAAATTCGCAAAGGAAAATAATGTAAAAGTTATCATGTCAAACCATGACTTCTTCAAGACACCTGCAAAGGAAGAGATCGTAAGCAGACTGGTCAAGATGCAGGAATATGGTGCAGACATCACAAAAATAGCTGTAATGCCTAAGTCTGAAGAGGACGTTTTGACACTCCTAAGCGCGACACTGGAAATGAAAAAGGTTAAGGGCGACAGACCATGCATCACCATGTCCATGGCATCGCTGGGAGTAATCTCAAGATTGTCAGGTGAATTGTTCGGTTCATGCATGACATTTGCAGCAGCAAGACAGATTTCCGCTCCCGGGCAGGTAAGCGTCAAAGATGCAAGGCACATATTGGACTTGCTTAAACTTTCCTAGGCTATAAAAACGTTAAATTTTCGAGGAGGAACACAATGAAAAGCGACTATCCAAATCTTCTTTCACCAATAACAATAAACGGCATGACTTTGAGAAACAGGACAGTTATGCCTCCAATTGGCAGCAACTTTGCCACTGTTACTGGAGAAGTATCTGAAGAGATGATCAAATACTATGAATTAAGAGCAAAGGGCGGCACAGGTCTCATAATAGTCGAGAACATGTGTATTGATTTCCCTATGGCAACTAACGGAACTAAACAGTGCAGAATCGATGACAATCAGTTCGTGCCTGGATTATATACATTATTCAAAAGGCTTCACGCATACGGCGCAAAGGTTTCTGTTCAGCTTAACCACGCTGGAGCATCCGCTTTTGCTTTGAGATTAAATGGAATGCAGCCGGTTTCATCATCAATCATACCTTCAAAGACTGGCGGAGCTGTCCCAAGACCTTTAAGTGCAGATGAAATGAAATCCATCGCCAGAAAGTTTGGAGAAGCTGCAGCAAGGGCGCAGTTGGCAGGATTTGATACAGTTGAGATCCACTGCGGACATTCATACCTGCTCAACCAGTTCCTCTCACCTCTTTTCAACGGCAGAAAAGATGAATTCGGCGGAAGCGCTGAAAACAGGGCAAGATTCCCCAAGATGGTCATCGACGAAGTAAGGGCTGCAGTAGGGCCTAGATTCCCTATCGACATACGAATCAGCGCTGCTGACATGATCGAGGGCGGAAACACTCTTGAAGATTCCCTTGAATTATTGGAATACATGGTGGATAACATTGATTTCATAAACGTTTCTATTGCTCAGAACGACAACCTTTTCCTTCAGCATGACAAGATGAGCCTGCCTGAAGGCTGGAGAAGCTACATGGCTAAGGCAGTAAAAGAAAAATTCAACAAACCTGTAATAACTTCCGGAAATTTCCGTTCAGCTAATGTTTGTGAAGATACTCTTGCAAACGGAGATGCAGACCTTATAGCAATGGGAAGAGGCCTCATAGCTGAACCATACTGGGCAAACAAGGTTGCAGACGGAGAAGAAAAACTTCTCAGAAGATGTATCTCCTGCAACATAGGATGTGCAGACCACCGTCTTGCCAAATCACAGCCTATCCGCTGCACAATAAATCCTGATCTCCTTTTTGAAGATGCTTACAAAGAAAAACAGGTAAAAAAACCAGTTAATATAGTTGTTATTGGCGGCGGCACTGCCGGCTTAGAAGCTGCATGCACGGCAGCAGAAGTAGGCTGCAGCGTAACACTGTTCGAAGAAAAAGACAGATTAGGCGGGCTCTCCTGGATGATAGGAACTGTCCCTGCAAAGGGAAGAATCCACTACTTCGTAGAATACCTTGAAAACAGGGCTGCTGCACTTCCTAACCTTGCTGTAAGGCTCAATACAAAGGCTACAACAGCAGCGATCGATGCATTAAATCCTGACCTTATCATAAACGCAACAGGCTCAAAGCCGCTTCTTCCTCCAATAGCAGGATTGAAGGACAGAGTTGACAAGGATGGTTCAAAAGTTAAGTCAACATTCGGATTCATCAAAAACATAGGCTCATTCGAGAACTGCCAAGGCAAAAAAGTTGCAGTTGTTGGCGGAGGCGCCGTAGGACTTGACGTTGTAGAATTTTTCGCTGAAAGAGGAGCAGATGTTGCTGTAATCGAAATGCTTTCTGTAGTAGGTAAAGATCTCGACACAAACACAAAACTCGATATCTGCAACACAATAAAGGTTCACAACGTAAAGGTTATGACAAACACTTCTCTACAGGTTGTAAATGACGATTCCTTCACTATAAAGACACCGGAAGGAGCTGTAGTTGACATTAACTTCGATTACGGTTTCGTATGTCTCGGAATGAGATCGGAAAATGCTGAATTCCCGGCTGTTGAAGCATACGCTTCAGAAAAGGGAGTCAAAGTATTCAACATCGGAGACAGCGGAAGAGTTAGAAGGATAATCAACGGCGTTGAAGAAGGCAGAAATATAGTAAAGACCTTGGAAGTAATGGGAGCTTTTAAATAAACTCAGAACGATGAAAGACTGCAAACCGGTTTAAATACTGGTTTGCAGTCTTTGTTTTTTAGTCAATGGCAGTCAGCCTGCCCACGATCTCCTCACACACTTCTAGCACTGTTTTGGCGTCAGTGTTTATTATTATGTCAGCAGCCTTAAGGTACCTCTCCCTGCGCTTATCCATGAGCCCTGCTATGAACTCCACATTCATGTTGTTTCTGAGTATAGGCCTTTCATCGCTGTCCCTGACCCTCTCAAGCGTAGTATCAGGCGTTGCTGTCAGAAGCACCATCCTGCCGTTCTTCTTCATACTAGCTATGTTCTCATCTCTCAGGACTATTCCTCCTCCACAGGATACAACAAGCTGATTCCTCTTCTGCAGTTCGATAAGAGTGTTGCTCTCGCAATTCCTGAAATATTCTTCCCCGTATTCCTTAAAGATATTGTTTATGCTCATTCCTTCCTTCTCCACTATAAGGTCGTCGATTTCCACCCTTTCCAGTGCCAGCATGCTGCCTAGGTATTTTGAAACAGTCGTCTTCCCGGCGCCCATGAAGCCCACCAGGAATATATTGTGATGGAACAGGCTTTTGGCCTGGATCTTCCTGCTGTTCCTTACAATATAAGAGAATATGTCCATGATCTCTTCCTTGAAGGGATTGCCCTCAAGCTTAGATACAAGAACCTCCTCCTGATGTTTCTCCTGCTCAGGCTGAAGTATAGGCATACCGTGCTGCTTTTTGTAACCAATAATATCCTCTATATACTTCATTCGCTCTGCCAGGGCGCTTATTATCTGATCATCGCAATGGCTTATGCTGTCTCTTATCTGCTCCAAATCTTTCATATAATCTTCTCTCCTCGAAAGGTATTCTTATATAAGCTAAAAGACGCTAACAATATAATTGTCAGCGTCTCATATTTTTTCAGGATAATTATAGCTTATACCGGTGGATTATGCAACGGAGTTTTTCCTGTCAATCCCCTGCTTCTTGAATTCCACGTTTACGTAAAGCGCTATGAGTATGCCCACGAGTGTTACTCCCATGTTCAGAAGCAATACATACAAAGGCCCGTTTGCTGCACCGCCTGCCTTTGAAAGTATACCTGCGATGTTTAATATGATAAAGTTTGCTAAACTTGATGCAATCATGACTATGGATGTGATCTTGCCCTTGTGAGCAGGGAAGAATGAGTTTGCTGTTGATACTGCAAGCTGCAGCACACCGCCTGCTGCCGCGTATCCAAGTACAAATCCAGCTACTAAAGTGATTCCAGGTGTTCTTACGAAATAAACAATAGCAAACATTATAAATGATATTGCAGGGTAAAGAACCAGGATGTGAACTGGCTTGAGCAGCTTCTTAACGAGCACTGCTGTTACCAATATAGCAACCATTGTACCCATTGCGTAGTATGACTGTATCTCCTTTGGATTAGCCAGTCCGTATAGCTTCCCTAACTCCTGGTTACAGTTAAGCCATAACTGGAATGTTGACGTGATCGTGAAACCTAGTGATATAACTGCTATGCTCACTGGAGTGAACTTCATTTTTTCCGGTTTTGCCTGAACGCCATGTTCTGCTCCTGTAACAACGTTCCTTGGAGGGAACTTCATGAATGCTATAAGCAATCCATCGATGGCAAGAGCTGCTCCTGTGACATAGAAGATAGACTGGTATGACAATGCTGATGCTGCTACAAAGCCAATTATAAATGGAAGCACGAACTGTCCTATTGATATTGAGAACTTTGTGAACATGTTTGCTACGTCGCCTGATTCCGTGAATATCTCAAGAAGTGTCGGTGTAACACATGTGTCAAGGAATGAGTTGGCTGCACCGCCCAGTAATGCAAATACATAAGCAATCTGCATTGTTGGTGCCATAACTATGCCAACGAAATATGCAACATACAATACGATACCTATAAGCCCGGAAATTCTTCTGCCGAACTTGTCCGAAAGAGGCCCTGCTATTGGGAGCGTTATAAGACGACCAAGCCCTAATGCCGCTATTACTGCAAGAACTACGCTTACATCAAATGAGC
>Ga0209540_10003418_pt1 | contig 10815 bp, 8 predicted proteins | sample BarGraIncu01121A_FD_184501 | JGI IMG/M metagenome (GOLD analysis project Ga0209540, IMG submission 184501) | Arctic peat soil microbial communities from Barrow, Alaska - Barrow Graham LP Incubations 011-21A (SPAdes) (version 2) | ecosystem: Environmental > Terrestrial > Soil > Wetlands > Peat... | reverse complement strand
GATCTCCGAGTTCAACCTGCCCATCGAGACCGTGATGGGCATCACTACGGACAAGGCCTGCAAGCCCGTGAACGTCATGGGCATGACCAAGGCCATCCAGGAGCGCGTCTACATCAACGGCAACATGCGCGCGCCGCAGACCCGCTTCATCGCCGCGCGCTATGGCAACGTGCTCGCGTCGCGTGGTTCGGTGGTGCCGCTGTTCCTCGACCAGATCGCCGGCGGCGGCCCGGTCACCATCACCACCGCCGACATGACGCGCTTCCTGCTCACGCTGGACGACGCTGTCGACACGATCTTCGCCGCGATCCGCTCGGCCGCTCCCGGCGAGACCTACATCCCGAAGTGCCCGAGCGCCAAGATGACCGACCTCGCCGCGTTCCTGATCGGCGACCGCGACATCGAGACCGTGATAACCGGCATCCGCCCCGGCGAGAAGATCCACGAGATCCTGCTCTCCGAAGAGGAGGCCACGCGAACCATCCAGGGGCACGAAGGATACTTTGCGCTCCGGCCGATGCTCCCCGAGTTGGCGGGGCCGGTCGAGCAGCCCGCACTCGTGGGCGACTACAGCTCGGCGCGCGCGCTCATGACTGCGGAGGCGCTCGCGCACTTCCTTGAGACGAAGATTCCCGAGGTCGTCGGCCAGCTCTTCCTGGAGGCCTAGATGACCAAGGTCCTGACCTTGCTGGGAACGCGTCCGGAGATCATCCGGCTGTCCCGCGTCATCGCGGCGCTCGACGAGACGTGCGAGCACGTGCTCGTCCACACCGGGCAGAACTACGACGACCGCCTGAGCGGGATGTTCTTCCGCGAGATGGGCGTTCGCGAGCCCGATGTCTACATGGGCATCCGCGGGACGAGTTTCGCCGACCAGATCGGCCAGATGCTCGCGAAGTGCGAGGAGCTGTTCCGCGCGGAGAAGCCCGACACCGTCCTGATCCTGGGGGACACCAACACCGGGCTGGCGGCGTTCGTGGCCAAGCGCATGGGTATCCGGGTATGCCATATGGAGGCGGGCAACCGCTGCTTCGACGACCGGGTGCCGGAAGAGGTCAACCGGCGCGTCATCGACCACTCGAGCAGCGTGCTGATGCCATACACATACCGCAGCGCGGAGAACCTCGTGCGCGAGGGCATCGAGCGTCGTCGGATCTACGTCACCGGCAACCCGATCAAGGAGGTCCTCGACCACTATGCGCGGCAGATCGACGCGGCCGACCCGTTCACGCAGTTCGGGGTCGAGCCCGGGAAGTACTTCCTCATGACGGCCCATCGCGCCGAGACCGTCGACGTGCCCGAACGGCTCGCCTCGCTGATCAAGGCGCTCAACGACACCATCGACAAGTACGACATGCCGATCCTCGCGTCGTTGCACCCGCGCACCGCTGACAAGATGCGCGCGTTCGGCGTCGACGCCGGCAGGATCACCTTCGTGCCGCCGCTGGGGCTGTTCGACTTCGTCCGCCTCGAGAAGGAGGCGTTCTGCGTCTTGAGCGACAGCGGCACCGTGCAGGAGGAATGCTGCATCTTCGGCGTCCCCACGGTCACGATGCGCGACGTCACCGAGCGGCCCGAGACCATCGAGTGCGGCAGCAACCTACTCGCAGGCGTGGAAGGCGAGCGCATCCTGCCGGCCATCGACCTCGCCGTCCGCTCAGCCGGGACATGGACGCCACCCGCGGAGTACATGGTCGACAACGTCTCGGACGTCGTCGCAAGGATCGTGCTGGGAATCGCATGAGCGCCTCCAGGATCCTTGTGGTCGGCGCCAGCGGGATGCTGGGGCACGAGGCGATCCGGGTGCTCGCGCCCGACTTCGAGGTCTGGGGTGCGTGCCGGGATCCCAGGGTCCTTCCGGATCTGGGCGTTCCCACCAAGCGTATGCTCGCAGGCCTCGACGCCACCGATTCGCACGCGGCGTACGCGCTCATCCAGCGCGTACGGCCGGACCTCGTGCTCAACGCTGTCGGCATCGTCAAGCAGCGCGCCGACGCGAAGGCTGCGATCCCGTCCATCCAGGTCAACAGCCTGTGGCCGCACGTCCTGGCCCATGCCTGCGCGGCCAACGATGCTCGCATGGTGCACGTCAGTACCGACTGCGTGTTCTCAGGATCACGTGGCGGCTACGTCGAGACCGATGTGCCCGATGCGTTCGATCTCTACGGGCGCTCGAAGTTGCTGGGTGAAGTCACAGACCGCGAGAACACGGTCACGTTGCGCACATCTATCATCGGCTGGCAACTGGGGGAGCCGACCGGCCTTGTAGGTTGGTTCGCCGCCCATCGGAACGAGGAGCTCAAGGGCTTCACTAAGGCCGTGTTCAGCGGGCTTACGACGCAGGCGTTGACCGAGGTCATCCGCGACATCGTGATGCAGGACGCGTCGCTGTCCGGTCTGTGGCACGTGTCGGCCGAGCCGATCGACAAGTACACGCTGCTCACCAAGCTCGCGGAGTACGCGGGCTGGGACGTGGATATCACGCCGTCGGAGGAACTGGTCATCGACCGCTCGCTCGACAGCTCGCGGTTCCGCGAGCGGACCGGGTGGGTGGCGAAGAGCTGGGACGAGATGCTTGACGGGCTGGCTGGGAAGCTGCTGGCGAGAAATGAGGAAGGCCCAGCGTGAGCCACGATTTCGTGCTGTCGATCGTCATCCCAACGCGCAATCGCGCGGAGTTCGCTCTCGCCGCAATCAGGCAGGTTCTCTCGATCGACCAGACCGACATGCAGCTGGTCGTTCAAGACAACAGCGACGACGATTCACTCAGGCAAATGTGCGCAGAGTACGCGGAGGATCGGCGCTTCCTCTACAACTACTCGCCCGGAACGCTGTCGTTTGTCGACAATTTCAATGAAGCTGTCGGTTTGGCCGCGGGAGAGTACGTCACGGTCATCGGTGATGACGATGGGGTCAACCCCGAAATACTCGACGTCGCGCGATGGGCTCGCGCCAGGGATGTCCGGGCAATCAAGCCCGGACTGCAGGCAGTGTACTTCTGGCCCAACGTCGGACTTCCGTTCATGGAGGCCACTGGAGATGTGGGCGCCTTCTTCATCAATCCCATCAGCGGCGACGTCGCCGTCAGACGGACGGGTCCCCAGCTCAGGAGGCTACTCCACGACGGCTGTCAGGAGTACCTCCGCCGCGATCTCGTGAAGCTCTACCATGGCATCGTTCGCAGGGATGGGCTGGAGCGGGTACGGGACACTGTGGGTCGGTTCTTCGGCGGGCTGTCTCCGGACATCTACATCGCCGTTGCCTTGTCCGCGGGGATCGATGAGGTGGTATGCATCGACTATCCGCTGACGATTTCCGGAATGTGCCGAACCAGCGGATCGGTAGATTCTGTCACCGGTCGCCACACGGGGGTCCTGCGGGATGCGCCTCACCTCGTGGGGCACACCGGGTACCAGTGGGCCGCTGAAGTGCCGGAGTTCTACAGCGTTGAGACGATCTGGGCCGACTCAGCTCTGGCGGCACTCCGCGAAATGCGTCGCACCGATCTGCTGGAGAAGTTCAAACCGCAGTACCTCACTGCATTCTGCGTGTTGCGGCACCCTGAGTACGAGCGTTTGGCTCGGGAGCACTACTTCGCGTGGCAGAAGAGCAAAGGTCTCTCGGCTGAGATCGCACGCGCGGTATTGTCCTTGGCCAGCGCAACGATTTCGTTCCGCGAGTGGGCGGCGATCAAATGGCCCGAGAAGACGAAGACACGTTCTGACGGCGTGCGGTTCGATGGTATTGGGGACGTCTCCCTGGCATCACGCGAACTGACGAGGCATCTAGAGACAGTTGGACTATCGGTCCGGTCCTGTCTCGACGAACTGGAGGCCCACCTTCCTGCGCGGAGCATCAGGACGTGACCGGCGCCAAGGGTCGTCGGGCTCAGCCTGCCATCGACTGGACTTGCACCAGGATGCCGCTGCGACCTGTCGGTCTACGTCGAGTGCCGGAAGTGACACGTAGCGCATCGGTGTAGATGCGCGCCTACGAGAAGGGGATCCTCTCGGTCTTCCAGTCGACGCCCTCACGCACAACACGCGCGGGGTTGCCCGCGATTGCGCAGTGATGCGTCTCGAACCGCTTCGTCACAACGGCAGACGCTCCGATCACGCACGATGACCCGATCGAGACACCCTTCAGCACAGTTACGTTTCGGCCGACCCAGACGTGATCGCCGATCGCTATGTTTCTCGATGGGTTGAGCCTCCGGCCGTCAAGATCTACCAGCGAGTGGCTGTCGCCAGTGCGGAAATGGATACCCCCAGAGAACAGGCAGCCTTCTCCGATGGTGATGCCGGTGCCTTCGATCGCGGCGAGTTCCGTCGCGCCAGCAATCTCGGTGGAAAGTCCGAGCCGGATTGAGCTCGCGTCGTCCTCGCACACCATGCTGGCGGCAAGGCAGGTGCATCCATCGGCTATGTCAACGGTGTTCGAGTTCCCGGCCAGCAGGATGCCGGTGGCTGACAGGCTCGCAGATCCAACGGTGATCGTGTTGCCACTACCGACGACAGCTACGCGAACATTCGTGAGGCGGGCGTCCGGATGGAAGAGGATCAAGTTGTCGTTTCCGCTGATGTCGATTACCACTCCGCGCATGAGACTGTTCCTGGGGCGCCGTATGACGTTGTTGGACCCATGGACCGAAGCCCTGCAGGCACGGGGTAGTGAGTTGCGGATGGGTAGAGTGGTCGCCTTCATCAGCCGGTAGAGATTGCGGACCGGCGAGTCGAGACATGTCCCCCGGAGGGCTGCACGGACTCTCCCAATCACGTGCGGTCCTCCGTTCGGCCCGCACCATCGAGCGCTCGCGCGAACTCCGCGATGAACGCGGGTCTCTGGTTCTCGAAGGAGTATCCGTGCGCCGCGTCGAGAGATCGCCGCTTCATCTCGTCGACCTGCGCAGGGGTGAGTGCGGCGATCCTCTCCAATCCCTGCGCCCACGCGGATGGTGTCATGTCGTCGACGAGGAGTCCGTTGCCGTGCTCGCTCACCACGCGCGCGATCCCGGGCAACTCGGAGCCGAGGATTGCGAGCCCAGCAGCCATATATGTGAAGAGCTTTGAGGTCGCGGCTCGTCGCTCGTTCTCGTTCTCCCCCTTGAGCGCCACCACTCCCAGGTCGTAGGTGGCAGCGGTCTCGACGACCTTTTCGGGCGGGCACGGACCAACGATGCGCACGCGTTCGCCCAGGCCGAGTTCGGCGATTCTGCGCGCAGGAGCTTCGCCGAGGAAGTTCTTCCCTTGGATCGTCAGCATGACCGGCGCCGAGGTGAGCGCCATCGCCTCGATGAGTTCCGTGACCGGCCTGTCGAACATGAGCGAACCGAGGAACAGGACCCGGAGCGGTTGCGCTGTGGGTCTGATGTCCGCCGCGAGATGTTCGGGCATGTTGTCACGCACCAATGGCCGGCGCTTGAGAATGTCGCCGTAGCGCTCCGTGTAGTAGTCGGCGTAGGAATCGCAGGCGGTGATGAATCCGGCGACTCGCGGGATAAGGGTTCGCTCTGACGCAAGGGTGCGGAGGCGATGGCGCTCTCCGCGGTAGTGGTACTCAGGCACGAGGTCGACAGTCTCGTAGATCACGGGCACGGAGCGCTTCTCTGCGACCTCGATGACCGCCGGCAGGCTTGGATAGTCGATCACCCAGAAGATGTCCGTTCTGTCGGCCAGGTCTTCGAGTGCTCGGCGGCGCGCCGCGGCGAGGAAGGGCGCACCCAGGCGGTCCACGACATAGCGCATGGGCCTTCGTAGAAGGTTGTCCGCGATGCGGAGGAGCCGATACCGCACGGAGGAGGGGGGCACCAGGGTGGTCACCGATGAAAGCGGAGCGTGTGTGACCTCGATTCCCGGGATTGGCTCACCGGGCCTCTCTCTCGCCGTCAGCAACGAGATCGTGGCGCCGGCCCGCTGCAGCGCGGCGATCTCGGTGCGCAGCCGCGTGTAGTGCGTGAGGCTGTGCTCGAAGACGAGGCAGATGCGGGCTCCGTCGATGGTCAGGATCGGCTTCACTGGCGTCACCGCGACTTCGCCCTCTCGTATGCTGAGCGGTACAGGTTCTCGAGAGAGTCGAGATAGAGCTCATGGGAGTAGACATTGCTCGCGAGCGCACGCCCCAGCCGTCCTCGACGCGATGCCTCCTCCGGGTGTGAGGCGAGCATGTCCAGAGCATCGCGCAACGCAGCGGCGTCCCCCAGGGGAACAGCAAGTCCGCAATCGGGGGCGTGTGTGACGGACTCCACTGAGGTGCCTTCGAAGCACACGACCGGACGTCCGGCTGCCATGGCTTCGAGTGCCATCATTCCGAACCCCTCAGCGGTGCTCGGCATCGCTAGGACGTCGGCCGCTGAGTACATCTGCTGGAACAAGCCCGCGTCCTCCACCCACCCGAGTTCGATGACGTTGTACGCGCCCTCGAGCCGCCTGAGGCCGTGGCGCTCGTCGACCGCCAGTAGCGTAGTAGGTCGCGCGGGCGGGCGGGATGCCAGTGCCTCGATCAGGTACCTGAGCCCCTTGTACTCCGAAGTGGTCGAGCGGAACAGGATGACGAAGTCATCCTCCGGGATCCGCAGCGCCCTGCGGCTTTCTGCGCGCGCTTCATCCGGCAGGTAGGTGTTCTGGCGCACCCCGAACGGGATGAGGTGGACGTGCTCAAGATGCCCGGTGATCGGGCTTCGTTGGACCATCCTCAACATGTGTTCCGACGCGACCACGATATCGGCGTCTAGCTTCGCGAACACATCCCGCTTCACCCTCCACATCTGCGAAGTGTTGTCGAAGCGCATCGGGAAGACGGTGCTCAGCGCAGGGCACTCGCCACAGCCCGTGAGCCACCGCTGGCACGCTTGGGGTTGGATGCATCGGCCTGTCAGGAACCAGGAGTCATGGAAGGTCACCACGGACGGTTTCTGCTGGAAGAGCCAGGGGAGATCGAAGAGCGAGGTCATCTGGTTGTGGATCAGGTGGTAGTGGATGACGTCAGCGTTCCGGAACTCCTCTCGCCTAGTGAGCAGTCGAAGCCACGGGAAGAGCAGATTGGACATCGCGTGCTCGGTCTCGATCCTGTTCAAAGCGCCGTGTATCCCCTCGTCGACGGTCCCTTCCCACAGCGAGAAGACCGCTGGGTCGCTGCTGCGACGGGTGAGAACCGCCTGCTGGCACTCGACATCGCGGCTCTTGAGTTCGGCGATCAGGTCGTATCCATTGAATCTACGACCGTCGAGGTCGATGTTGTTGACTTGGAGTACGTTCACCTGGCGACCTGTCCGCGGCGTCTGATCCTGCGGCGGAGGACGATCAGTGCCCGGCGAACCAGGACGGGGACCACCGCAAGCCCGAGCGTGCGCTCGTAGAGCGCAGTCCTCCGGTAGACCTGATCGCGTATCTCGGCGATCAGAACCGTGACATCCTCAAGCGCTTCCTGGGCCTCTGGCGAGGAGTAGTCAAGCCGGTGATCGGGTGCGGCTTCAGTCCGTGGTCTGGTGTGCGGCATGGCCCTCATGTCCCCGAATGTGGCGGCGCTCGATGAAGCCACTATACCAACCGTGGCCGTCCGCTCGGGTCGCGTGACTCTCACCTCAACAGTGGGTCCGAATTCCAGCGGGCCAACTCGCGCTCGAGCGAGGGAGGTGAAGCACGACTGACCGACGAGGCCGACTACTTGGCATGGCGCGACGTCGTCGCGCTTCTCCATAACGATCCCAGCGTACAACGCTGAGACTACGCTCGAGGAGACCGTTGCGCGCTCAGAGGCGACTTGGTTGAGGTATGCGAGCCTAGGCCAGCAACTGACTCTCGAACAACCGCTGATACGCCCCCGCCTGCGCGACCAACTCATCGTGCGTCCCGCGCTCGACGATGAGGCCATCCTCCACGACGAGCAGCTGATCGGCCTCGATCACGGTGGCTAGCCGGTGGGCGATGACGATGATCGTCTTCTCGCCGTGCAGCTTGTGAAGCGCGCGCTGGATGTAGGCCTCGGACTCGGAGTCCAGCGCGCTGGTGGGTTCATCCAGGATCAGCAGCGAGCAGTCTTCCAGCAGGACCCTGGCCAAGGCGATGCGCTGCTGCTCTCCCCCTGAGAATCGTACTCCACGGTCGCCCAAGCGCGTCTCGAGCCCGTTGGGGAGGTCGTACACGAACGTGGCGTATGCGCGGGTCAGGGCATCGCGGAGCTGATCGTCGGTCGGCTCGAAGTCGAGCCCGTATGCGAGGTTCTCGCGCACGGTCTCGTTGAACAGCATGGCGCTCTGGGTGAGGTACCCGATGCCCTTGCGCAGCGTACCGAGTTCGAACTCCTTGATGTCGACGCCGTCGTAGGTGATCGATCCTGCGGTGACGTCCCGAAGCCGCGGCAGCAGTTCTACCAGGGTCGACTTGCCGGCGCCGGAACGACCGACCAGTGCCGTGAGCGAGCCGGCCGGGATGGTGATCGAAACGCCTTTCAGCACCGCCTTGCCGGCGGTCGCCGAAGCATCGGAGGATGCCGTCGTGTCGGGATAGTCGAAGTGCACATCCGACAACACCAGCTCGCGTCGTAGTCCATCGAAGGCGACCGGGCCGCGCCTGATGGTGTTGGAGGCCGCGGCGTCTTCGGCGGTCTGCTTCACGAGCAGCAGCCCGGCGACGTTGAGCGAGATCGTCTGCTGGCCGGCGTTGAACTCCTTCACCTTCGCGTTCAGTCGGGTGAGGATGAACAGCAGTAGGCCAAGCTGGGCCAGGGTCATCCCGAGCGTGCTGATCCCGATGTAGAGGGTGACGAACGCGGAGAGCATGAGCAGGGGATCCGCAGTGACTTCGATGTTCGCCCCGAGGCGAGCCTGCTTGACCGCGATGTCCCGCATCGTCTCGGAGTACTCCTCCACCCGCCGTGACTCCGCCTGCTTCTGGTCCCGCAGCTTGATCAGCCGCATCATGCCGAACCGCTCGACGATCTTCGCCATCATCTCCTGACTGACGCCCGCCGATTCGATGCCGTACTCGCGGATCCTCTTCAGGCTGGCCTTCACCAGGAATGAGACGAGCACCGCGAAGAACAGGACGCTCAGGGTCAGCGGGACCGAGACGGCGAGCAGGATCGCGATGTACATGAGCATCAGCAGCACGATGGAGAGTTGCTTGATGACCGCGAGGACGGCGTTGCCGGCTGCTGCGGTCTGAGTGATGACGACGCCGACGAGGTGCCCGACCGAGTGGCGGGTGAAGAACTCGGGATCGGCGTCGAGCGTGGCGTCCAAAGCCCCGAGTCTCATCCGCATGCCGATGCGGGTGGAGACGACTGCCGAGTACCATTCATTGAAGTAGAAGACGACCTGGCGCAGCAGGATCGGCACGAACGCCAATGCGAGAAGGACCGGCAGCGTCGGTGCGAGATGGAGAGCGCCCATGAATCGACCGATGATCGACCAGAATGCGCCGGAACTCTGGAACGCCGTAGCCGAGCCGGCCTCCGCGAACTGCAGGATCGGCAGGAGCAACGCAAGACCGACCCCTTCGAAGACGGCGAACACCGCCGCGAAGAGGACGAGCCCGGTGATCTCGGAACGTCGTACCGTGACGATTGTGAGCATGCGCCGGATGGCGTTGATCCGGAGATACTCCATGAGGAATGCTCGGACTTTGCTGAGCACGGAGGGGGTTCCCAACGGCCGGGGCGGAGTGTCCGGCCAAGTATAGCTGAGCACCGTCAGGCCTTCGGCCCAAGGTGTTGCCGCTCCGTTGCGCATGTGCGCACGCCGGAACCGTCCAACGGCCGGCCCGGGAGCGCTAGACTCACTTCTGACTCCGCCGCACGTATCGCTGCCAGGATGGATACCGGTGACCAAGGCACTCTTCATCCCGAGCTGGTATCCCAGCGCTGAAGCCCCGACCGCGGGCCTCTTCATCCGGCAGCAGGTCCAGGCGGCGGCTGGGGTGGTGGATGTGGCAGTCCTGCACGTCGACGCAGGTAGGCACACGGTCCGCCCTCGGATCACCGTTGAGGACGGGGCGCCCGTAGTGCGCGCCAGCGTGGACGCCCGCGGCTTCTACGGCCGGACGATCGCATACATCCGGATGGGCCTCGCCGCATTCGAGGAGTTGCGCGGGCAGTGGGGCACACCCGACATCGTCCACGTTCAAGCGCTCTTCCCGGCAGCGATGATCGCCCGCGCGATCAAGTGGCGCTACGGGATTCCCTATGTGGTCACGGAGCACTCTGAGGAGTACCTTCCGCAGAGCGAGAGGCGCCTTGCGAAGCATCCGTTGGTCGTCCTTCTTCTGCTCCGGCCGCTTGCACATGGTGCCTCTCGCACCATCGCCGTCAGCCGGTTCTTGGCCGATCGCCTTGTGCAGCTCGGGCTGGCAGTTGACCCTATCGTCATCCCCAACGTCGTACCGGCATGCGAGCCGATGCCGATGCCCCTAGATGCTCCGCACGTCGTCAGCCATGTGTCGGTGATGGGTCCCGCCAAGAACTTGGACATGCTTTTGGAGGCGGTGAGCCGACTGCGCGCACGCCGCGCCGACTTCGTGGTCCGGCTGGTCGGGGGTGGCGAGAACCGGCCCGACCTCGAGACAGCAGCAGCCTCTCTGGCGCTTAACGGTGTGGTCGAGTTCACTGGGCGCAAGACCCCCGATGAAGTGCGGGCCGTGCTGGCGGAATCCGCATTCACAGTTGTAAGCAGCACGCACGAGACATTCTCCGTTTCGGCAGCCGAGTCGCTGATGTGTGGGCGCCCCGTGCTGTCGACTCGATGCGGCGGACCCGAGGAGTTCATCACGCCCGGCGTCGGCCGTCTGACCGACGTGGGGAGCGTGGACGAGCTGGTCGAGG
>Ga0209540_10003417_pt1 | contig 10815 bp, 9 predicted proteins | sample BarGraIncu01121A_FD_184501 | JGI IMG/M metagenome (GOLD analysis project Ga0209540, IMG submission 184501) | Arctic peat soil microbial communities from Barrow, Alaska - Barrow Graham LP Incubations 011-21A (SPAdes) (version 2) | ecosystem: Environmental > Terrestrial > Soil > Wetlands > Peat... | reverse complement strand
GGTCCCAGGCCTCGGCAACCTCCCGGCCCGTGCTGCTGGTCCACTTCGCGAGTGGTACGCCCGCGGTCATCTCGAACTCGAGTCTGTTGCTCGAGACCGCGACCGGGAACGCCGCGGCCCTCGATGTCGCGACCGCCAAGACGGCCTTCGTCGATCTGAGCCTGGGCTCGGAGACCTACCGCGCGACCACGGTTCCCATCCGCTCCTCGACCGGCGCGGTGGTCGCCGTCTTCGAAGCCGCCCTCCCGACGTCGACCGTGCGTGCCCTGAGCGCCGAGATCCTGGTCACGATGCTGGGGATCGGGCTGCTGGTCGTCGCACTCGGGGCGCTGGTGGCGGTCTGGGCCGCCCGGGCGAGCCTTCGCCCGCTCGCCAAGACCGCGTCGACGGCGGCCCGCATCACCCAGTCATCGCTCGCGGAGCGGATCGACTACTGGGGCCCCGGCGACGAGGTCGGGCTGATGGTCGCGGCGCTCAACGAGATGCTCGACCGCCTCGAGAGCGCGTTCGGCGAGCAGCGCCGCTTCACCGCCGACGCCTCGCACGAGCTGCGCACTCCGCTGGCGGTGATCTCCGGACACGTCGAGATGATGCGTGACCTGGACATGGATCCTGCCGAGCGCGACGAGGAACTCGCGCTCATCTCTGACGAGGTGGCTCGCATGGGCCGGCTGGTCGACGACCTGCTCGCGCTCGCGCGCCTCGAGTCGGCGACGCCGGGCGTCCAACAGCCGCTCGACGTCGCTTCCCTGCTCGAGGAGGCGGCGGCCCGCGGCCGCGGGCTCGGGCGGCGGACGATACGCGTCGAATCGGAGTCGGACCTGTGGGTCTCCGGCGAGCCAGATCAGTTGATGCAGGCGCTGCTGAACCTGATCGGCAACGCCGTTGCGCACACGGCCGACGGCGGTACGATTACGCTCCGCGCGGAGAAGCGCGGGGAGCGAGTGCTCATCACGGTGGCCGACAACGGTCCCGGGATCCGTCGCGAGGAGCTGGCGCGGGTGTTCGACCGGTTCTACCGTGCCCAGGGGCCGCGCGGCGGCTCGAGCGGCGGATCCGGGCTGGGGCTCGCCATCACCCGGCGCCTCGTCGAGCTCCACGGCGGGACGATCTCGGCGGACAACGGACCGGACGGCGGAGCGGTCTTCACGATCTCACTGCGGAGGATCGACGCACCCTAGCCGCGCCTGAGGGTGCGCGCGTCGCCCTCGCGCTTGGTGACGCCGCGCGCGTCGAAGTACTCGAGCAGCGGCACGACGTACTTGCGGCTCGTCCCCAGGATGTCGCGCGCGTCGCTCGCGAGCATCGTCGACTTCGCTTCCAGGTACTCGACGACCCGCGCCCGCGCCGCATCGACCGCTTCGGAGCTGAAGTGCAGGTCGGGGCCGAGCCGCACCACCTGCCCGGCGGCGACCAGCTTCGTGAGCGCCTTGCGCGCCACGCCCGCGTCGACCCCGGCCTCCGCTGCGAGTTCCGTCACCGTCCCCGGCGCCAAGCCCTGCGCCTGGAGCACGGGCAGAAGCGATGCGAGCGCCGTGTCCTCCTCTTCGAGGGCCGCGGCGGCGGCCTGCGGATGCCGCACCTCCCCGCCCACCACGCGCACGAGCCCGCGCGCTGCCGCGTGCTCGAGCACGGCGTCGAACACCTTGGCCGCCACGCGGCGGTCGACACGGTCGCGCAGAGCGCCGGCCGCGATGCCGGTGGTCTTGGGGTGCTCCTCATGGAAGCGGACGAGCTGGGTGAGCGCGCCGGACACCAGACGGTCGAGCCCCTCGGCGCTGACGAAGTAGGTGTCGCCCGCCACCTTGAAGCGCTCGAACGGGCCCCGGTTGAGGTCGTCGGCCACGCCCGCGCGCGGGAGTCCCAGCGCGGCAGCGACCTCCGCCGACGTCATCGGCACGCCTCGCGACGCCAGCAGGCCCGTCGCCGCGCCGCTGAGGTCGTGCGCCTTCAGCGCCTCGAGCAGCTCGCGCTCGGGGGACCGCAGGGTCGTGCGCCGGGGCGGCAGTGCGTCGAGCACCGTGCCGCCGCCGATCGTGAACACCGGCGAGTACGAGCGCACGATGAAGCGATCGTCGTAGCGTGGCGCAAGCGGCTCCTCCAGGCGCACCTGGGCGAGCGCGCGTCCGCCGGGCTCGAGGGTGTCGCGTCCGTCCATCAGCAGAACGCGCCCGATGACCTCGCGCGTCCCGTGGTGCACGTGCACGCGCACGCCGCTCTCGAACGGCTTCTCGTTGCCGGGAAGGTAGGTGAAGATCGCGTCGAAGCGATCGGTGACCTGCAGCGACCCGGGAGCCGCCAGGATGTCGCCGCGCTCGATCTCGTCGCGGTCGAGCCCCGCGACGTTGATGGCGACCCGCATGCCTGCGCTCGCCTCGGCCACCACCTGTGAGTGCACCTGCACGCCGCGGACCCGTCCGGACCGCCCCGAGGGCAGTACCTCGACCGGGTCGTCGCGGCGCACGGTCCCCGACCACATCGTGCCGGTCACGACGGTCCCGGCGCCCGCGATCGTGAACACGCGGTCGACCGGAAGCCTCATCGGCAGCGCGGCCTGGCGCGCGGGCGCGCCGCCCGCCACGGAATCGAGCGCCGCCTTCAGCTCGTCGAGCCCTTCCCCCGTCTTCGAGGAGACCGCCACAATCGGCGCGCCCTCGATGCCGGTTCCCACCAGCAGGCGCGCGATGTCATCCTTCACCATCGCAAGCCACTCCGGGTCGGCCAGGTCGGACTTCGTCACGGCGACCACGCCGCGCGAGATGCCGAGCAGGTCGATGATCGCGAGATGTTCGCGGGTCTGCGGCATCACCCCGTCGTCGGCAGCCACGACCAGCAACACCACGTCGATGCCCGTGGCGCCGGCGACCATCTGGCGCACGAACCGCTCGTGGCCCGGGACGTCGACGACGCCCATGCTGGCGCCGGACGGCAGCTCGAGACGCGCGAAGCCGAGCTCGATGGTGACGCCGCGTTCCTTCTCTTCGGGCAGACGATCGGGATCGGTCCCGGTGAGCGCCTTCACCAGCGCGGACTTGCCGTGGTCGATGTGCCCCGCCGTACCCAGGACGAGCGAGGTCACGCGTGCGCTCCCGCCGCGATCTCGGCCAGGCGATGGACGATCAGGCCCTCTTCGTGCGGCGCCAGCGTGCGCGGATCGACGACGACGCGGCCGTCGCGGATACGGGCGATGATCGCGGGACAGCTCAGGCGCAGCCGGGCCTCGAGGTCGTTGGCGCTCATGGTGCGCGGCACCAGCGTGACCACGGTCGTCGGTATGTCGGCCAGCGGGAGCGCGCCGCCACCCGCTCGGGACACGTCGGCCTCGGTCGCGACGATGAAGGTCTCGCCCGTGATCCCGGCGATGGCGGCGGCCAGCGCCTCCGCGCTCGCCTCGACGTCCTCGGGCGTGCGGATGAGCATCCACAGCGTCGGGATCTCCGCGAGCGCGCGGTCAGGGTCCAGGTACTGTCGCAGCGTCGCCTCGAGGGCGGCCAGCGTCATCTTGTCCAAGCGCAGCGCGCGGGCCAGAGGGTGCTTCTTGAGCCGGGCTATCATGTCGCGCTTGCCGGCGATGATGCCGGCCTGCGGGCCGCCCAGCAGCTTGTCGCCCGACACCGACACGACGTCGACGCCCGCCTCGATCGACGAGCGGACCGTCGGCTCGTCGGGCAGCCCGTACGGTGCGAGATCGATGAGCACTCCCGAGCCCTGGTCCTCGTACACGGGGACGCCGCGCTCGGCACCCAGAGCGACCAGGTCCGCGAGCGTGACCTCCTCGGTGAACCCGACGACGCGGAAGTTGCTCGAGTGGACCTTGAGCAGCAGGCCCGTCTTCGGCGTGATGGCCGTCGCGTAGTCGCGCAGGTGGGTCTTGTTGGTGGCGCCCACCTCGACCATCTTGGCTCCCGACTGACGCATGACGTCGGGGATGCGGAAGCTGCCGCCGATCTCGACCTGCTGGCCGCGGCTGACGATCGCCTCCTTGCGCGAGGCGAGGGCCGAGATGACGAGCAGCACGGCCGCGGCGTTGTTGTTGACCGCCATCGCGGCCTCGGCGCCCGTGAGGTCGCAGATCAGCCGTTCGACGTGGGTATGGCGACTCCCGCGCTCGCCGCTCTCGACGTCGTACTCGAGCGTCGAGTAGTCACCCGCGATGTCGGCGACCGCGCGCATCGCCGCCGCGGACAACCGCGAGCGGCCGAGGTTCGTGTGGACGATGATGCCCGTGGCGTTGATGACCGGGCGCAACGACGGGCGCATGCGCGCCTCGGCGCCACGGATCGCATCCGCAGACAGGCTGTCGGCATCGAAGGCGACGGTCTCGCCCGCCAGGATGGCGGCGCGCACCGCGTCGACGGCGTCACGGACGGCGTCGACCACCACCGACCGCGGGAACACCTTCTCCAGCGCGGCGAGGTCCTCGCGCTTGAGCAGTTCGTCGGTCTTGGGAAGCGAGCGCAGGAGCGTCTTCTTATCCATGGGTAGGGATTCTACCCGACCTGCCGGCAGGGGCGGGCGAGCCGATCACTCCACGGTGCGTCACGGCCGCACGGTGGGCCCTACGCCACGGTGACGACGTCTGACGCCCCCGCGAGGACACCGGCGGATCCGGCCATGTCCCCGACCTCTCCGACCGCGAGGTCGTCCTTCAGCCCCAGGAAGTCGAGGCAGGTGCCGCACGACTTGATGATCGTCCCGGCTCCGGCGAGCAGGCGAAGATCGTCGAGCGAATCGGATCCCTCACACGTCAGGCGCACGCCCCCGTTCATGAACATCAGGCGCTCGGGGCGGTCCTCCGAACGGGCGAGCGAGTAGATGAGGTTGCGCATCAGCGCCCGACCGAGCTGCTCGTCGCCCGTGCCGAGGCTGTCGGTGAGGAACCAGAACGTCTTGGCCATGGTGTTCGTCCTTCAGTCGGTGACGGTGATGTGACCGGGGTCCCCGGCCGCCGCGTGGCCGATCACGGCAGCGCCCACTGCGCGCGCCGAGAGGGCGGCGACGAGACCGTCGGCCTTCCGGGGGTCCACGGCCATCAGCAGGCCGCCGCTCGTCTGCGGATCGCACAGCACGCGCCAGCGCGCGAGGTCTTCGATGGGAGCATCGGGCGCCGTGGGTGCAGGACGTCCGGGCCAGTCCGTGAACGCGGAGGCGAACTCGATCACCTCGGCCGTCCTCCCCGGGACGACCCCCTGCGCGGCGTACCTCAGCACACCGGCGAAGAGCGGCAGCGCGCCGAAAACCATCTCGCCGGCGCACCCGCTTCCCTTCAGCATCTCGTGGAGATGACCCGCGATACCGAAGCCGGTGACGTCGGTGGCCGCGTGGACACCGACCTCTTGCATCGCCTCGCAGGCGTCGCGGTTGAGCGTGGCCATCGATTCGATCACCCCGCGTGCCGAATCCTCGTCCTCGAGCCCCTGTTTCAGGGCGGTGCCGATCACGCCGGTCCCGATCGGCTTCGTGAGGACGAACACGTCGCCGGGCTCCGCGCCCACGTTGCGGACGACGCGATCGGGATCCACGATGCCGAGCACTGAGAGCCCGAACTTCGGCTCCTTGTCGTCGATCGTGTGGCCGCCCACGACGATGACGCCGGCCTCACGGCAGACGTCCCCGCCGCCCCTCAGCACCTCAGCGACGATCTCGGGCCCGAGCGAACACGGGAACGCGACGAGGTTCATCGCGGTCAGCGGGCGTCCGCCCATGGCGTACACGTCGGACAGCGAGTTCGCCGCGGTGATGCGGCCGAAGTCGTAGGGGTCGTCGACGATCGGCGTGAAGAAGTCGACCGTCAGCAGCAGCGCGGTGTGGTCGTCGAGCCGGTACACCGCGGCGTCGTCGGACGTCTCGAACCCGACCATGAGGTCGTCCGAGTGCGAGGGGACCAAGGTGTCGAGGATGGCCTGCAGGTCCGCCGGACCGTACTTGGCCGCTCAACCCGCCTTGGTGGAGAGTTGCGTGAGGCGAACCTTCTCCACGGGTGGCCTTTCTGCGCTCGGCGGGCGTTGTGCGATGCAATCCATAAGGATACATGATTCGACGCCCGCGCGAGCGGATGCGCGGCTGCGGCCTACGGACCATGACGGTAGGGGCCGCTCAGCCCCGTGGCATGTGGGCGAGCACGCGACGCACGAACTCGAGCCTGATGCCGCGCACCTTGGCGAGCTCGACGAAGCGAGCGACCGTGCGACGGACCGCGGGATCGGCGGAGAGAACGTAGCGCACGACGCCGTCGGGCTCCGCCGACGCCACGACGATCCCGCCGGAGACAAGGTCGTGCAGCACCGTCTCGACCTCATGATCCCTACGACCCAGCCGGCCGACGAGGTCCGCGAGACCCGCGCTCACACCGCCGCTGTGCTCAAGGTAGACGACGACGTCCCACGCTGCGAACGAGGAGAGGTTCGCATCGACGAATACGTCGACGCCGGGGTCCCCCGAGCCCGAGATGTCGTCCATGCGTCCTCCCCCGAAGGTCGCGTGTGAACGCTGTCACTATACTCCCGCGCGGTGCCCGGGAAAGGTAGTCGGAGCCGACCGACGGCAGTCGGCGGCGTCGCGTCCACGGCGATGGAACGACCCTGGTGGCCCCCCTGGGATTCGAACCCAGACTGTGCCGGGTTTAAGCCGGCTCCCTCTGCCAGTTGGGGTAGGGGGCCTCGTGGGCCTCGTGGGCTAGCCCGCCCGTTGCGCCTCCGCGAGCACCACCCCGTAGAGGATGTCGTGCTCGCTCACAACCGTTGCATCGACACCGGCCAGCGCCATGATCGTCTCGAGTATCAGCGCGCCCGCGACGATGACGTCCGCTCGCTCGGGGTCCATCCCGACGACGTCACGTCGCTCGGCCAGCGGCAGCGCCGCGAACCGCGCGAGCAGGTCGGCCACGTCGCCGCCCGTCAGGTGCGACAGGTGCACGCGCTCGGGATCGTAGACGGCGAGTTCCTGCTTGACCGCCGACAGCGTGGTCCCCGTCCCCGCCAGGGTGATCAGGGTGCGTGGTCGGGAGCGCATCCCGTCGAAGAACGGGCGCATCTGGTCGGCGACCCACGCCGAGGCATCCCGGAGCTCCCCGGCGGTCGGCGGGTCGGAGTGCAGGAACATGTCGAGCACGCGGCGCGAGCCCACGTCGAGCGAGCGGGCGGCATCGACCTCGATGGCGCGCCCGGCCTCGGTGTCGTGCGCCGATCCGAACACCAGCTCCGTGGAGCCACCGCCGAGGTCGGCCACGAGGATGTCGTCGTCATCGATCCGGTAGGTCGCGCCGGAGAAGGACAGCCGCGCCTCGGTCGCGCCGGGGATGATCCGCGGGCGCACGCCGGCTCGCTCGACGCGGTCGGAGAAGTCGCCGCCGTTCGACGCGTCGCGCGCGGCCGAGGTCGCCACGGCGGTCACGGAACAGGCACCGAGGCGCTCGGCCTCCTCGACGAAGCCGCCGACCGTCCGCGCGACGCGGTCGATGCCGGCCTCCGAAAGCCGCCCCGACGCGTGCAGCCCCTCTCCGAGGTGCGTCACGACCGTGCGGCGGACGACCTCGTCGACCGACTCGCCGTCGGTGTCGGCCACGAGCAAGCGGGTGGTCACGGTCCCGATGTCGATCACCGCGACGCGCACCGCACCGGGTCCGGGGTCGCCTCTATGCGGATGAGTGTCCATGGACCGATGGTATCAGGAGGAGCTGACAGCGGGGCGGCACGGCGAACCGTCGCACGCGAGGGGCGCCGGACCGGGCGAAAGACGCTCGAGCACACCCTCCCCGACCGGGTCCGCGATGCCCGCGAGCGCAGCTGCGACACGGGCGTGCAGACACTTCACGGCGAGCGGGTCGGCCTGTCCGGCCACGCCGACGGATGCGCACGGGTCCACACCGCCGCCTTCGGACCTGCGCGCCGCGCGGTACGCGGCGTCGGCGATGAGAAGGCGCGCAGCGAGCCCCGGATCGGCCGCCGCGCGCTCGGCCCAGCCGCGATGCTCCCCGGCCGACTCGAGATCATGCACGGCGGAGACGAGATACGGGCAGGTGAGCCAGAAGGTCGTGGGAAAGGGCGTGGAGGCTCCGAGCTGCGGAGCGACGGCGATCGCCGTGGGGAAGCCATACGCACACCGGGAGACCACGCGCCACCGACCCCGCGGCGCCCTGCCGAGCTGTCGCGCGACGATCGTCGTGTCGTCAGGGCTCAATGGAGGTCGACGCAGGCGAGGACACGCCGAACACCAGGTCCAGCACATCCTGCACGATCGAGGTGGCTGCGGCACCGGCCATCGACGCGGTGGCCGAGTCGCTGGCGGCCGCCGACCCGTCGGGGATGACGACGTAGACGTGCTCGCCCTTCTTGGTGAAGCCGAGCTTCTCGCGGGCCGCCTTCTCGACGCCCGCGGGCGTCTGAAGCGCGGCGACCTCCTCGGTGAGCGTGGCCTGCCGGGCGCGCAGCGCCTGGTACTGCTGCTCCTTGGTGGCGGCACGGCGCGAGGCCTGGTACTCGAGCTTCAACGCGGGATAGAGCGACCATCCCATCACCACCACCAGCGCGACGATCGCCACCGGAAGCCATGGGCCCGCGGGACGCAGGTCCGTGCGACGCGCCGGAGAGGCCTTGCGTGGTGCGGCCTTGGACCCGCGCGTGGCAGCGGGCTTGCGGGCGGTGGAGGAGCCGCGCCGAGCCGCCCCACCGCTCGAAGTGGTGGTCGGTTTCGTGCGTCGCGAGGCCCCGCGCTGCGTCGAAGTGGTGCGTCCCATGCGTGGGTGTTCCTGTGAGAAGGCCTGCGTAGCCGGCGGGGTTCCCGCCCGGTCGCAACCATGGTACCACGCGCTGTCAAAACCATAGACCTGTACTGGAGCGTGAGGCGACGTGCCGCCTGTGAGCAGGGGGTACGCGAAGCGAGGCGGAGGAGCCGCGTTAGAGGGTGATGACCCGGACGAGGTCGGTCGACCCGATCACGCCGGCGGTGGTCCCGGCGGTCAGGACGGCGCGCTCCCCGGCTCCGGCCAATCCGAGACGACGCGCGGCATCCACGGCCGTGTGGGTGGTCTCCTCGATGGTGCGCGTGGGTGCGACCACGGCGCAGATGACACCCCACACGATCGCCAGCGCGCCTGCCACCGCGACGTGCGGCGTGACGGCCAGCACGGGCTGAGACGGGCGCAATGAAGCAACCGCGCGCGCCGTCGCACCGCTGGAGGTGGCGGTCACGATGACGCGAGCATCCGTGTCGCGCGCGAGCGCGACCGCCGCCGCTGCGACCGGCGAACCCGCGGCCGCCTCGCCGGGCGGGACCGGGACGGAAGGGCCGGCGTCCTCGGCGGCCCTGCACACGCGGTCCATCGTCTCGACGGCCTGCACCGGGAACTCTCCCACCGCGGTCTCCTCGGAGAGCATGACGGCGTCGGCGCCTTCGAACACGGCGGTGGCCACGTCGGAGGCCTCGGCTCGCGTGGGCGACGGAGCGTGCGTCATCGACTCGAGCATCTGGGTCGCGACGATCACGGGCCGACCGGCCGTCCGGCATGTCTCCACGATCCGCCGCTGCGCGGGAGGGACGCTCTCGGGCGAGGTCTCGACCGCAAGATCTCCGCGCGCGACCATCACCGCGTCGGCGGCCGAGACGATGGCGTCCAGGTCGCCGAGCGCCTCGTACTTCTCGACCTTGGCCACGATCGGGACCACGCGGTCGCCCATCGCCGCGCGGAGGCGTTCGACATCGCGAGCGCTGCGCACGAACGACTGCGCGATCAGGTCCACCCCCGCGTCCAGGCCCCACGCCAGCAGTTCGAGGTCTCGCGGGGTCACGCCGTCCACCCGGAGGCTGACGCCGGGGACGTTGACGCCCTTGTGGGAGCTGAGCACCCCGCCGCGCACGACGCGCGTGACGACGTTGCCCCCGCGGGCCGAGAGCACGCGCAACTCGAGGCCGCCGTCGTCGAGCAGGATCCGATCGCCCTCGGAGACGTCCGCGGCGAGCCCGTCCCAGCTGACGCACGCGCGGACCGCGTCGCCGGCGCCCTCGCCGGCCGACAACACGAACTCCGACCCCTCGACCAGCGCGGTGCCCGGGGCCATCTCGCCGACCCGCAGCTTCGGTCCCGGCAGATCGAGCAGCACGCCGACGACGCGAGCGGAGGTCGCCGCCCACGCCCGGATGGCTGCCAGGCGACGCGCCAGCTCGGGAAGCTCGCCGTGTGACGCGTTGAGTCGCGCCACGTCGACGCCGGCGGCCAGCACCCGTTCCAGCACTCCCGGCTCGTCACACGCCGGTCCGATCGTCGCGACGATCTTCGTCCTGCGAGGACCTGTCATCGCACTCGCCGTCCCGCCTAGTGGATCTGTAGGCCGCGCTAGCGGCTGATGTTGTAGAACGCCCGCATGCCGGGGAAGTCGGCGGAGTCGCCGAGCTCCTCCTCGATGCGCAGCAACGCGTTGTACTTGGCCACGCGGTCGCTGCGGGCGGGAGCGCCGGTCTTGATCTGTCCGGCGTTCACGGCCACGGCAACGTCCGCGATCGTGGTGTCCTCGGTCTCACCGCTGCGGTGCGAAATCACGCAGGTGTAGCCCGCGCGCTTCGCCATCTCGATGCAGTTCAGCGTCTCAGTGAGCGACCCGATCTGGTTGAGCTTGATCAGGATGGAGTTCGCCACGCCCAGTTCGATGCCACGGCCCAAGCGCTCCGGGTTGGTGACGAACAGGTCGTCACCAACGAGCTGCACGGTGTCGCCGATGCGGTCGGTGAGCGACTTCCAGCCGTCCCAGTCCTCCTCGGCCATGCCGTCCTCGAGGGAGATGATCGGGTAGCGCTCGGTGAGGTCGGCCCAGAAGTCGACCA
>Ga0209540_10003415_pt1 | contig 10817 bp, 10 predicted proteins | sample BarGraIncu01121A_FD_184501 | JGI IMG/M metagenome (GOLD analysis project Ga0209540, IMG submission 184501) | Arctic peat soil microbial communities from Barrow, Alaska - Barrow Graham LP Incubations 011-21A (SPAdes) (version 2) | ecosystem: Environmental > Terrestrial > Soil > Wetlands > Peat... | reverse complement strand
TTCCATGAGTAAATGCGACTTCAATATCCTCGCCCCTGAGATGAATGAGAGGATAAAGTCCCTCCTTGTTCATGTTCTCATTCAGGAGATCTGCCAGCCCGTTCCTCGAAAAGAATTTATTGCCGTTGAAATTGATTACCAGTCCGGAATTAAGATATACGTAGTTCTTCAGCATTGAATCCACGTATTCCGAGATGTAGAAATAGTTACCGAACATTACTTCATCCGGCTCAAATATAACTTCAACGCCGTTCTCTTCAGTGGTGGCTTTCTGCGGGTGATCCTGAGAAGTAACGCCAAGTTCAAATTCTACCACCTTTATCTGGCCGTCGCGTATTGATCTGATAATGAATTTAGATGAAAGTGCATTAACTGCCTTCACTCCGACGCCGTTAAGTCCGACAGATTTCTTGAATGCCTTGGAATCGTATTTAGCTCCTGTGTTCATTCTTGAAACGGCATCGAGTACCTTGCCGAGGGGTACACCGCGGCCATAATCACGCACCCTGACCTCCCTGCCATTTATCGAGACATCAATTTTCTTCCCGAATCCCATCATGTATTCATCAACGGCATTATCCATCACTTCTTTCAGCATAACATAAATTCCGTCATCCTGCGATGAGCCGTCGCCAAGCTTGCCGATGTACATGCCAGGTCTCAGCCTTATATGCTCACGCCAGTCAAGGGTTTTAATATGTTCTTCTGAATATCCTACTACCGTCATTTTTCAGAAATTTTGCGCAAATATAGTCAAATAGAGATGTTACTTCTTACCAATTTTTCAACAATTGACCATTTTTATCATCCGGCTATGGCAGATAGAAGTCTGATAATGAATCAATATGACTGAGGAACAAAAACTTAATAACAATTGGAATTTATAAATAAAATAATCCTCTTCCCCGTTTCCCATTATACACATCTTCTTCCTTAGATATTAATGGACCAATAATCCGATAATTAAAATTTAATCAGGTTTAGTTCGGTTGGTAAAGATAAATTTTAGCAGTTATTCAGTGGATTTTACCATTTACGCCACGAATGTGGCGTAATATTAATAACCCCCGGCGAAACCGGGGGTATATGACCAATAGATGATTTAGAGCCCTGAAAGGGCTCAATATATTAATGTTCTACCCCTAAACGATATTAAGCTCCTTCAGAGCTTGAGGTAGTAGTGTGGGTTATACCCCCGGTTTCACCGGGGGTTATTCACATACGGCTCTTTCAGAGTCTGTTGCCGCAATAAAAAAGACATAATCCGTCATTTAAAACAATTAATAAAAATTAAATCACAGTAATAATCAGTATATTAATTAAGCATCAGCGCCGGCAGAAGCCGGGTCACAGAATTAATGCCGTCACCTCCATAACCGATCTCTTCCTGCTATAATCCAGTCCCTTCAGATCGAAGTCCCATCGCCAGGTCTCTTTCAGGATGCCCTCAGGGAGATCAGTTATAACGGTCTTATCCTCAGTTACATTGCCGGAGGAATCAGTAAATATTTCTGCAGTGTCTGTAATCAGAATCGATTTGTGCCGGTTCAGGAACCTCAAATGGCTTTCCTGGATCTTTTTCCTGAAATTAAAGAGATCAGCCTCGTCTGCCCTTGCCTTTCTTTCGAGCATTCTTAAAGGCATTGCCTCAAGCTGTGTCATTATATTAAGCGAAATAACAGTTCCCGGATCTTTAAGACTGAATTCAGGTATCTCAATCTCGTCCAGGGATTTTAGCTTATTTAAAAAAGTGCGTTTCCCTGCTTTTCGCCATACCTCATCAATGAGACCGCCCGAGATATCCTGTTCAGAAAGCTCAATATTTTTGAATTTTTTTACCTGGTCTCTCACAGCAGGAGGGTGGACTATATCGATCAGACAAATATGTTTTGTCCTTTCTGCCAGCTCGGTCAGAGGCAGTTCAAGAAGCCATCCGCTGCCAAGAACTGTTATTTTTTCAGGGCGATCATTGTCTGTTGCTTTAAGGATAAAATCCCTGCAATGTTTTTCATGGCTCTGCCATCCATTACCCTGGTTCAGATGACGGTATATAAGTCCCTGCTGGTAATCATAATATCCCATTTTATGAAGGATCCTTCGGTATGATTGGGAAATTATCATTTGCTGCCTCTTTCATCCCTGATCTTCTGAAGCTCTTCCTTCATCATTTCCTGGAATTTTGCAGCGAGTTCATCGCAGTTATCGGTTCCGAAAGATTCAGGACTGACCGGATCCAGGACCCTGAGGTCTATTTTATGAAATCCACCGAAAATGATCCCATGCTTTGGCAGGACGTTGCCTGTTCCATCCATTATTACCGGCAATATTGCCGTTTTGGTAGTAATGGCCAGCTGAAAAGCTCCTCTCTTGAAGAAGCTGATCTGGTTATCGGCCGATCTGGTGCCCTCAGGGAAAATCATTATTGAAATATCTTTTTTAAGGCATTCATACGATTCTTCCATCATTTTTGCTTTGCTTACCTTGTCTCCCCTGTCGACTAAAATATAATCCGCCATCCTGACGTACCAGCCAAGCACCGGTACTCCGATTACTTCTATTTTAGAGATCCATTTGAACCTGTACCTTAGGCAGTAAATGATCAGAATATCAAGAATGGACTGATGGTTGCAGATAATGACGTAAGTTGTTCCCGGTATTGCCTTTTCCCTTCCTTTAACTTTTATCTTCCAGATAGGTACAAGATGTGAAATGACATTGGCCTGGCAAACCAGCAGCCAGTGAATAACTACCCTGTTTCTGTCAAAAGAAAGAACCAGCAGCCAGATAATAAATATGACCGGCAGGAAGATAAGCATGATCGCTATCCCTATCAGCCATACGATTATTGATCTCAGAATATCCATGCAAAAACGCTATTAAAAAATAATCCTGTTCAACAGGGCGAATATCTAAAAAAAATTAAAAAGCTCATCATCATTCAGAAAAACTTTACCCTCCCTGAAGATTGATGATATGTCTTCAGGCATATGCCTGGATCCTGCGATTTTTTTAGCATACTCCGAAAGCATACCAGGTTCTTCAATAATGCATTCCTGTATTATTCCATCCTTTACAGAGAGATGAATTGTCAGTGCAATGCCATTTATATCAAACTTATTCTTAAACTGGTAAGATGGCCCGTAACCATAGTTCCATTCCCATGTCCGGTACTTTGAATCTGCAAGCTTATTTATTTCTGTGCTCTCATCCGGGGAGAGATTAACTTCCAGATTTTCATCATTCTGGCTAATAAAGAACTGAAGCATTTTTTGTTTCAGTTCGTTAATATTTTTTATTGAATCCAGCCGATCTTTAAGATTTGTAACAGGAGAGGGATTTGATCCAACAGCGCGTGAAAAGTAGCACGAATTATCCTTCCTTATAGATCTTTTCATAATATCCAGCTGAGAATCAAAAAGCAAAGTGCCATGGTGAAGAACCCTGTCGCGCCATACATGTTCGGCGTTCCCTGAAATCTTGAGGCCATTGACCTTCAGGTCATTCTTTCCTTCAAATTTAGCCTCAACACCTGCCGTTGCAAGAAATTTTATTACCGGCTGCGTGTATTTTCTGAAATCGACCTGCTTCCCGGGTGTGCTGTTTAAAATGAATGAAAAATTAAGATTGCCCTGATCATGAAATACTGTCCCTCCGCCGGAGATCCTTCTAATAACCGGGATATTATTCCTGGTGATATATCTTGTATCCGTTTCCCGGTGAGGCGCCTGGTGCTTGCCTATTATCACCGCCGGGTTGTTGATGCCGAGAACCAGAAATTCTTCCTTCCTGTTCTTAAGCAGGTATTCATCAACTGCAAGGTTGAAGAAAGGATCGGTAGTGGTAAGGTTAAGTATGAACATGTAAAAAATATAGGAATTTAACTCTCCTCCTTTCCCGTTTCCCCCAAGGGGGAAAAGCTCCTGAACTCCTTCCCCCGTGGGGGAAGGTCGGGATGGGGGTAAATTTTAAACTAAGCGATATTATTAAAATACTCCTTATTGACAAGTATCTTCTTATCAGTCAATTCATACAGTTTATATAGCCCCCAACCTATAAATGCACCAACCATTGATCCGCAGACAACATCGCCCGGGTAGTGAACCCCAAGGTAGATCCTGCTGTATCCGATTACCGATGCCCAGATGATAATGCTTATGGTATACCATCTTTTTTTAATGAACATAAGGCTCAGAAAAGCGACGTTAAAAGAATTTGAGGCATGTGATGAAACGAACCCGTAGAGACCTCCGCATTCACCTTTTACAAGATGCACCATGCCTGCAAGAGAAGGCTCATGACAAGGTCTGAGCCTCATGAAAATATTTTTAAACAGTTGCACTGAAACCTGGTCGGCAAGTGTAACGGCAATAATAATAAATGGTATTATGATGAGGAATTTCCTCTTGTATTTAAAGCCAAGATACAACAGAATGGCCAGGTAAAGCGGGGCCCAGATAACACGACCGCTTATCGCGTACATCACAGTGTCCCAGAATGGTGAATTGTGCGAATTCAGGAACAGGAAGAGCTGCTGGTCAAGATGCTGAAGCATATAATTATCAATCGTTTGTAAGGACTTTCCAAAGCATATCTTTCAGCGTGGAAAGACCCAGCCCTGTAATGGAAGAAATAAATACCCGCTGAACATCAGGCAGGTCTTTCCTTGTCTCATTCATAAGCTCCTCATCGAGCAGGTCAGATTTTGAAATTGCAAGGATCCTTTTTTTATCGAGCAGCTCCGGGTTGTACATTTTTAATTCATTGACCAGGATCTCGTACTCCTTTCGGATATCTTTGGTGTCGGCAGGGACAATAAACAGCAGTACCGAGTTCCTTTCAATATGTCTCAGAAATCTTATTCCCAGTCCTTTCCCTTCATGAGCCCCCTCAATAATCCCTGGGATATCGGCCATCACGAACGATTTATTGTCCCTGTAGGCCACAATACCAAGGTTTGGTGAAAGAGTAGTAAAGGCGTAGTCAGCAATTTTAGGCTTTGCGGCCGAGACAACCGACAGAAGAGTCGATTTGCCGGCATTTGGAAATCCTACAAGCCCTACATCGGCGAGAATTTTTAATTCAAGTACATACCAGTTTTCAACCCCCTTTTCACCAGGCTGTGCATATCTTGGAGTCTGGTTTGTTGATGATTTGAAATGGACATTGCCCTGCCCACCACGGCCACCCTGGGCAAGTATCTTTTCCTCGCCATGAGCGGTAATCTCAAAGATAAATTCTTCCGTCTCTCCGTTTCTGGCTACAGTACCGAGAGGAACTTCAATAAAAACATCCTTGCCATCGGCTCCTGAAGATTGCTGGGAGCCTCCGCCGATGCCATTCCCGGCAAAGATATGGCGCTGGTACCTGAGATGAAGCAAAGTCCACATCTGGTCGTTCCCGCGCAGGATGATATTACCACCCCGGCCTCCGTCGCCTCCGTCAGGACCTCCCTTGGGAACGAATTTCTCCCTGCGAAGGTGAGCCGAACCGGCGCCACCGTTGCCTGCACGGCAGAATACTTTAATATAGTCTACAAAATTAGAACCTGACATGATCTAGTATTAATTTATTTATATTATTAATATACAATATATTATAAAAATTGGTTTCCAGCCGTTACGCCCCCCTGAAGGGGGGTTAATCCGGTAAACAGTATCAGCCCCCCTTCAGGGGGGTATGGGGGGGTCAAATCAGTTTCTTCATTTCCCCGGAGAGCCTTATGAAGATATCATCAATTGTCCCCATTCCATTAACGGGTTGATATATTCCGCGTTTGCGGCAATATTCAATTATAGGTTCAGTCTTGGCCTTGTAAACATCGATTCTGTTTTCAATCACGGCAGGATCCTTGTCGTCTGGTCTTCCTGACTGTTCTGCCCTTGCGATCAATCTTTTTACTAACTCATCATGATCAACATCAAGAACAAGCATGCTGTCGATCTTCATTCCCCTGGCATTCAGCATCTTTTCGAGCTCTTCTGTCTGGGCGACGGTTCTTGGGAAACCATCAAACAGGAAACCGGCAACTCCTTTTGTGCTGTCGATCTTAGCGGCGATCATCTCAATAACCACCTCATCGGGCACAAGTTCTCCCTTCGACATGATTGAGCTCATTTTTCCCCCCAGCTCGGTTCCTGCGGTAATTTCTGCTCTAAGCATATCGCCGGTTGAAAGATGCCTGAGATTGAATTTTCCGGCAAGTTTTACAGACTGTGTTCCCTTGCCTGATCCAGGAGGGCCAAAAATCAAAAAATTAATCATATAATACGTTTAATTAAAAAATATTATAAATAGTTGCTTTGAATTATCCCACTAGAGTATACACTGATGGAAGGTTGCGGCCATATCCGTCATAATCAAGTCCATAGCCCACAACGAAATCGTTGGGTATCCTGAATCCCACATAATCAACAGGAATTTTTTTCTTGTAGGCATCAGGTTTGAAAAGAAGCGTTGCAATCTTAACCCCTGTCACCTTTCTTATTTTAAGCTCCCCGACAATCAACTCAAGAGTATGACCGGTATCGACAATATCTTCGAGGACAATCACCTCCATACCTTTAATATCTTCATTCCAGCCGATAAGCTCCTTTACAGAGCCTGATGACCTTGTTCCCTGATAGGATGCCAGCTTTACAAACGAAATGCGGGCTTTAAGGTCGATCTTTTTAAAGAGATCGGCTGCAAACAGGAAAGCGCCGTTGAGTATTCCCAGAAAAACCACATCCTTACCCTTATAGTCACGATTGATCTCTTCAGCCATCTCACCAATTCTTTTGCTGATGTCCTCGCCAGAGATTATCTCCCTGAATTTCTTATCGAGTATAACTGTTTCTCTCATAACGGATTTATTTGAACCGGAAGCCGGTGCGAAAATATGAAAATAATAGCTTATTTTTGCCCTGGCCGGGAAGTTTAATTTAATTTCTTACGATGAAACCAGTTGTTAGCATTATAATGGGAAGCACATCAGACCTGCCTGTAATGGAGAAAGCTGCCCAGGTTCTGAACGATTTTAAAATACCCTTCGAGATGAATGCCCTATCGGCCCACAGAACGCCGGAGGAAGTAAGGGTTTTTGCTGAAGGAGCTGCCGGAAGGGGAATAAAAGTGATTATTGCAGCGGCAGGAATGGCTGCCCACCTCCCGGGAGTGATCGCAGCTATGACACCGGTACCGGTGATTGGTGTCCCTATCAAAGCTTCGCTCGAAGGACTCGATTCAATATTATCGATTCTCCAGATGCCTCCCGGAATTCCTGTCGCAACTGTAGGAGTCAACGGAGCCCAGAATGCAGGAATCCTTGCAGCTCAGATAATAGGTACAGGCGACCAAAAAATAATGAAGGAGGTAGTAAAATACAAGGAAAGCCTCAAGAAGAAGATCGTTGAAGCTAACGAGGAACTCAAAAAAGTAAAATTCGACTACAAAACAAACTGATAAATCCATTAACCGCAAAGACCGTTAAGCCCCGATTACTCGCACTTACGCGAAGATCGCAAAGAACTGAAAGACATTGTTTTAACTTTGCGCCCTTTGCGCATACTTTGCGAACTCTGCGGTTAAAAAGGACCTTTTAAATTGCCTCCAAATACTCTACTTCAATCAATCATTTTTGACAGGATTGATTTTTTTTATAAATTAGTGGATTATAACTGAATCACTTGTTCTCGCTGCACAAGACATCAGTTGCATTTTTTATTATTTTTCTCTCATCTTCCGCAATCCGGGGCAATCCGTTCACTATCCGTGCCGGGGCCGGAGAGAGAGGAACGGGATTGTTTTGCACAATAAAGAGCGGATTCTGGTCATCATTTTCCAGCCAGTCTTTGCTGGCATACAACAGTTCATTCTCTGCCGGAGTGAACTACGAGAACCGGTTCGGGATACCAGAGCTTGGAACATGTATGGCAGGAGTTATCTTCCCGGCCGGGAAAAGCTCCGTGGGCGTCATATATTCATATTTCGGTTACCCGGAATTCAGAAGGAATATGGGAGGCATTTCATGCGGAATGCCGCTGAGCAGAAATGTTTCAGCCGGCGTTCAGGTTGACTATTTTTCAGAAATCGTGCCGGGAGAATACGACAAAATCAGAATCCTCACATTTGAGGCAGGAGCTGCTTTTAATCTGTCTGAAAAAGTGACTGCTGTCATTCACCTCTTTAACCCGGTCCCAAATTCCATCAGAAAATCATTATTGCCATCAACGATTACAGCCGGTGCTGGAATTGATCTTAGTAAAACTCTGTTTGCAGGCGTCGAGGCAGAAATGAGCACGGATGAAAATATTATTATAAGGAGTGGTTTTGAGTATGAAGCTGTCAAAAAATTCTGGATCCGGGGAGGCTTCAGTACTGAAAATTCATCATTCAGCTTCGGGCTTGGATATCTCTTGAAATCCATGAAAATAGATTTAAGTTTTTCTACACACGACAGACTTGGAGTCACTTCGTCGGTATCATTAATCTATAAAATCCGGTAATACTAAAAATGAAATCCATTAACCGCAAAGATCGCAAAGCACACGCTAAGATCGCAGAGATGATTATGAATTAATTAAATATGGTATAATTATGACTGAGAATGAATTATCAAATATAATAATTGGATATGGCATTAGCGTTCACCAATCGCTGGGACCAGGATTATTGGAAAGTGCTTACAAAGAGTGCCTTTATTACAAACTGCAAAAGGCAGGATTCAAGGTTGAAAAAGAAAAACCAATGCCTCTTATATTTGAAGAAGTTAAGTTGGAATGCGGATATAGGATTGACCTTCTGGTTGAAGGGAAAGTTGTTATTGAAATAAAAAGTGTCGATGCATTAAATGATATCCATCTGGCTCAAACATTAACATATATGAAATTAGGCAATTATAAACTTGGCCTTCTTATGAATTTTAATGTCTTGCTCCTGAAAGATGGAATCCGAAGAGTTGTAAACAAATTATAGGAATATCTTATTTCATATAATTATATGATTTCCAGCTTATCCTTTGTGTCCTTTGCGCAAATCTTTGCGCCCTTTGCGGTTAAAAAGCATCTATTTTCTGCTAAAGAAAAACTTATAGTATTTCTTGCATTTTTATTTCTGCTCTACAATGTAAGTTTTGGCCAGGCTGAAAGTAATACCGAAATAATATCAAATATTGCCGAGGAGCTTGCTGCCGAAGACAATGATCCCGAAGCTGCAGCTCTTTATCTTGAATACCTTAATGATCTTATAGAGAATCCTGTAAAGATCAATCTGAGAGATGAGAATGATTTATCAAGGTTATTTTTCCTGTCGGATTTCCAGGTAAAGTCTCTTGCCGACTATATCAGAAGAACCGGTAATGTTGTCTCAATCTATGAAATAGCATCCGTCCCCGGATTTGATCAGCATACCGTTGAAATGATGTCGCCATTTATTTCCCTGAAAGAAAATGACGCCGGCTCATCTGACAGTTTAAGTGTAAGAAGTACACTTCTAACAAACTTAATCCTCAAACCTGGGGAGAAAGACACTTCGTACCTCGGTTCACCTTTAAAAATACTTGCAAAATACAGTATAGCTGCAGGCAGGTTTTCGGCCGGCCTCACCACTGAAAAAGATGCTGGTGAAAAATTCTTTACCGGTTCCCCGCCATTCCCTGAGTTTCTGTCTGCATACACTTCATACTCCGGGAAAGGGGTAATCAGAAAGGTTATTCTCGGGGATTTCTCATTAAGGTTCGGGGCAGGCACCAGCATTAATACAGCTATGCGAACCGGGATACAGCTGACAGCACCCGGTTTCATGACTATAAGGGACAACTTAAGACCTTATACCTCAACTGATGAAAACAATTTTTTCAGGGGGGCAACAGCAGATCTGGCTGTCAAAAATGCAGAAGTGATATTGTTCTATTCCCGGAACAGGATCGATGCAACCCCCGTATTATCTTCTGACTCAGTAATTTCATCCATCATAAGTATTTATAAGTCAGGGTTGCATAACACATCATCCCTCCTGCTAAAGAAGGACCTTCTCACCGAAACAGTATATGGAATGAGCCTCTCATATAATTTCAGATTCATGAGGGTCGGAGCCAACTGGTCGGAAACCTGGCTTTCAATTCCACTGCAGAGGAATGCAGATGATCCGGAAAGCATCCATGACTTTGAAGGAAATAAAAACCGGCTGTTGTCAATAAATTATAATACAGTCTCAGGCAGGATAATGATTTACGGGGAGATGACAGTGAATAATTTCAGGAATTTGGCATTTGTCAACGGTGCCACACTCAGGCCTTCCGACAGGCTTTCAGTCAATGTTTTATGGAGGAAATACTCATACGGTTATACTTCCTTTAACGGGAGAGGTCCGGGAAGCAGCTCATCTTCAGCCAACGAGCAGGGGATAACAGGAAATTTCAGTTTTGAAGCAGCAAAACATCTCTTCATTTCTGCCGGATATGATGTTACTCATTATCCATGGCTTAAGTACAGGTGCAGCTTCCCGTCAATGTCGCGCAAGGGAGGAATAGTATTACGATACCTGCCTACAGAAAAACTAAATTTTGAGTTCTCTTACGATTACAGGTATTCGATGATCAATAATCAGAAAGCATCAGGAATTGCCGGTATAGAAGGGTCGGAAAGCCGGACTTTTAAATGGCTTTTCCGGTACACGCCTGATGAGAATTCTGCTTTTACCACAAGAATAAGCTATAAGGCTGCCTATCCTTCCGGGAGCAGGGGCATGCTTTTGCTCCAGGATGTTTATTACAGGTTTGGCAGAGTCCCGGTTACACTTTGGTTTCGTTATTGCCTGTTCAGTACTGAGAGCTGGGATTC
>Ga0209540_10003414_pt1 | contig 10818 bp, 8 predicted proteins | sample BarGraIncu01121A_FD_184501 | JGI IMG/M metagenome (GOLD analysis project Ga0209540, IMG submission 184501) | Arctic peat soil microbial communities from Barrow, Alaska - Barrow Graham LP Incubations 011-21A (SPAdes) (version 2) | ecosystem: Environmental > Terrestrial > Soil > Wetlands > Peat... | reverse complement strand
GCTTGAAGAACCTGATGGATACATTCCTTCATCATACAGAACAACATACATCTTTCGCCGTGAAGCTTCATTTATGGCCACATTCATGGAATGGATCATTTCAGGAGATAACCATTTCACATTTTCTGGCAAACCTATCCGCGGGTGAATGACAAATCCATAAACACCATGTGCCTCGAAATCAGCTATCTGCCGGATAATCTCTTCATCTTTTAAAGTATCATTCCAGAACCAGAAAGGCATTATTGAGAATTCATGAGGAGGATTAACGAAATCTTTGGGAAGATCCTGGGAAGCTATGATTCTGGTAAATGACAGACTAAATAAAACCGCAAGCAGTATAGACCTTATAAGCAATTTCATAAGTAAGAAGTTTTTAAGGTTTTCAAAAAAGATTAAGGTTATTTTATGAAAATCAGATAAAGATATTCAATATGCAGCAAATTTCGAATTGTTCAATGAGATTGCTTTGTCTCTTCGCTCCTCGCAATTGCGAGCCCGACAAAGGAGGGCGTGACAATCTTTCAATCCAATTCGGAATTTTAATTACATAATTAGTCCTGCTTTGGGGCTGGGGTAAAATCAGTGTGTTCTGGTCTTCTTTGGAAACCAGGGCAAAAATGCACTGGTTTTTTCTATGTATTCTTTGTATTGAGGTTTCTTTTCTTTCAGGCTTTTTTCCAGGAGGGCTACCCCGGATACTTTTATGATTAATGCCGTCATAAGGAGCGATCCGAGAACAGGGAGATAACTTCCGGAAGCCAGACATAGAAATCCATATCCCCACCATACACATGAATCTCCAAAATAATTAGGATGGCGGGTATAACGCCAGAATCCTTTATCCATCACCTTCCCTTTATTTGCAGGATCAGCTTTGAAATGAGCAAGCTGAAAGTCTCCACCGGCTTCAAAACAAAGGCCAATAAACCAGAGGATAATTCCTATATAATCGAGAATCCCTAATGAGTTATTTAGTCTGTAATATTGTCCACCCAGCAAGGGGGCGGAAATGAGCCACATAAGAATTCCCTGAAGAAGGAAAGTCTGAAAAAAGCTTATCCACCAATATCTATTCTCTCCATAATTTTTTCGGAACTGTTTGTATCTGAAGTCTTCCCCTTTCCCAAGATTCCGCCATGCCAGATAGAAAGATAAACGCAAACCCCAGATTGATACAAGAATAACCAGAATGAGTTTCCTTGGCTCAAATCCATCTGTTTTCAGAAAATAGAATCCGGCAGCTAAAACAAATCCTAAACCCCAGAACAGATCAACAATACTTACATTTTTTACTATGACGCTTACAATCCATAAAAAGGACATCAGAATCATTATAACCAGAAAACCGTGAATAAAGATCTGGAAGTAACTCATACAAATGAGGTTTAGTCATAAAGAAGGGCTACAGCTGCTGCTCCGATACCGGCATTAGCTCCTATAATCGGAGAAATATTTACAATTGAAACAGGTTTCTTTTTGGCAAGGAGCTCCATTTTTTCAGAATACCATTCTGCTGCTTCATTATTATTTGCATGCAGGACAATGTAATTCCATATAGTATTTTCCTTGCATAATTTACGGACATGTCCCATAACCTTCTCCATGTTGGCTTTCTGATTGAAAGCTTTGTCGAATACTATTGCTTTTCCTGATTCGTCAATCGATACAACCGGATTAATATTCAGTATCCGTGCAATCAATCCTTTTGCAGCAGAAAGTCGTCCACCCCTGATCAGATATTTTATATCTCTAACGCTTACGAAGATACGTACATTCTTAACCCATTTTTCTGACATTTCAACAATCTGGTCGTGAGAGAATCCGATCTCAATAGCCTGAGCTGCTCTCAGGATTATCAGCCCCAGTGCTCCGGAGAGATTTTTAGAATTTATTACCGAAATTGGTTTGTTGAATTCTTTGCTTATTGCCAGTGCTGCCTTCTGACTGCTGTTAAATGTACCGCTTAACTTTTCACTTAGATGAATAGCTATTATTGAATCATAATGAGAAGCCAGATGAGAATAGAGGTTTGTAAAGCTCTTCTCATTCACCTGTGAAGATTTGGGATAGTCTTTATTCTCTTGTAAAAGGGAATAAAATTGCTCCGGTTGAATTGTGATTTTATCGAGATAATGATTCTCCCCGAAATTAATATTGATCGGTAACATATTTATCTGGTAGTTATCGATTATATTCTGGCCAAGGTCACATGTTGAATCCGTAACCAGTGCTATTTTCCATTTTCTGTTATAGACCACATCACTTTGCCTGATCATATCATCGGCTTTCTGGAATGCGAGAGTACCCGTATTTCTAATTTCTTTGAAAAGTTCGGCCGGAGTATTTGTATGCAAATGCAACCGACGCATCTTATCAGAGCCTGCAATAACAATGGAATTTCCATATTTTTCCAGTACAGCCAACAATGATTTGTTATCAATGGAACTATTTTTAATCAGCGCCTCGGTGCAATATCTGAATTCAACTTTCTCGGGGATAGCCTCTTCTAACTTTTCAAATAGTGAAGTTTCAGCTTTAACCTGAATCAGTTCCTTCAGGTTTCGATTTGTAATAAAATCAATAATGCCTTCAACAAAAAACACGAACCCCCGTGCCCCGGCATCAACAACATTTGCTTTTGTCAGCACAGCGAGTTTAGTTTTGGTAGCTATCAGCGATTTATGCAGGACATCAAAAGAGCTGATAAAAAGCTGGTTAAAGTCAGTTATCCTGTTTCTGTTGTCGTAGATATAATTTGCCCAGTCTTTGATCACGGTAAGCATCGTTCCTTCAACAGGATTTGCTACTGCATCATATATATACCGTACAGAATTTTTGATGCTTTCGGCAAATTGTTTTATGGTTATAGTTTTATAATTACCGGTTTCAGTGCTCATTCCATAAAGGAATTGTGCAAAAATTATTCCTGAATTTCCGCGGGCATTAACAAGTGTCGTCTCAGCAATCCTGTCAGCCGTTATTTTATACGAGCGGTGAGGGTGAAGAGAATCCACTACCCCCCGGATAGTGGAAGCCAGATTGGTCCCGGTATCACCATCATTTACAGGGAATACATTGATTTTATTAAGCTCAACCTGATGTTCAATTACTTTTCTGGCGCCGGCAATAAAAGTATAATACAGTCGTCGGCCATCCATTTCATTTACCGGTACCAGGGTCTCTAATGCCATACAGTGCTAGTTTACAATTGTTTTGCAAAGGTAATAATTATAACTTTTGTATAACAAATGATGATATATTATATAAGACAGACTGACAGGCTAAATGTTTATTTTTTCTACTGATAGACTCTTACATAATCTACTTCGTATTTTATAGGAAACAGTGTTTTTGCGGGATCACCCCCGTTTGAACCAAGTGCGAGGTTTAAAAGAAGATAATGAGGTTGAAGGAACGGGTTGAAGCCATCAGGATTGACTGTAAGATTAAGCTGGATTGTATTCAGTAACTGATCATCCAAAAACAGATTAATGGAATCCTTATTCCAGTCCATACGCCAGATATGGAATTTTTTTGTCCAATCCTTGTCTTTCGCAGTGAAATCCGAAAGGGGTTTTTTCAGATCGTCCCATTTTGCTACTCCCCGCTGACTTGTTCCCCAGGCAAAGTTGGCCAGGATAGTTGGAATACCTTTAACCCGATAAAACTCCATAATATCAATCTCCCCGCCGGAAGGCCATCCGCCGGAAATACCCAGGGTCCATATGGCAGGCCATGAACCGCAGGCCGTATCTATTCTTGCACGAACTTCAAATCGCCCGAATTGCCATTGTCTTAATCCGCGGGTCTGAATGCTGGCTGAAGTATACTCAGCATATTCACGTCCTGATTTCCAGTTTGCACTTCCGGTATCAGAATCCGGGTTTTTTACCTTTTCATGTTTTCCTTCTATAATCAGTAGTCCATTTGCACAATTTGCATTTTCAGGCTGATACCATTGCAACTCCTGATTTCTTACAAATCCGTTTTCATAAATCCAATTGACAGATTCAGGTTTCCCGGTATTGTTGAATTCATCATTCCAGACAAGTTTCATTCCTGGTATTTCTTCAGGATTTTTAAAATCGGGTATAAATGGATCCGTTTGTTGCGCATAAATAATTCGCAGACAAAAGAGAATTATCATGACGGATAAGAGGATTTTTGGATTCATAATTATTGATGTATAATAAATCAATTTTGGTTAAAAATTTGAAACGCTGATAATTAAGCCCAGATAAGGTTTTTGAGTATATATCCATGAAGATTTACTTTTATCCAGCAGGTTGTCGAAACCAACTGCCAAACCAAGTGACATATTACCAATTGAAATAAAACCTGCAACTCCTTTTTGAAAAACCATCGCATCATACTGCTTGCTAATTAAATTATTGGTGACTGTTGGATTAACAGGGGATGTACCTATACCGGCAAAAATCCCTAAATCAAAACCAATCTGCCTGATAAATGACATTTCTTCCTGGAGGGGATGAACAGAGGATACTACCTTATAAAAATCCTTTCTGAAACCCATGTATATTGCAAAATTTAAATCAGCACTAAACTGGCCCGGAACATCATCTCTTGGATGCCTGTATTTAAATAAAATAGAGGTTAAATCAACATCGACCGAATTATTTATAAAGCAACTTTTGTAAAAATAATTGTCCGTTTTTATTCTGCTGATCCTTGTCCCCATGCCGGAGGACGCATTTGGAAATTCTTTTTTCCCATCAACGATAACCGGATAAACAACAATCGAATCTTCAATAACATTCGTGTAAACGCGGGAAGGGGCAGCTCCCGGTGTTTTTAGTTTATAAAAACCTGAGTCAAAATCGTGACGTGCAATTTTGCCTACAGAAACACAACCTGATAACATTAAGATCACTAATACTAATAGTGAAAGAATTTTTATTTTCATTCCAGCTTTTTAAAGAAAAATTTTCGGAAAAAAATATACTAAAGATACAAATAGATTACATTTTGCAAATAGGAGTATACTTTGCGGTCATTTGTTTATAAGATATTTCTTTAATTTACAGCCCTTTAAAGACCTGATTCCTTCTGCAACTGATGTTGAATTTATAATTGCACCTGCTTCAGTGGTATGAGTATGATCAGTCAGGAAGAGTTTGGTTTTTACATTTCCTTCACCCAAAGCTTCATATTTTATTGCGATCCTCTCATTAAGATTGATGTATAATGCTTTTTCATTAATTGCAGATTCCTCTGCCCATTTTGCGTAATCCGCCGATGATCTGACTACCTTCCCGTTTTCCCATATGTTTCTTGGTATGAGAGAACAAACAATTGGAATAGCGCCTTTTGCCTTGCTGTCTGCAATATATTTTCGAATATACCACCCGTAAGAGTGAACGATCTCATGCTTTTTAGTGATCATATTATCAATTTCTTCTGTTTCTTCACTGGTTCCTTTAATTGTCCCCCTGGCCCTGATGGTATCATTTACAGCTCCTGCATCATTATGTCCAAACTGCATAATTACATAATCGCCTGGTTTCACTTTTGCAAGTACTTTGTCCCACAATCCTTCGGAAATAAATGTACGGCTGCTTCTTCCTCCCAAAGCATTGTTCTTTATAGATATTTTTGTTGTATCGAACTGACGGTACAGATAATCTCCCCAGCCCCATAAGCCGCCAGCCCCTTTACCACTTCCGTTTTTTACCGTAGAGTCGCCTATTAACCAGATAGTCGGTTTTACGATCCTTTCTCCGGTTGTTCCCGATGTTAATAATATGAAAGACAATAATAAGAATGAATATCGTATCATGATTTAAATGGATTTGTAAATTACTGAATTTCAAAATTTCATGTCAGTTATCTTATTTATTTTTTTATCTGGCAATGTTCCGCATTTTATTATACTGAAATCGGAAACATTCCTTAAAATAAAAGTCGGAAGTCCCTCAGCATGAGGAGCCCTTACATTCATTAACAAAGCACCCTTTACATCTTCCAGAATAAACGGAAGACGATAATCCTCATTTTCAAGTTTCAATTCGATGTTTGTAAGAGTAATGTTTTTTGCATGACGAATATAAAAGCCGTAAGCAGGTATTTTTCCGAATTCCTGCGGGTCGGGATATGCATTTTCTTTTTCAGGGACTGCGATAGCACCCTGTTCCTTTGGAGCTCCGCCTTTTACAAGGATCGTAATATTGTCCATTTTTACATCTTCAATATCATATCCGGGTATCCCGAAGAGGAGTGAAGCATAATCAGGATTTGCTCCATAGGCAACAACATTGCTGATGTTTATTCTTCTGAGTTTCCCGACAGGAATTCCTTCCGGACCTCTCATACGGGAACCAATACGTAAAAAGAATGGTGCGCCCATAACATCACGCATTGTGATATTTGAAACGGAAATGTCTTCCAATATTCCACCATCAACAGTTTCAAGAGCGAGGCCGCGGCAAAATTCAAATGTGCAATTGGAAATTGTAATATTTCTGAATCCTCCGTTAGATTCGGTACCGAATTTTATCCTTCCTGTAACAACACCCCTGTCAGGTACCTTAGCTGCATTTTCACGTTTATAAGTTCCGTTCAGGAATGTCCCAATGTCAAAACCACTTACAGAACAGTTAGTTATTGTCACATCTTCGGTAAAGCATGGATAGCCCAATGCGTATGAACTTTTCAGAACAATTGCGTCATCGAACGGGGAATTTACGCTGCAATTTGATATATGAATATGCCGGCAACAGTCAATGTCAAATCCATCACGATTGGTATCCAGTTTAATATTGTCGATTGTCATGTTATCTACACCAGTCGCGAGCAGGCAAAAATGTCCTCCTGTCAGAATCGAGATATCTTTTAATATTACATTGCGGCATAACTTCAAAGCTATGGCTTTATTAGCAATACCTTCTTTAGTATTACCCGATCGGGTAAGCCCTTTCCCGCAGATCATTCCATGACCGATAATTGAGATATTCTGTAAATTTTCACCCCAGATAAGGCTGTTGTGCCAGTGACTATGTCCAAAATCCTGATACTTATCCCATGCATTTGGTTCAGGAGAATCATATCCTCCCTTTCCCTGACTAGGATCAGCTGCAATCAATACTGCTCCATTATCGAGAAAAAGGGTGATATTGCTTTTTAACCTGATTGAGAAACTAAGATATTTACCGGCCGGGAAATATACGGTTCCTCCTCCACCTGCCGATGCTGCATCAATTGTTTTGTTAATGGCTTTTGTGTCGAAAACAGTACTGTCACCTTTTGCTCCGAAATCTTTTACGTTGAAAAAAGTGCCTGATGTCTTTGATACTTCTTTGGCCGTTTGCTGATCAGGAACAATTGCAATGTTCTGTAATCCGGAAAGGATTTTCTCACTGACCTGAAAAACCGTACCATGTCTTACACCTTCAGGAAAAATAATTTTATCTGAAATATCCTCCCACTTGATCAGATCTTTGGATGTAACCGCACCCATTTTCTTTTCAGTATACTTATCAAAATAAACATACCAGGTGTCATTTATTTTCACTGAAGTAGGCCCTTCAGCCCAGTATTTTCCTGTTATCGGTTCTGAAGGAACGGAATAGGGACCATAGAGGCTGTTTGAAAATGTTACCCTAATGTTTTTCTGAGGAGGAGTTCGGGTTTCATCTTTAATAAACATTACATATTTTTTCCCGTTCTCAATTATTGTAGCATCAATTGCATTAAATCCCTTATCGTAGAACAGTTTTGTTTCTGAAAAAGATTTGAAGTCTTTTGTTGTAACATAATAGATCCTGTGATTATAACTGTCATCGCCAACTTTTTCGGTCCCGGGGAATCGTCCGGGAATAGTTGTAGCCCATATGATAAGGAATTGCTTATTCTTTTTGTCATAATTTATTTCAGGGGCCCAGCAGTTCCTGGCTGCCGGTTCTTTCTCCATTACCATAATATATTTCTGTTCCGACCAGTTAACAAGATCTTTGGATGAAGCATAACCGATACCTCTTTCGGTCCAGCCTGCGGTCCATACCATATGGAATATACCGTCATCTGTCTGAATGATGCACGGATCGCGCATCAGTTTTGAAATGCCAACTTTCGGAGTCAGAAAAGATTTATCATTATTGAGCGCTGTAAAATTCAGCCCGTCCCGGCTATAAGCCAGGTGCAGTCCATCTTCCCCATTGCCTTTAAAATATGAGAACAGATAGGCCTTATCTTTCTCAGTAGCAAAGCCTGCCAATGGCAAAATCAGAAGAAAATAAAGAATGAGTTTTTTCATTTATATCAGGAATTATTTTAAGTGATACTATGAGTTTAACTTCGTGATCCCCTTCCGTTGTCAGGGCAGGCTTTTGTGGTTGAGTAAATCAGTCTAATCTGAAATTCATAATTGCATTATATACTCTATCCCTTGTTTCATCAGGGGTTGGAGTAAGCTCTTCAGTTGTGAATTTACTATTTTTAAGGTCAATTCTCTCAAAAACCATGAGGTACAGGTCAAAAATTATCTCAAGGCTCAATTGATACCCGGGTTCCAGCTGGGGTCTGATTTCTTTAATAATATCATAGGTCTTGATGCGATATTCGTCAGCCAGTGAATAATAATGTCTTATTAAGTTCCTGAAGTTATTGTTCACCTGTCTGCCTTCTGCGAATTCACGCATATTTTTTCTGGTAAGACCATTTTTAACCATGAGGTCATCTGCAAAATAGCTGAGGTTGTTTAACTGATCTTTTTGAAAATCGCGGATAATATGAACCAGATAACTGAAGATAGCACAGGGTGTAGCGGCCCATTTTACATCAAAAGGCGGATTTTCATATTGTCTGTTAACTTTCATAAGTCCGTTCAGATGAACAAATATTGAAGCAGGGGCAACAGATGCTCCACCGGCGTATTCAAGAAATGCATCCATTGTCGGAAATCCGTCATTGTTAATATCATAGATCATTGATTTCGCAAATACTTCCATTGGCCATAAGGGGATCCTGAATTTCTCAATGGTCTCAATAAGCTCTTTCTGAAGCGGGTTGCACTCCTTTGAGATTATTATCATTTTAAGCCATTCATTGACATTAGCTATAAATTCTTTCCTGTCAACAGGCTCAATCAATTTGTTTTTTGCCTTGTGGTTATCGATCAGATCATCGATAGCACGCATGAATTTATAACAGTTTTTTGCCGCACAAAACCTTTCATTATCCCAGAAATTGGCAGCAATAAGAATATTAGGATGATCTTTGATCTGATGGAAATCTATAGAATTGAATATTTCTAAAAATTTATCCCTGGGTGAATTCATTGATTTTATTCTGTTATTATCAAAAATATTAATTACTGAGAATTCGTTCTGAAGTAAGTTTGGCTGACAGCAGAATATTTGGTATTCCATTGCCAGGGTGTGTACTCCCACCTACAAAGTAAAGATTTTTATAACGACTGTGCTGATTATGAGGGCGAAAATAGCCCATCTGGAGAATATTATGAGCAAGACTTCCAAACACAGATCCCCTTGAAATATTGCAGGCGCTTTCCCAGTTTTCAGGAGTGTAGCAAATTTCAAATTTAATGTGTTCTTCAATATCTTCCATCCCAAGCTGTTTAAGTCGTTGAATAATAGCAGTACGCGTTTTCTTTTTGAGATTGTCCCAGTCCTGTTTTTTATTCTTATCAACATGTCCGGCACCAACTACAAATGATAGTGTATCCTGATTCTCAGGCGCAGCACTGGTGTCGGTTCTGACAGGAGCATGAACATAAAAGCTGGGATGATTGCTGACCGATTTATCTTTAAATATAGAGTTTAGGCCGTCGCGGAATCCGTCCGAAAGAAAAACACTATGATGTCCGAGCTGTGGATAAACCTTATCAAGGCCCCAATGATAGCATATAGCGGAACACGAATACTTCAACCTGTCAAGTCTTCGGGATTTTCCTTTATCAGGTAATAATTTGCGATAGACATAAGGCAGATCAGCATTAGCTACAATTATGTCAGCCTTTATTTCGGATCCGTCCTCGAGGATAACACTCTCCGCCTTTTTTCCTGCAACAAGAATTTTTTTAGCAGGCATACCGTAGTGAAACCGGACACCTGCTGATTGTGCCGCTGATACTAAATTTTCTACGATGGTGTACATCCCTCCCTTTGGGAAGAATGACCCTTCAGTGAGTTCCGCTGCCGGAACCATCGAGAAGAGCGCCGGCGAGTTAAAAGGACTCTGTCCGACATAAATGTTCTGGAAAGTATAAGCCATCCTCAGGTGAGAATTCCGGAAAAACTTTTTGACATATCTGTAGTTTGAAATGTATGTTTTGAGTTTAATCAGCATTCCTACATTCCTGAAATTAGCAAACTGGAAAATGTTATCAAAATTGCGTCCGATAAGCTTGTTTATACCTATCTGAAAAATCTCATATCCGGCAGAGACATATTTTTGTGATTTTGCAAAACTTCCAGGCTCGATTTTCTCCAGCTGAATCTTCATTTTTTCTTTATCGGTAGAAAAAGCTAAAACATCATTATTGTCGAAATAGATTTTGTAGAGGTCCTCCAGAGGCTTTATTTCATTCTTTTCAAAAAGGGGAATACCCAGATAATCAAAAACCTCACGATAGATTCCCGGCATCATGAGCATGGTAGCCCCGAGATCGAACCGGTGGCCATCGCGGACCAATTGACCACAGCGGCCCCCTGCAGTCGAATTCTTTTCGAAAACAGTTACATCATATCCGCTTTTAGCAAGGTAGACTGCAGTTACAATACCTCCAATTCCTGCCCCGATAATAACAGCAGATTTATTCCCGGTCATAGCTTTTAATTC
>Ga0209540_10003413_pt1 | contig 10821 bp, 5 predicted proteins | sample BarGraIncu01121A_FD_184501 | JGI IMG/M metagenome (GOLD analysis project Ga0209540, IMG submission 184501) | Arctic peat soil microbial communities from Barrow, Alaska - Barrow Graham LP Incubations 011-21A (SPAdes) (version 2) | ecosystem: Environmental > Terrestrial > Soil > Wetlands > Peat... | reverse complement strand
CCTTCAGCCTTGTATCCGGCGACCTTGAAGTGACCAAAGCTATTCTGACAGTTACGGCTGAGCCAAAGACAAAAGTTTATGGTGAAGCAAATCCGACTCTTACATTCCAGTACAGCGGATGGGTGAATGGTGTTGAAGCAATCGACGTTGCCCCTTCCATCATCACAACTCTCGATGGAACAACTATCGTTGGTACTTATGCCGATGCAATTACTTTAAGCGGTGGATCAGACAATAATTACACCTTCAGCCTTGTATCCGGCGACCTTGAAGTGACCAAAGCAGTTTTGACGGCTACAGCTGATAACCAGACTAAGGTTTATGGTGAAGCAAATCCGACTCTCACATTCCAGTACAGCGGATGGGTGAACGGTGTTGAAGCAATTGATGATGCTCCTTCCATTACAACAAGTGTTGACGGAACAACAATCGTCGGGACTTATACTGATGCAATAACATTAAGCGGTGGATTGGATAATAACTACACCTTCTCATTTGTTGCAGGTGCCCTGGATGTGACCAAAGCTATTCTGACAGCTACGGCTGATTCACAGACCAAAGTATATGGCGAAGCAAATCCGGCGCTGACATTCCTATACAGCGGTTGGGTAAAAGGCGTGGAAACAATCGATACGCCTCCTTCGATCAGCACTACTGTTGATGGAGCTTCTAATGTTGGTACTTACGATAACTCGATCACCTTAACCGGTGGTACCGATAATAATTACACGTTCAGCCTTGTTGCCGGTAAATTTGATGTCACCAAAGCTGTTCTGACTGCTACCGCCGATGCACAAACGAAAGTGTATGGCGAAGCAAACGATGTTCTGACCTTCCAATACAGCGGATGGCAGAACGGGAACGGAATTGCCGACCTGGCAACTGCTCCAACTGCCAGCACAACTGTGACTGTAACCAGTCCGGTTGCTGTTTATGCCAACGCAATCACCCTTACCGGTGGTGTTGACGAAAACTACAGCTTCTCTTATGTTGCTGCCAACTACGAAGTAACCAAAGCTGTCCTGACTGTTACCGCCGATGCTCAAACTAAAGTGTATGGCGAAGCAAATCCGACTCTCACATTCCAGTACAGCGGATGGGCTAACGGAGTTGAAACAATCGATACACCGCCATCCATTACCACAACTGTTGACGGAACAACCGTGGTTGGCACTTATGCCGATGCAATTACTTTAAGCGGTGGATCAGACAATAATTACACCTTCAGCCTTGTATCCGGCGATCTTGAAGTGACCAAAGCAGTTTTGGCAGTTTTGACTGCTACAGCTGATAACCAGACTAAGGTTTATGGTGAAGCAAATCCGGCTCTCACATTCCAGTACATCGGATGGGTGAACGGTGTTGAAGCAATCGATGTTGCCCCATCCATCATCACAACTCTCGATGAAACAACTATCGTTGGTATTTATGCCGATGCAATTACTTTAAGCGGTGGATCAGACAATAATTACACCTTCAGCCTTGTATCCGGCGACCTTGAAGTGACCAAAGCTATTCTGACAGTTACGGCTGAGCCAAAGACAAAAGTTTATGGTGAAGCAAATCCGACTCTTACATTCCAGTACAGCGGATGGGTGAACGGTGTTGAAGCAATCGATGTTGCCCCTTCCATCATCACAACTCTCGATGGAACAACTCTCGTCGGGACTTATACTGATGCAATAACATTAAGCGGTGGATCAGACAATAATTACACCTTCAGCCTTGTATCCGGCGACCTTGAAGTGACCAAAGCAGTTTTGATGGCTACAGCTGATAACCAGACTAAGGTTTATGGTTCTGATAATCCAGTACTTACAATTTCCTGGGCAGGTTTCAAGAATATTGATGAGGTTTCAGTAATTGACGAACTCCCTTTAATATCAACATTAGCGCTTAAGACAAATGATGTCGGAGTATATGATATCAACATTACAGGAGGGAGCGATAATAATTATGATCTGAATCTGGTAAATGGCAGTCTTGAAATTTTCAAAGCTCCTTTGGTAATCCTTTCAGATGATAAGGCAAAGACTTATCTGGAACCTATTCCGGAACTTACATTTACCTGGTCTGGTTTTGTATTAGGTCAGAATCAGGATGTAATAGAAGTAGTTCCAGCTTTAGAAACAACTGCTAATCAGAATTCCGATGCAGGTACTTATGATATAAATGCATCAGGTGGGATTGATGGAAACTACAGCTTTACATATGAAAAGGGTATTCTTACTATTAATAAAGCTAACCAGGTAATCACATTTGAGGAGATTCCTGCCGGATTAAGAATGACACAGGAACACCAACTGGTAGCGACTTCAACAAGTTTTCTTCCTGTGGTATTCTCAACATCTGAACCAGCAATAGCAACTATTTCAGGCACAGATCTGAAAGTTGAGAAAGAGGGGACAGTACAGATTATTGCCAGACAGGAGAGTAACCATAACTGGAACCCTGCAGCTGATGTGATACAAACGGTGATTACTCTGCCAACATTTGATAATATCAGTTCACTTTTCACTCCAAACAACGACGGGATGAACGATTACTGGTACATCCCAAATCTGATTGAATTTGGTAATGTACAGGTGACTGTCTACAACAGGTTCGGACAGGCTGTCTATAAATCAGATAGTTATAATAACGACTGGGATGGCACCTGGAATGGAAATCCGCTTCCTTCAGCTTCATACTATTACATAATCAAGTCGACTGAAAAGGGAATTATAAAAGGTATTGTAAACATTGTAAGATAGAAGCAGAACCTCCGGAAGCCCACCTCTTTACAAAACTGAGAGGTGGGCAGGAGGTAATTCCTGAAAAAAAACTAAAAAGATAAAATAATACCAATAAAAATGAAAAAGATCCAATACATAACGCTGTTACTGATGGTTTGCGGAACTCTTTCTGCTCAGCAGTTTCCTTTCATGGAAGGGTACACTATAAATCCTTTCAGTATTTCACCGGCTTTTGCGGGTATACAAAATAATAAAACACTGTTTATTGATTATCGCTCCGACTGGGCAGGTTTAGGCGGCGGCCCAACGACATACCAGCTTAGCTACAACGATAAGGTAGCAAAGAATGTAGGCCTGGGCGGAAGATTTATCTATGATAAAACTGATATCTTCAAACAGACACTCATAGTCGGAAGTTATTCCTATGAAGTAAAATTTGCTGATAAACACAGAATCAATTTCGGCCTGTCAGCAGGATTATATAAGAATTCAATAGACCTGGTCAAATACTTCAACAATCCTGATTATGTGACAGATGCAGCTCTGATTTCAGGTCTGGAAAAATCAAAATTCAAATTTGTATCAGACGTAAGCGCTTTATACCGCCTTGGAAATTTTGAGTCAGGTATTCTCTTTTCAAATCTAATGTTCGGAACTACTAAGTACCGCACTTCTGAAGTTACATATAAACCATTTATGAACTACATGGCTCATGCAGCGTATAACTATCAGGCTTCTGAAAGGTGGGATATTAAACCATTTGTATTATGGAGAGCAGGACAGCATGTTCCCGGGATGGTTGAAATGGCTGCAACAGCAACTTATAACAAAAAAGTATGGGCCACGGCTTTGATGCGCACAGCAGGCGTATGGGGCTTCGGGGCAGGAGTTCAGCTGCTCGACGGAATTCTTGTAAATTACTCATATAACCTTAGCTCCGGTGTGGCACTTAATACTTTCGGAAGTCATCAGATAACACTGGGAATCAAACTTTTCCGGGCAACTCCGAAATTACATAAAGCAGCAGCACCTGCAGTTATAGAAGCGCCTGTTGAACCGGAACTGGCAAAAATCAGCGGAACCATTACGAGAAAATCTGATAATAAACCTGTTTTAGGAACTATGACAGTTTCAGAAAACAGTACTGAAATTCAGAAAACAATTGTCAATAACGGGACCTTCAACCTGGATCTTAAATCAGGAAAAACATACAAACTGGATATGTCATCTGATAATTATCCTACTGTATCTAAAACAGTTGAATTACCGGTGAATAAATCACTTAATAATATAAATTTTGAAGTAGAATACGTATCTGCGGTAAAAGGAACCGTAACAGATCAGGCGACAGGAGCTGGTGTAAATAGTACAATCACCATATCGAAAAACGGAGTTGTTGAACAAACTATTTCAGCTAATGGCCTGTACAATTTAAAACTTCAGCAGGGTGCCGTATATCAGCTTGAATACAAAGCGGAAGGATATTATAATAAAAAAGTTAATGCTGATCTGTCGAAGGAAGATTTCGCAGAAGTAAATATTCAGCTTGAAAAAATTAAGAAAGAAGCATTTAATTTTGAATCAGGAAAATCTGTTATTTCTTCATCATCATTACCGGTCCTTGATGAATTTATTGTACGGCTTAAAGATAATCCGGATCTGAAATTTGAGATTTCAGGGCATACAGATAATGTTGGTTCTCCTGTATCTAACAGGAAAATTTCAGGCGTCAGAGCTCAGTCATGTGTAGATTATATGATCTCAAAAGGGATTGCTGCTGATCGTCTGAAACCTGTAGGTTACGGACAGGATCAACCTCTTGTACCAAACACTACTCAGGAAAACAAGGCTAAAAACAGAAGAGTTGAAGCGAATATTTTAAAATAATATAACATAATTCTCATCTGTCTGCAGATGCCGTCCGGCATGCAGAACAGATTATTCTTCAGGTTAGATTCAGGATAAAAGTCTGTGAACCAGGTAATAGGGTCGCAGACTTTTTTTTATATTCAGATAACTTGTTACCATTATGTTCAATATCTTTAACCCAGCCACTGAATACTAATCGCTACTTAGTGGTACAGTAAAACTAAATATACTCCCTTTTCTCTCTTCACTTTCCACCCAGATTTTACCACCGTGTTTTTTTGGAACATAAGTTATCAAAAATCCGAATGGAACAAAGGAGCGAAAAAAAGAAAAAGGGCCTTAAGTTCAGCCCTTTCATTTAGAATAAAATTCACATATCGTTATGACGATGAGACTGAAAAGCTACTTACGGCAGGATTGGAAAAATTCAAGCTATCATCACTTAATTAGTTAATTGATAAACTTATTGTTGATGCCCTGGTCCGGTTCCCGGAAGAACAAAAAACCCTGAAACAAGAAATAAGAGATCTTCAGGAGAGTTTTAAAAAATGCCAGGTAGAAAAAGAACAAACCGAGATCCATTTAAACAAGTTGAAGGCAGCTTTGAAAAGAGACTTTGAAAATAAAAAAACAATAAAAAAGTTAATCCAGGCGCCATGATAAAATCTAAGTTGTTAAGGGAAAATTCTGGTTTGTCAGCTGAAGAAGTAGAACACAAACTATACTTGGTTCCGGAGGAAGATAGTTTCGTTCCCCCTGATGAAGATTCGGCAGAAATAAAATATATCACTAAGAAGAATAAGCATAACCCATAGGGCTGCTTATATATTTTCTTAAATTCACATTCAAGAGGTGGCATAATATTGGTCTCCCGATCAATATATTATCAGACAGACTTTCAAACTTTCACATCAGCCACCTCTTTTTTATTTCCTCTTTATCTTATTGCTGCGTAGCTTTTCTGCCTCCTTAACGTACTTTATAATCCGTTTCGTGAGCCGACCCCAGGTAAGTTAGTAGTCAATGTCTGAAAGTAGAAGATGTTGCAAAAAGCCGCTGAAATCAGCGGCTTTTTTTTACCGGAAGGTTGAGAAGTTTACCTGTCCGGACCCTGAATGACAAAGACGGGAAACCTGCTTTCAGTTCCGAAGCATTGCTTTTTATCCGGAAGATGAAAAAGTTCAAAATTATTGTTAACAAAGGAGAAGAATAGTAACCCATTTCCGCACATATGCGCGATTATTTCACTTGATTTAATTTTTTCCCGCCAGCCATTTCTTTGTTTTTTTTTGCATAAATACTGTTTCTATTATTATTATGTCTCATAATCAGATGATTAATTGATTAAAATTGGTTTTTTTCTATTTACCATTATTCTTCTGGCACACCCTTTGGTCAGATATTCTGCATTAAGATCTAAACATTGATCATTATGAACCTTGAAGACAAAGTGCTGAAGTATATAAAAGAACATCCCAACGGGGTGAGAATAAGTGACATGGAAGAACCGCTTGGAGAAAATCGGATGAAAATCGGATTTGTCGTGAATAAATTATTTGACGAAGGTAAAGTGCAAAAGATTGATCAGATGTATTTCCCGATTAAAAAATAACACAATGCAATAAGAGGACCATTGAATAGGTCCTTGTAGTCGAGTATTAAAAAAAGCTTCGATTTCAGTTTTTACATTTTAAATGATTATCTTTCACCTAAATATGACCAATTTGTGAAACGAAATTTAAAAGAAATGTAAAATTACCGAAATATTAAATATAGCGTTTAGCTGAGTTCTGTACTAGAAACCGACCAAATTTCAATAGATAAACAGGAAAATAAGCAAACGCCACGTGAAAGCGTGGTCATAGCATTACATCTGTTTATCGGGCTCTTGGTCGGGCCTTAAGTACAGTGTAGGCAATTTGGCCACGCTGTTTTTTTAATAACGCTGTTGGGAACTGATTGATATACTCTAATTTTAAAACAACTTTATCGAGACAGAATATGACTAAAAAAGAAAAAGTTGATGAGTTAATCATTGCTAACGAAGAGAAAGCGATGCGTGCAGATGAGTTAATCATTGCGAATGTACAGAAATCGAAACGTGCAGCAGAGTTACTCCTTGCTAACAAGGAACTTGCATTTCAAAACAGCGAGAAAGAAAAACGTGCATATGAATTAATCATTGCAAACACAGAGAAAGCAGAACGTGCAGATGAGTTAATCATTGCAAACACAGAGAAAGCGATGCGTGCAGATGAGTTAATCATTGCAAACACAGAGAAAGCGATGCGTGCAGATGAGTTAATCATTGCAAATGTACAGAAATCGAAACGTGCAGCAGAGTTACTCCTTGCTAACAAGGAACTTGCATTTCAAAACAGCGAGAAAGAAAAACGTGCAGATGAATTAATCATTGCAAACACAGAGAAAGCAGAACGTGCAGATGAATTAATCATTGCGAATGTACAGAAATCGAAACGTGCAGAAGAGCTTATCACTGCTAACAAAGAACTTGCCTTTCAAAACGAAGAGAAAGAAAAACGGGTAGCTGAATTAATCGTTGCCAATAGTGAGAAAGAAAAACGGGCAAAGGAGTTAATCACTGCCAATAGTGAGAAAGAAAAACGGGTAGCTGAATTAATCGTTGCCAATAGTGAGAAAGAAAAACGGGCAAAGGAGTTAATCACTGCCAATAAAGAGAAAGAAAAACGGGTAGCTGAATTAATCATTGCCAATGATGAGAAAGAAAAACGGGCAAAGGAGTTAATCACTGCCAACAAAGAACTCTTTTTTCAAAACAGGGAGAAAGAGAAACGTGCAGATGAGTTGATCCTTGCTAACAAAGAACTTGCCTATCAAAACGAAGAGAAGGGAAAACGTGCAGAAGAGCTTATCACTGCTAACAAAGAACTTGCCTTTCAAAACGAAGAGAAAGAAAAACGAGCTGCAGAATTAATCATTGCCAATAAAAAGCTTGTCGTTCAGAATAAGGAGAAAGAAAAACGGGCAGGAGAGTTAATCATTGCTAACAAAGAGCTTGCTTTTCAAAACAGGGAGAAAGAGAAACGTGCAGATGAGTTGATCCTTGCTAATAAAGAACTTGCCTTTCAAAACGAAGAGAAAGAAAAACGAGCTGCAGAGCTAATCGTTGCTGACAAAGAACTTGATTATCAAAACGAAGAGAAAGCAAAGCGTGCAGCGGAGTTAATCATTGCCGACAAAGAACTTATATTTCAAAACCAGGAGAAAGAAAAACAGGAGTCTGCAAATAAAGAACTCGAAGCATTCAGCTATTCTGTCTCTCACGATCTGCGGGCTCCCCTAAGACACGTTAGTGGTTTTGTTGATTTATTGATTAAAAATAATTCATCTCAACTCGACGTGGAAGGATTAAGATACTTGAATACCATTGCAGAGTCAACCTGTGAAATGGGGGATCTTATAGATGCATTATTGACATTTTCAAGATTAAGCAGGTCCGAACTGCAACGAACAAAAATTAATTCAAAAAACATGGTAACCCGGGTAGTTAAAACTTTCAGCGATGAATTAGTTGGTAGAAATGTTGAAATAAATATATCGGAACTTCCTGATTCAAAGGGTGACGAAGGCTTAATCAATCAGGTTTGGGTTAATCTTATCTCCAACGCTTTGAAATATTCCCGGAACAAAGAAAAAGCTGTGATTGATATTGGAGGTAAAATCGAGAATGGTAAAACAATATTTTATGTCAAGGATAACGGTGTCGGATTTGATATGAAGTACATAGATAAGCTATTCGGCGTTTTCCAGCGGCTGCATAAAGCCAGGGATTTTGAAGGGATTGGGATTGGGCTTGCCAATGTGAATAGAATCGTAGTAAGGCATGGCGGAAAATGTTGGGCAGAAAGTGAAGTCAACAATGGTGCCACATTTTTCTTTAGTATTCCGAATAATTAACAACCAATAATAATAAACTCAAAATATGAATGTAGAAGTAAAAAGAATCCTTATTGTGGACGACAGCCCAAACGATGTTGAGCTTACCATCGATGCCCTTGCTAAAAATAATCTTGCTAACGAAGTGGTAGTTGCAGAAGACGGAGAAGAGGCATTAGATTACCTATATAAACGTGGTAAATTCACTACTTATGAAAAAGGCAATCCCGCTATTATTCTATTAGATATAAAAATGCCTAAGATGGATGGAATAGAAGTGCTTAAACACATCCGCTCCAAACCTGAATTTAAGCTAATTCCGGTAATCATGGTAACATCATCCCGTGAAGAAAGAGATCTGGTTGAGAGTTACAACCTTGGAGCTAATTCTTATGTGGTTAAATCTGTTGATATTGTTCAGTTCATTAATGCAATTAAAACTTTGGGACAATATTGGATTGTCGTTAATCAACCACCACCTGCATGTATGTAATTAGATTAAATTCTTTAAGACATTATTAATACCTTCTATTATGAATAAAAAAATAGGAATACTGCACCTTGAAGATTCTTTTAAAGATTCCGAGTTAATACAATCAGTTATTCAAAGTGGAGGAATCGAGCATGAATATTTTTTGGTCGACAACGAAAAAGATTTTATAGGTGTCCTGGAAACTAAAAATATCGACATAATATTATCTGATTACAGCCTGCCCGATTATAATGGTACCGAAGTATTAAAGCTTGCAAGAGAAAAATATGCCTACATACCATTCATATTCATTTCAGGAATAATTGGAGAAGATGCCGCTATTAGCGCGACGTTAAACGGGGCAACGGATATTGTGTTCAAAAACAAACTTAGGCAGTTGATTCCCGTTATTAAAAGGGCTCTGCACGAACATGAGCAGAAGCTTAAGATTAAACTCTTGGAGGCAGGAGAAGCCCTGATTAAAAGTGAGATAAAATACAAAGACCTTGTAAACGAAGTAAGCGACGGCTATTTTGTGACTAATAATCAGGGCATAATCACATTTGCCAACATTTCACTGGCTAAAATATTTGGATTTATAAGCCCTGAAGAAATGACTGGACATTTATTCACAGAGTTTAATAAAAAAAGCGACACACAGGACGTTTCTTATAATTTCAAAAATATAATTAAAAGCAAAAAGAATGTAAATGGATTGGAGAGGGAGATGTTTCGTGTTGACAGTACTCCAATTCATATTGAAATAAAAGCAGTTCCGGTTCTGGAAGATGGAAAGATAGTAGGCATGCAGGGAGTAATCCGCGACATCACTGAACGCAAGCAGGCGGAACGAAAGTTAATTCTTGCTAATAAAGAACTTGTCTATCAAAACGAGGAGAAAGAAAAACGGGAAACAGAGTTAATTAAAGCCAAAGAACAAGCCGAAGAAAGCGACCGCCTCAAATCCGCCTTTCTTGCTAATATGAGCCATGAGATACGTACCCCCATGAACGGCATTCTTGGCTTTACAGAACTATTGAAAAAACCGAACTTATCAAGTGATGACCAAAAAGATTTTATTCAAATCATCCAGATTAGTGGCGCACGTATGCTCAATACCATCAATAGCATTGTTGATATTTCGAAAATTGAATCGGGACTTATGAAAGTTGATATTAAGGAAACGAATATTAACGAGAAAATTGAATTCACTTATGAGTTCTTCAAACCAGAAGTTAAAATAAAAGGGTTGCAGTTTTTATTTAAAAACGGTTTGCAATCAAAAGAAGCCATTATTAAAACAGACAATGAAAAAGTCTATGGAATACTGACTAACCTTGTTAAAAATGCAATTAAATTTACTTATGAAGGTTCAATTGAATTCGGGTATGAGAAAAAAGGAAAATATCTTGAATTCTTTGTCAAAGACACGGGGGCAGGCATTCCACAGAACCAGCAGCAAATAATTTTTGAGAGATTCAGGCAGGGCAGTGAATCGCATAACCGGGGTTATGAAGGCAGTGGCCTGGGCTTATCAATATGTAAATCTTATGTAGAAATGCTTGGTGGGGAAATATGGGTGGAAAGTGAAGAAGGGAAAGGCTCAATATTTTATTTTACCATTCCTTACAATGCTGTATCGGAAGAAAAAATAGAAATAGTAAATGCTGTTTCCACAGAGCATAAAGAAGTTCAGGCAAAAAACCTGAAAATATTGATTGTCGAAGACGATGAAATATCTTATTCATTTCTTACAAAAACACTCCAGAAAATCAGTAAAGAAGTTTTACATGCAATAACAGGAGTTCAAGCCGTTGAGGCTTGTCG
>Ga0209540_10003412_pt1 | contig 10822 bp, 10 predicted proteins | sample BarGraIncu01121A_FD_184501 | JGI IMG/M metagenome (GOLD analysis project Ga0209540, IMG submission 184501) | Arctic peat soil microbial communities from Barrow, Alaska - Barrow Graham LP Incubations 011-21A (SPAdes) (version 2) | ecosystem: Environmental > Terrestrial > Soil > Wetlands > Peat... | reverse complement strand
TATGGCATCATACTGTGCCCTAAGGTTGAGAAACGGCACTTTCATCGCGTACCTCCTTTTCTACGGTGCGCAGCACCCGCGCCGGAACGCCGGCGACGATACTGTAGGCCGGTACGTCCTTGGTCACGACGCTCCCTGCACCGACGATGGCGTGTTCCCCCACGGTAACACCGCACAGCAGTGTGGAACTCGACCCGATCGAGGCCCCGGTTTTCACCAGCGTTTTGCCGCAGGCCCAGTCCGCTTCGGTCTGCAGCTCCCCGCCGGCTGTCGTGGCCCTGGGGTAGAGATCGTTGATGAAGGTCACGTTGTGACCGATGAAGACGTTGTCCTCCACGACCACACCTTCGCAGATGAAGGTATGGCTCGAGATCTTGCAGTTTTTACCGATCGACGCGTTCTTCTGCACCTCCACGAAGGCGCCCACCTTGGTGTTTGCACCGATGCTGCAGCCGTAGAGGTTGATGAACTTCGCCAACCGCACGTTTTCACCGAGCCGTACATCGTCAGAAATAGATACATATGCGTCCATATTGCGCCCTCCTCCTGCGCGGCCCCTCCTGGCGCCACCTTTTGCGTCGACCGCCGTCCGCCCCTAGAGACGGACCAGGGTCCCCCCCAGTTTCAAGGATTTTATGATCGCCTCGAGCATGCGGACCACCCGCAGCCCGGCCCTGCCGTCGTTTTTCGGGGTCAGGTCGTTATTGATGCAGTCGATGAAATAGGCCGCCTCTCCCTTGAGCGCCTCGACCTGGTTCACCCTCGGTGCCCACATGTCGCCGCTGCGGTAGCTCACCCTGAGCCCGTAGGATTTTTCCTTGGATTCCATCAGCCCCTCCATCCCCTCCACACCCTTGTCATATACCCGGATCTTCTCGTCGTTTACCAGGTCGTTCCATACCAGCATCTTCTTCTGCCCGCCGATCAGCGTGGTCCGGATCTTTACCGGGGAGAGCCAGTTCACGTTGAGGTGCGCGATCACGTTGCCGGGGAAATAGATGGTGACGTACGCCACGTCCTCCAGGGCGTTGTTGAAATGTGCAACGCCGGTCGCCATGACCGCGGTCGGCTCCTTGTCGATCAGATGGTCCATGATCGATAGGTCATGCGGGGCCAGATCCCAGACGACATTGACATCCTTCTGGAACAGGCCGAGGTTTACCCTGATGGAATCGAAGTAGTAAAGCTCACCCAGCACACCATCGTCTATCAGCTCCTTGATCTTTTTGACCGCGCCGGTAAAGAGAAAGGTATGATCCACCATGATTTTCAGACGCTTCTTCTCTGCCAGCTCGACCAGTTCCTCCGCCTGGGCCACCGAGGCGGTGAACGGCTTTTCGACGAAGATGTGCTTGCCGTTTAACAGCGCAGCCTTGGCGATCTCGAAATGGGAGGAGACCGGCGTGACGATGGCGATGACATCCAGATCGGACGCCGTCACCAGCTGTGCGCAGTTCCGCTCCATCCGGACCCCGGGATAGCTCTGCTCCGCGCGAGCGAGCGAAGCTTCGTCCGCGTCGCTGATGGCGACCACCCGGGCTCCCGGGGTACCATTGAAGTTGCGCGCCACATTCGGGCCCCAATAACCGTATCCGACTACGCCGACGTTGATCATGTCCGTGCCCCTTGTCATGGTGTGGTTAAGGTTAGTAGGCCCCATTGCATTTGAACACGGCCAGAGGGGTGCGCAGCAGTATTTTCAGGTCCAGCGCGATCGACCAGCCCCTCAGGTACCTCAGGTCGAGCCGCACCATCTCGTCAAAACAGGTGCTGCTCCTGCCGGTCACCTGCCAAAGCCCCGTGATGCCCGGCCTTTTCCCCATCACCCGGTTTCTCTGCCAGCCACAGTAATTTTCCACCTCGTAGCGGATCGGAGGACGCGGTCCCACCAGGGACATGTCCCCTTTCAGCACGTTGATGAATTGCGGCAACTCGTCCAGGCTGTACTTCCTCAGGTACCTCCCGAGCGGGGTCACCCTCGGGTCACCCTGAATCTTGAAAACCCCCGGGGGGGCGTCTGCGGCTAGGGTCCCCGTGATCAGCTTTTTCACGTACTCCCGGTGAATGACGTCGTCGTTGTCAAGGTACATGGAGCGGAACTTGATGAACTTGAATTTCCTGCCATTGCAGCCGATCCGGTCCTGTAGAAAGAACACCGGCCCCTTGGAGCTAAACTTGATCAGGAGCGGCAGGACGGCGAAGAAGGGTGCAAACATAATGAGGCCGGTGATGCTTCCCACGATATCGAGGGAGCGCTTGGCAATCTCTCCCGCCCTGGTGCGACCGCTCATCGCAGCCAGTTCCGGATAGAAGGTCATGTCGAAGAGCGCGCTGCCGCCGCCGGAAGCAGTGAAGATGCGAAAGGTTATCACTATCTGGTTCACCATCTCGTCGCTTAGCAGCGCGGCTAGTTTTTCCCTGGTCTTCTTGGCCACGGTCAGTTGCGCGGTTTCGATCTTCTCCGGCTCGACCTCGGTGAGGATCACCCCTATCAGCGTGTCTTCCTTGAGAAGGCCGCAGATGTCGGTCCCCCTGACGCAGGTATTCAGACCTTCGCCCAGTGAATCGGTAAATGCCCCAGCAGCCTCGCGATTGTAGATATTTTCCGCATCGATGATCATCACCACCAGCGGCTTGTTCGACCTCTCCGCCCTCTTTCTCTCCTGCATGAGCTTCTCGCGGAAATAGGCCTCGGGATAGAGTCCATGATCCGGGGAAATACAGTCCACACTCCCGTTGCGACGATGCCAGGCGAATTTGCGCAACCAAGATCTGTTCTTCCATATTGTTCGTGCCATTATTTGCCTCACTCAGGACAGTCCCCCAACAGCAGGTCCGTCCGCTGTACCATGGCAATTCCTAACAGGGCGCTCCACTTCCAGTTGCTCTCGGCTGACCGGCCGCCTTATCGTCCAGATCCAGCAGACTGGTGACAGGTAAGAGAGATTTAGATAGTGTCAACCGGAATACCCGACTCAGCCGTGTTCCACTCTGTGCTGAATTAGCCGAACCTAATCCAGTGAACAGTATAACTTTGGCGCTCAGCATGTCAAGCCCGCCAAGGGACAACTGCGCACAGAATTAGCCCGGAACCGTCTCAATTGAACGAGATTCCGCCATCGGTCACCACGAGAAGCCTAAATTATACTGGAGCAGTCAGGCTTCAGAGCCGCAGGTCGTACCGCCTGGAGAAGCGTGGACGCGCCGGCACTACAACCCCAATAACGGCAGTTCGCAGCAGGCAAGCCTGCCCGGTCGCGATGACAATGACGTGCATATGGACAGGTAGAGATCGGGAGTCGTGCAAGGATCTCAGAGGAGCTGCAACTTGTCGAGGAAGCCGTGTTTGAGCAGGATGGTGCGGTTTTCAAGCATCTCCAGATCACCCTCCTCGGTCAGTCGGTGCAGGAGCCTGGTAACCGTCTCCCGGGAAACGGAGGTGTAGCCGGCAAGCTCCTTGTGGGTGAGCCTCAGGGCGATCACCACCCCACGGTCATCCTTTACGCCGTGCAAGAGGCTCAGGTGATTCAGAATCGAGCGCAGCCTCAGCTCGGCGTCGGGCAAGGCAATCGCCTTAAGAACAAGTTGGGCCTCGCGCAGGCGCCGGCAGAGGATCGCAACGAGTTGGAGCAGGACTTTCTCGTTCTTGAGGAGCAGTTTTTGAAAGTTATCCTTGGAAAGAAGCCCGATCTCCGCGTCTTCCATGGCGATCACGGTCGCCGGGGCGGTCTTTGCGTCCAGAAGGGCCATTTCACCGAAGATGTCGCCGCGCTTGTGGACGGCGAGAATCCGCTCGCTTCCGTCGCTGCCGAGATGGACCACCCGGACCTTGCCACTGTAGACGATGTAGATGAAGTTCGCGGTATCCTCCTCAAGGAGGACAACCTGGTTCTTGTGAAAGCGTTTTTCTGCGATCCGGCGCAGCACCTCGCTGAACTCTGCAGGGTCCAGGCAGGAGAAAAGTGGAATGGCCCGCAGCAATCTGCCGTGGGCCGGCTCTCCCGTTACGCTGTCGACTCTGGCTAATGAAGACACGGTACCCCTTCGACCTCGCGCACGCTTTCCTGCTTGACGTGACAAATTAGAAAGCACTTGCCAATTATACCTTCAAGGCGCCCTCGCTGCACGCCGAAGCTCAAAAATAACCCAAGCCTGTTATAATCGAATCTGGCCGGCAGCTGCCAATTGCTGCCCCCATTGCCTTCTGCCCGGCACGGGAGATACCATCATGGAAAACGATCTTGCCAACCTTTACGCGGAGCTCCCAGGCACCGAGGAGCTTCCCCCTCCCCCCCGGGAGCTGCTGGAAAAAATGCGCCGGCAACGGGGGAAATCCTACCGCCCGCGTACCCGGCACCTGCGCCCCGACGGCCTTGCCACCTACACGAACCGACTGTTCCTGGAAACGAGCCCCTACCTGCTGCAGCACGCCCACAACCCGGTGAACTGGTTTCCCTGGGGGAGCGAGGCGTTCGAGCTGGCCCGCCGGCTCGGCAGGCCGGTACTGGTCAGCATCGGCTACGCCACCTGCCACTGGTGCCACGTCATGGAGGAGGAGTCGTTCGAGGACGAGGAGATCGCGCGCCTTTTGAACCTGAACTACATCGCGGTGAAGGTCGACCGGGAGGAGCGCCCCGACGTCGACTCCGTTTACATGAGCGCGCTGCACGCCATGGGGAGCCAGGGAGGCTGGCCGCTTAACGTCTTCCTCACCCCGGACAAGCGACCCTTCTACGGCGGCACCTATTTCCCACCCCGAGACCACAGTCGCGGCATCGGCTTTCCCGCGCTGCTCAGGCAACTCAGGGAGGCCTATGACCGCGACCCCGAGCGGGTTGCACTCGCGGGGATGCAGCTGACCGAAGCGGTCCGCGGCATGCTTTCCGCCACGGCCGGGGGGAGCGCCCCGCCGCAGGAAGTCTCCCTGGATCTGGCCGTCCAGAGCTACCGGGAACGCTTCGACGCGGTAAACGGCGGCCTGTCCGGCGCCCCGAAGTTCCCGAGCTCCCTGCCGGTCCGCCTGTTGCTGCGCCGCTACCGGGTAACAGGCGACAGCGATCTCATCACCATGGCCGATCTGACCCTGCGGTGCATGGCCGCCGGCGGGATCTACGACCAGGTGGCCGGCGGCTTTCATCGCTACGCGACCGACGAGCGCTGGCTCGTCCCGCACTTCGAGAAGATGCTCTACGACAACGCCCTGCTCGCCGTCACCTACCTGGAAGGGTACCAGCTGATAGGGGACCGGGATCTGGCCGGCGTGGTCCGGGAGACCCTGCGCTACCTGCAGCGGGACATGGCGTCGCCCGGGGGAGGATTCTACGCGGCCACGGACGCGGACAGCCTCACGAGCGGCGGCCAGAGGGAGGAGGGGTTCTTCTTCACCTGGACGCCTGAGGAGCTCTCGGCAAGCCTTGGCAGGGAGCGGGCCGCGGTGGTCGCCGCCTGCTACGGAGTGAGCCCGGCCGGCAACTTCGAGGGGCGCAGCATTGCCCACCGCGGCAGCTCGACGGCGCAGGTGGCAGCCTCGCTCAAGCTCACCGAGCAGGGGGTGCAGGCGATACTGCAGGAGTCTCGGGAGCTTCTGTACCAGTCACGCCAGCGCCGGCCCCTGCCGCTTAGGGACGAAAAGATCCTCGCCTCCTGGAACGGGCTGGCGATCTCCGCCTTCGCGCGGGCCGGGCTGGTCCTCGCCGACCCCGGCGCCATCGACCAGGCGCGCAGCACAGCACGGTTCCTGCTGGAAAGCATGATCGCCGGCGGCAGGCTGGCCCACAGCCATCAGGAGGGAGAGGCGAAGGGTGAAGGATTCCTCGACGACTACGCCTTCTTCATCGCGGGGCTCCTCGACCTCTTCGAGGTGACCGGGGAGGCCCACTGGCTGGAGCGGTCGCTGGAGCTGGCGGCGGTGGTGCAAGACGAGTTCGGGGATCAGGCGTCGGGAGGCTACTTCATGACCGGCTCACGCCATGAGGAGTTGATCGCCAGGGAAATACCGGCCTACGACGGAGCGGTCCCCTCGGGCAATTCCGTCATGATCATGACCCTTTTGAGGCTGCACGCCCTGACGGAGCAGGCCGGTTATCTGAACCAGGCCGAGCTGGCACTCGGCGCCTTCGCCGCGGCGCTATCCTCTGCTCCCACGGCACTTTCCGAGATGCTGCTCGCGGTCGACTTCCTGCTGGAGACCCCGAAGCAGATCGTCATCGTCGCCCCGCGCGGCAACCGGCAGGCGGCACAGGGGCTGCTGGATAAATTCCGGGCGGCGTTCCTGCCCAACCGGATCCTTGTTCTGGTATGCGAGGGGGAGGAACTGGACCGGGCGAGCGCAGTGGTACCGCTGCTAAAGGGCAAGAAAGCGGAGGGGGCTCTGGCCGTAGCCTACCTCTGCGAGAACAGGACCTGCCGCCGTCCGACCAGCGACCCGGAGGAGTTCGGCCGGCAACTCGGGGCAGCCGGCGCACGCAACTGATCCTGCGAGGATTACGCCATTGACTCTTTCTGGAGATCGGACACCTCGCGGACGACAGACCGGAGGAGGACGCAGTGGTTCAGGACATCACTGACCAGTACATCACCACGATTCTGTCCCAGTGCGACATCGGCGGAAAGGTACTCCTTGAGGTAGGCTGCGGCAAGGGGAGGATCACGCGGGACCTGGCGACGCATGCGAAGCGGGTGGTCGCCAGCGACCCCGATGCAGCAGCGCTTGAGATGGCACGTGCCACCGTTGTTGCGGGCAATGTCGAATTCGTGCTGGCACCGACCGGGCTGCCGGATTTCCCCGCAAAAACCTTTGATCTGGTAATCTACACCCTCTCCCTGCACCATGTCCCGGACAGGGGAATGTCCAGCAGCCTGCGCAGGTCTGGTGGTCTGCTTGCCAAAGACGGGGTGATTGTAGTTGTCGAGCCGGGAGATGGCGGGTCGTATACCGAGGCAAAGGAGCGTTTCGGGGCGGGCAGCGGGGACGAACGCCCAGCCAGGGAGTCGGCCATTCGTGCCATGCACGCACTTGAGGGGTGGGTCGTGGGAGCGACGGTACTCTTCCGCACGCTGTTCCAGTTTGACAATGACGAGGATTTCCTTTCCAGCATGTTGCCGGGCTATCGCCAGCAGCCGGAATCTTTTCTGGATGAGGTCAGGAGATTTCTTGCTCTGCACCGGACCGGGGACCGCATTGTCCTCGAGGCCGGCCGACGGCTCAACGTGCTGCGGCGAACCGGACATCAAGAGTAATCATGAAAAAACTACGTTTTACTGCTCCAGCGCCAGGCGATGCAGGTAGTCTGGCACGGCGCGCTTGGTCATCTTCATGAGACGCTGCATCAACTCGAAAGGCACGGTCCTTAGCCCGTGGTCTTTCTTCAGCTCCCCGACCATTCCTATCCAAAGCAAGGCCGTCATCTCCGCATCGGCAAGGGCACGGTGGAACACGCCGTCGGTGGCGAGCTTTTTGTAGCGCACCAGCGTCTCCAGGCTGTGGCTGGGTGCATCGGGATTGAGCCGGCGCGAAAGAAGCAGCGAGCAGGCAAACTCCTGCTGGCGCCTGAGGGAAATCCGCTGCAGTTCTGCATCGAGAAAGCGCCGGTCGAAAGAGGCGTTGTGGGCGACCAGGTGGTGCCGGTCCATGAAGGTAACAAACCGCCCCATGGCCTCGGCAACCGGCGGAGCGCCTTTCAGCATCTGGTTGGTGATGCCGGTGTACTGCTCGATGAAACCGCTCACCCGCATCCCAGGGTTCATCAGGCTTTGAAAGCGGTCCGTGATACGGTTATCCTGCACCAGGACCGCCCCGACCTCGATCGCCCTGTCACCGCCGTCGGGCGAGAGCCCCGTGGTCTCGAAGTCCAGAACAACTACGCTGTAATTCCCCATCATTCCCCCTGCGGTCCGCTTGGCCCCGGCGAAAGTTACAGCCAGGCATCGAAGATTTTTCAGACCAGCGCACGATTTTGCCGACTTCCGGCCAAGCGGTCAAGCAAAATACGGGCATGGGGGGATTTCTATGCGACGGTCAAAGGCAAATCCCCCAAGTCCCAATTTATCAAAGTGGACTTGGGGGATTCAACCTGTTAGCAGATGAGAAAAGCTCAGAAGCAAAATGGTCGTCTGAGAAAGGTAGTGCGCACACGGGGAGTTCGGAGGTTCGGCCCAGCCATCTGACAAGCGACCGGCTACTTGTTTATTTTGAAAGTCGCAGTATGGCGTTTGCGACTCGTTCGAAAGCGCTATCCAATTCAGTCGCATCATCCGCCTGGACATACAGGCCTGTGGGCTGGTCCGAGTTGTAGGTGTCCACACCCGGTACATTTGCCAGCCTTCGCAGTATATACGCGCCTAATTCTTTGTTGTCAGTTCCATAACATTCGGAGACTTCTTGAGTGGTCATGGCCAGACCAAATCCAATGGTGAAGACGTTGATGGGGCTCCCGTTGACATTTGGGTCCTCGCGGCGCGCTGCATTGGCCACGTTCTCCAGCATGTTACGTGCCGCCTTGTTCACGTTGCACTTGGTATTGATGATGCCGCCGGAGTCGGTGTCCAACACACGGGTGCGGGGGTTGTTGTCGCTTTGCAGGTTAATCGTATTCGTATGATCCGTATTGGACGGGATGGTTATGCCTCCGTAGGTACCCAAAAAATTATCTGGCTGATCAAAAGAATAGATCCATGTCGGCGTTGTGCGAACAGCTAGAGAATACAGAGAAGCAGGTTGTACAGGTGCGCCACCGAAATTACCGACGATACAGTTAGGCGCGCCATCGGTGAACATAACGATGACCCTGAGGCTGTTCTGGGAATGTTTAGGAATTTTATCCAACTGTGCTTTGGCAATTCTCACCGCCTCTTCGGAAGCCGTTGCACCTGTAAATTTGATAAGATCGATTTTATCATTGATTGCATTCAGGGACTCAGGCTGATCAGCTACCCCCGGAACAGGGGCAAGGGTTATGCCCTGCGGATCGGCGTCCTGGCGTCCCGGGGGGGCCTGGTCCTTCTTTCGGACGCAGACCTCTCCACCCCCATTGAGGAGTTGGAAATCCTGAGACCGCGCATCGTCTCGGAATCGTTCCAGATCGCCATCGGCTCCCGGGCGCTACCGCTGAGCCAGATTGCGCGGGCTCAGCCCCGGTGGCGCCGGGGCATGGGCCGGCTCTTCAATCGCCTGGTCAAGGCGCTGGTCATCGACGATTTTCAAGATACCCAGTGCGGGTTCAAGCTTTTTACCGATGAGGCGGCCAGGCTCCTGTTCGGCGCAGCCCGGGTTGAGCGCTTCGCCTATGACGTGGAGATCCTCGCCCTGGCCAAAAACCACGGATACCGGGTGGCGGAGGTGCCCGTCAAATGGACCAACTCCGTGGATTCCAGGGTGCGTCCGGTGCGGGACTCGCTGCAGATGCTCGCGGACCTGGTGAAAATCCGCCTGGCTTTCGCCTCTGCAAAAGGAAGGCGAGAATCGACACCGCTTGAAAGTCTGGAAGCCTCGAAATCCGTCACTCCCTGAAAACTCCGCACCCGCCCGGCCCACAAGGGGAACAAAGGCAGAGACGCATGCAATGCGTCTCTGCCTCCCATAACCGGTCGTGCAGGCGGCCGCCCTCTCTCCTCGCAAGAGTCCCACTGCATGCGGCTCTTGCCCCCTTGCCCTCTCCTTTATCCTCCGCAATAAAACCAACGACGGCCACGCCGGCCGCAATCATGCTCCTCCCCAGAACCGGGCTAGCCCCATTTCCCGAGATCGCCCGACTCCCATCGGAGCTGACGGCGGCTTATTCATTAAAGTTCTGGCTTGCCTTGCCGAAGAGGCTTGAGACAAAAAATTTCTTCAAAACAGGGCAGGTTAGAAACGCCGCGGCAGGCTTCCGGAGGGGATTCATGGCACTCGGCCGAGTCCCTCCCCCTGTCCCGCTTCCGGAGGGCGAGGGACTCGGCCGGTGGGCAACAGCCGGACGGGTGCCGCGGGTCGCATTGCCGGATGCCGGCAGGGACTGCCCCGACTGGATCGCGGGCCAGGAAATATACGGTACGAAGGAGAGCAGGCATGCAGACAGATACCACCACCCCGGCAAGGGTCACCCTTTACGGAGAATGGACCATGAACGAAGCGGCCGAACGGCTGAAGCTACTTGCCGGCGAGCTTGCGCTGCTGCTTGAGGCAGATCCGAGGCCCGCCCGGGCCGGTATAGACCTGGCGGGGGTGGCAAGCATCGACGCCTGCGGCTGCCAGCTGCTGGCCGTCTTACAGGAGAACCTGAAACGGCACGGCATTGCCCCTGAGCCTTGCCGTATCCCGCCGGAGGTCATGGAGAAGATCCGTCTTCTCGGCTTTGCCGAAGCATTTACCGCCGGAGCACCAGAGAAGGAAAACGCATGACAACCACCCAGGCTGGAAAAGATGCCATCGACCTCAAACGCTTCAACCAGGTGTTTTTCGAGGAGTGCGCCGAGCACCTCGCGGAGATGGAGCAGATCCTCATCTCACTTTCCGACAGGCAACCGGATCATGAACAGCTGAACGCGATCTTCAGGGCAGCCCATTCCATCAAGGGAGGTGCGGGAATCTTCGGTTTCGACGACATGACCATCGTCACCCATGTCATGGAATCGCTCCTGGACCGGCTCAGGAAGGACGAAATGCCCTTCAGCACCGCCATGATCGACCTGTTCCTCGAGGCGGGGGACGTCATCTCCATGCAGCTTGCCGGACACCGCGAGGGAACCGAGGTCCGAAAGGAGGCGATCGACGAGGTGAGCCGCAAGCTGCAGCAGCTGATCGATGCGGGCACCCCGCACGGCGAGCCGTGCGGGCAGGCGCCGG
>Ga0209540_10003410_pt1 | contig 10825 bp, 16 predicted proteins | sample BarGraIncu01121A_FD_184501 | JGI IMG/M metagenome (GOLD analysis project Ga0209540, IMG submission 184501) | Arctic peat soil microbial communities from Barrow, Alaska - Barrow Graham LP Incubations 011-21A (SPAdes) (version 2) | ecosystem: Environmental > Terrestrial > Soil > Wetlands > Peat... | reverse complement strand
GAATAAAATTTACAGATGAAGCTATAGCAAAATTGCACTTGAAATCTCATGATTTACATCCAAAATGGAATTATACAATTAGTCCAAAAAGTGACTAATTTAGATAAGTTGTTTTTAGGTAATCCCTAAGGTAAGAATACCATGAAGAAACAAAAAGTTGAATCATCGTAAGGGTCGTGATTATTGACAAGCGAAAAGAGAACGACGCGCGAGTTTGGATAGTCTACAGTATAGGCTCATGATTTTGAATTTCCCACCCCAATTTCAAAGGTTTTATCGATAAATGAGCTATTATTTGAATTAAATATTTTAACATTTATACTATGGTTTTTTGAGTCAGCATTATATATGCCAAAAGCTGATAAAGGTGCTCCACCTATCAAATAAGGGGAATAATCAATAAATTCCTTTATTATCGGAACGGCTATCAGAACGGCAGCTATCAATATTATGATACCAATGATTAATTTTGTTCTTGTCATATTTTCATTCCATAACTGTTACTACTCAACCCTATAAAGGCCTCGGACAAAGTACGGAGGAGGGGGTGACTGAAACCGTCATAGGCTAGCGTTAAAGAAATTCCCACCCTATTCTATTACGCCGGAGATTCCATGATTTCCAGGCAACACCGCGCCCAGCTTCAGTCATGACCCGCGCCTGGCTGCTCCGATTAAGGTATGTTGCGATAGAAAATATTATTTTCTTAATACGGATTGTTGCATCCTATACAGGCCTCGTACATAGTGCAGGGGAGGGGGTGGGATATATCCTACCAGGGAGGGCAAACAGTACAATGTCCTATTTTTTTGATGCATATATGGCCTATATTTTGCTTATTTCGGGTATATTGCTATTATAAATCAGATAAATAATACAATATTACCCCAAAAATGTAGTATAGACAGAAATTAGACTTTTGACCAGATAATCAAAGAAATAATCTTAAATATAGGCCTAAAAATGCACTTTATTGGTTGCAAAATGGACTGCGCCCCTTCGAGTGGACAATTAGTTAAGGTGGCATATTTAAACGTTTCCTCTTCTCAAAATCGACTGGCGATTTGTAACCGATCGATGAATGAAGACGTCTTAAATTATAAACCTCTTCGATAAAAGGTTCAATATTCTGGAGTGCATCATTAAATCCCCCGTATTCGTTCAAGTAGACTTCCTCATATTTTAGAGTCTTCATGATGCTCTCGGCAAACGCATTATCGTAAGGATTACCCTTGCGGCTCATACTGATCTGAATATCAATATCCTTAAAATAGTTCACATATTCCTTTGACGCATATTGAACGCCCTGGTCGGAATGATGAATCAGATTCTTCAGATCATCTGTTTTTCGTGTTTGAAGAGCCTTGAAAATCCTTAAATTGTATTTTCACAGGTGTGGGCGTGATACCCTTATAAGTGAGGTTTGCTTGGCGTTGTTTTTTCCGGTTTACTACTGGAAGGTCTGATTTGGTCCATTACATTCCTGACAAGCAATCATTTTATCTTTAATATAATTAAGATTCTTATCATTCATATATTGTTTTATTTCATCGAATGAATTTAAAAAAAACCAACTGGGATAAATCGGTTTAATATCTGGGTCAAATAAATAAGTATTCATTTCTCGTTGTAATATTATATCATCAAGTGATGGTTTTGGAGTTAATAAACCATATTCTATTTGATGATTTAATGTCAAAAGTACGATTATTGATACCAGTCCAAATACAATTCGTTTATTTCGAAGAAGATTAAATTTCGATGCAATATATACGCATAATATAATCAATAATGGTGATCCAATAACTGTATAATAATGCCATGTTTGGGGGATAGGGATTATTCCCGTTGGTACACCAAAAATATAATGTACCCATTGCGGAGTAATCACTGCAATATAAAGAGCAGGAATTGATAATAAACATGCTAGAATAACTGATTTAAGATATTTTGGGTTGACGATAATGCAAATGCACAATAATAACCCGATTAAAAAACTCCCATAATAAAAATAAATATATAATTGCAAACCCGCCATTATTCCAGATAGAACATATTTTTTTCTCAATATCAATATCAAAGTTCCGAAAAAGAATATCCCTGAAAACATTATCTCTGGGAACCGCGCGAAATACGAAATCATTTCATATCGAGAATGATAAATCATCCATGGTATGATTGTTGCCTGAAACCATGCCTGCAAACATAATACTGATACTGTCCCTAATATTGCATATTCGTCTGAAATACCAAGTTCTTTTTCGAATAAATAAATCATATAAACCAATATCGGTATAAAGATAAAAGGCGCAATCATAAAAATTTTGTCAATCGAAATAAATTCATTCATGAACCCAAAAAATAGAGTGGGAATTGCATCAGAAAAAGCATAAATACTTGAGATATGTCCTGTTAAACTAACATAGTGCATACGAGTGGCATAATAGATTTGATCAAATTCCCAAATATACATGACATTAAACGGACTATATCCCTTTCTAAATATCAATCCAATGATATGGTTTAATCCAAAGAGAATTCCCATAAAAAGAGCAAAAATCATTAGTTTAAGATTTGGTTTTAATTTTAGGTTCATGGATGTTTGGACTGCTCTCCCTCGAGAGGACAATTAGTTAAGGTCGCATATATTAACTTTTCGTCTTCTCAAAATCGACTGGCGATTTGTAACCGATCGATGAATGAAGGCGTCTTAAATTGTAAACCTCTTCGATAAAATGTTCAATGTTCTGGAGTGCAAACTTATTGAGAGATTAGACCTTCCAACAAACATTTTTTTTATCGGTGAAATTATTGCATCTTACACTGATGAAAAATATCTCATGGATGGTAAGCTTGATATTAAGAAAATGAATCCCCTTCTCTTATCCATGCCAGACAATAGTTATTGGACAGTTGGTAAATATGTAGGAAAAGCTTGGAATATCGGAAAAAAAGCAGATGTTTAGGCTCTTGAAAAAAATCAGCGTTTGAAGAAATTGTTGATGCCCTTATTTCCCTTGGCATGAGAAAACCTATCGCCAGAATGCTTGCTTACATTCAGCAAGTGAATGAAGCAACCTCTGTTGAGCTTGAAATGGGAACTGGATTACGCCAGCCCGAAGTAAGCATTGCTGCAAAGCAATTAGAAGAACGTGACTGGATAAACGAACAGGAAGAGAAGAAAACAGGTAAAGGAATACCATAGATCTATACGCTAAAGGTTGGATTTAAGGATATAATCGCCTATCTTGAAAATGAACAGAAAAAAGTAGATGTTGAGGCTAAGTAAAAAATTGAGCGGTTGAAGAAATTAGGGAAATAAAAACGGTCTATCCTTATGGAAAGCTAACATTATGATAAAATTTATAAACAAGTCTGTATAATTTCCACTGGGGGGGAAAAATGAATCTTAATGGGTTTTCTATTTATGTAGTAGGATAAGAGTACTGTCAAGTCTTCGTCAACCAAAAGGATAGCACTCTTTTCAAGAAGTCTCTCCTATGCATGTGGTTTTTACAATTCCCGATACGTTAAGAGAAGTGTTTAAGAATTCAAAAGGTTCATCCCAACCTATAAAGCTTTAAATACCTTTTATAAAGGTGAGAATATGGTAAATATTACGGAACCAAAGAAGTCTATAAAAATAGAAAATGTTGTTGCATCTACGGCTATTGGAGCAAAACTTGACCTGAATCAAGTGATCACCGTTTTTGAAGGAGCAGAATATAACAAAGAAAGATTCCCTGGTGTTGTTTACAGGACAACATCCCCGAAAACCGCAGCACTTATTTTCGGCAGTGGCAAGATCGTTTGTACAGGAGCAAAAAGTATTGCCGATGTAAACACAGGTCTTACAAAAGTGTTTGATAAATTAAGAGAAATGGGTACCGAGATCGTTGATAAGCCTGAAATTAAGATACAGAATATCGTTGCATCCGCAAATCTTGGAAGAGTGCTCAATCTCAATGCAATAGCTATCGGTCTTGGGCTTGAGAATGTTGAGTATGAACCTGAGCAATTCCCAGGTCTTGTTTACAGGATGGCCACCCCCAAAGTAGTCATGCTATTGTTCGGCTCTGGCAAAATTGTGATAACAGGCGGCAAGAAACCAGAGGATGCAGAAGTGGCAGTCGAGAAAATTGTTATAGAACTTGATGGATTAGGTATGCTTTAATAAACTTGACATTAGCAACGTTGTCATGGTTTACCGGGCGATCCTGGCGATAACGACTCTGTAAGAAGGCACGCCGTAAATTCCAGTGTTGTTTGTTATTTCCACATTCCCGAAAAATACAGAAAACAGGAGCCTTAATATAATAGCTGATATTATCCCCATTTGCTTATGGGTAAGAAAAAAATAATAAAAAAATCTAAAGAGTACGAAGGTTTCTGGGCGGGACTTCGGAAGGATTTCCTTTTTGTACTTGTCGTTTTAGTCATTTTTGTAGCCGTTTCTAAGATTGCAATGGGGCTTTACACGCCTATGGTAGCTGTAGAAAGAGGCAGCATGATTCCACACATTTAGATCGGTGATATTATAGATCGAACGGAAATAATCACATTCCAAATCGGAAAACAAACGAATTATTCATCATTTAGCGAATATGGTGATGTTATTTTATATAAACGGTTTGGAATAGAGGGAGGGACATCTATCATTCATCGTGCTGTGTACTACGTTAACCAGAGCGAGCCGATGTGGCCGGAAGGACCTCTGGCCCCAAACACAGGATACATTACAAAAGGTGATAATAGCAGAACTAATGCTTTATATGATCAGCAAGGCAGTATTAGTCCGGGTATTCCTGTGAAAAAAGAATGGGTAATTGGAGTTGCACGTTTCAGGCCTATACCTGTCATTGGGTGTGTTTCACTCACTCTAAGAGGAAATCTTGCATGTTTTCAATACGTATAATTTATTATAAAGTAAAAAAAAGCATTTATAAAGGTTTATAAATAATTCAAAAGCTTGGAAAAGGTTAGATTATTATCCATATAAAAGTATGTTTATCTATTCTGAAATTATAGTATAAGCAACTAATCGCCGAATGGTTGGCGATAAAAAAATTAGAAGGAGGCAATAAAATGAAACATGGACAAAGGTTCAATATATTAACGTCGCTTGTTGCGGCTGTATTCATACTGAGCCTGTTCTCAGGAATCGTCGCGGCTCAAATGCCCGCAGAAAAGAATGACAATAAGGCAAAATTCGAAAGCACAGGAAAATTATTTGAGGGTGCAAAGGCACAATTCGAAAATGCATTGAAACAATTCAATGCTAAAAATAACAGTATATCAAAGGCTGACCTAGTCGAAAAAACCAGGGACTACCTTGAAAAAGCAATAGATCATGTTATTTCATATCTTGATACTGTGAAATCAAGGGCAGAACTACCTGAAAATAAAGGTCTATTCCCATTCGATGCTTCCAAGAATATAGATGCCCATATAGCGGAACTGCAACAGCTAAGAACAAAAGTGCAGCAGGATAGCACAACTGAAGATTTAAGGGCTGACAATAAACAGTTGAAGGATATATATGCCAGAGCAAGACTTGAAACCCGATATGATTTCGATATTATTCTTGATAATTCAATAGGTAAATTCATTGCAAAGTCGGATAACGTATCGGCAAGGATGAACACACAAATTCAGAATTTTAAAACTAAAGGTAAAGATACATCCAACCTTGAGACAATTTCGGCAAATTTCACGAATTTGATGCAAGAAGTGGCAGCTGACCAGAAGAAGACAGAAGCCCTGTTAGCAGTTCATACAGGATTTGACAATTCTGGAATAGTAAAAAATAATACGGATGCTCTGGCTTTCCTAAAGCAGGTCGATGATTCTCAAAGAGAAACTATCAAAATAATGAGAACGCCCAGCAGGCAACTGCAGGTCTTTACCAGGGAATACAGAATACTTTCTGGAAGATCAAACGTAACAGGTCAACCGAGAAACCAGGGGAATCTACGAAATGGAACAACAAATCGGGAGAATAGACGAAATGGAACAAACCCTCCCACGAGGGGACAGGCACAATGATATAGAACAGAAAATAATATCCGTTTGAGTAGAGTATGGATTAAACATGAAAACTATATATATCGTGCTAATGCTCATAATCGCAGCATCAGCTTTAGGTTGTATGGGTAAAAAGCCATCTGAAGGAACGACTATTGGCACCCCTGCTGGAACATCCGCATCTCCGACCGAGACATCAGTATCCGGTGCAGTAACCCCAACCCCTTCGGAAAATACCGATTTCGGAAATCAAAGCGATATTAATACAATAGATTCGGTGGTTAACGACTCCAGTATGGACGTTCCCCTGTCCGATGCTAATATCTAAGGTTGGCACTGAAAGTTAGATGAAATTAGAGGGATACGAACCCTCGATTCATCCTTTTTTTAATATTCTATTGATATTGTTGTCTAGCCAGCAAGCATTTGATGTCCTGGAAAGCGATTAAAGCGCCCATTTATTAATGCTTATTTTGTCTTCCATCAACCTTTTACCTGATTTGTGTCATTCGATCTTATTTTGGAGCGTATTTCTTCTACGAGTTGTTCACTTCTCTTATTTTTTACATCTATACCCATTTCAATAGCTAAATTATGAATCTTTGTATCTTTTTCATCCAAGGGTTCTCCAAGTCTTTTGATTTCATGTTCAGTTTCAGTTTGAACTTTCTTGAATTCACCCGTAGCTTTGCCCAATGATCGGGCTATCTCCGGAATTTTATCAGGCCCAAAGAAAAATAGGGCAACTACTAATATCAAAAGTAATTCGGGAAGTCCGATTAGTCCCATAAAATATAAAGTTGTTAGTTCAATAATTAAATCTTTGCATTGAATGATCTTCTCTTCGTTAAGTGAACTTAATCCGGGCAGCCAGGCGCGGTGTCGCCTGGATTATTCCTTACAATTCAATCATTTCAGCGACTCTATTACCGCAGAAACCGCATTGCATTAACCTTGCATTCCCCACTGAAAAATACTGCATTATATGACCACATTTTTTACAAAAAGTCGCATTGCCTTTCACTTTCAAATCATCGATCGCTTGTCTGATAGTGTGATAGTGTGTAATTGATTATCCTGTTCTTTATCAATATGCATCAGGTCTTCGTCGGTGAATATGATAGGCATTGTATGTTATATCTCGACTATTCATATATTTATTACTTTCACTCCATGCATGCCATTTGCTTTTAAGGACTCAAATCAACATGGAAGTAAGGTGAATTACATGCCTTTTCAACTATCGAATTGTATTGAGAAATTGGCTAAATCCGGACGAGTTGTAATTACTTCAAAAAGAGTGGTTAGTCTAAACGATACCTGCAAGTCTAAAAGAATAGTTCCATTCGGGCAAACGAAGCTATCTGAATATGGGGGGTAAGAATGGGCAGGACTGTTCCAAGCTTTCGCATGCTGCTTGAAGGGATATTAGAAGAACTTTCGGCGTTCAGAAGGGCGTTGAGTTATTCTGAATATGTTCCGGTGTAAAATCAATCTTTAAACTGGCTTGAATATCGGCTATATCGTTGCTCATATATGTTTTCTCCTGCCTATGTAACTGCCAGAAGTAGCTGCACCGCTGTCCTTATTCTTGAAGGCTAAAGAATCCATCCCAGTGGGAGTACGATCCCTGTTTCTATGAACAACTTGGAGATGTCTGGAAGCATGTTGAGGAAAAGATATAATAAGAGAAGATCATTTAATGAGAACTTCCATCAATCATTTAACTTTCGCAGCACAAAATTCTTAAAAACTGTAGCCATTTCAACTGCTTTTTTCGCCTCTTCTATTGAGCACTCAATAAAATCACCAGGGTATCTGACCTCAACAGCATATCCAGAGAGAAGTTCCGCAAAATCGGATAGTTCCTGAAAATCTGGGTCTATGCCAATACAGATATTGTTTATTCTTGTGAGGTCATGTGTCTTTTCAATGGTAATATCTTTTAATGTAAGGTAACTTTTCAGGTATTTTTCTGCACACTATTGAGCATGAAAACATATAGTATCTGTAGGGGGCTCCTCGCTTGACAAAACGATCTGTGCTGTCCTCAGATCATTTTCGGCCTTTTGTTTCCATTCATTCACCCACTTTGTCTTATCCGGCATAAATGAGCTTACCCTCCCTTGCTACCGCGGTAGCGAGCGTATTGGCAATGTCAACCTCTTCATTAAATTCATCTTCATTATAAACAAAAACATCAAGCGAGAAATCCCTGTTCGGAAAAAGACGACGTATTGCAAGACTGCGTTTGTTTTTTGGGCCTGGCATATCTGCAATAATCAGCAAGTCAAGGTCACTTTCAGGTCTGGCTGTTCCTTTTGCATGGGAACCGAAGAGGTATATCTTTTTTGGATGAGTCTGTTTTACGATTATTTCAGCAATAATTTTTATCTTAGTCTCATCAAGTGTCATAATAAATCTCTTTGCAGATATTAATGATGAATATGTGAATCTTCAGTTAAATGATTTGTGTTCATTTATTTTGATTCTTGCTGGGCTTTTTTTATATTCATAGTAGGAGTTCTTTCACTCCGCTCTATCCGATCGCTTTTATCATCCTTTAACCAACAGAATTATTCCCATTAATGGAAGTGAAAAATATGAATAATCCCGTTGATCCCCGTAAAATCCCACAATTCATAGAGAAATTAGCAAAGGCAGGATATCTTTTACATGTTGAATGTTCAAAAAAAGAAATTAGAATAACATACAACAGGAGTGCTTCAAAGTATGCGACCATCCCGTTTGGCCAGACCAGACTAACTGATTTTCAAAGGGGTGACTTACATGGGCAGGACTGTTCCAAGCTTTCGCATGCTGCTTGAAGGAATAGTAGAAGAACTATCAGCATACAGAAGGGCATTGAGGGGAGAGGACATGAATGCTTTCGACAGCCTCATGAATATGGCAAGGCAGCATGCTTCATCATGCACGGTTGCGCCTCTTCTTGACCCGATGGACGCTATGTTCTTGTTGATACTACTGGAGCAGCAGAAAGAGATCAATTCGCTGCGGGAGGCGCAATCTAGCGATAGGAGGACAGGTATTTCGGATGCTTCAAAAGAGCATTTGCAAGAGGGGGCTTCGACCTAATACAGGTTTTCCTGATTGTACGATCACAATGCTCGGAGCTATTTTATCAGCTCCACATGCCTATCCACACAGAAAACAATCGCTCATATCGCATTCATGAAAAATTTATATATTTAGTTTGTCCGATGATGGGATTTTTAACGCCACAAATCGTCTATGATTGGAAAAAACGTACAAATACATAAAATTTTATACTCTTAATGTACTTATTGATCAATATGTATGGTTTTCAATAATACAAATATCTCTTATTTTATTGATCCTTTAACAAGAAATAATGTTTTTTGGCTTATTTTATTGGAGGGATTGCTGCAGTTGGTTATTTTATCGAAAAGTGGAAACAGTGGAAACAACGAAATAAGCCCAATATAATTTCGAAAATGGTCTCAGATCTTGATGAACTCAAGAAGAGCCAGCAAGCTCTCGAAAAATCCATTAAACCGATGAATTCGCCTTCTGCCATTCCTGTCACGGATTTCTTAGATGGACTCCCGCAACTTAACGATATTAGGAAAAAAGAGATATTTGAAACTGGAATGAAATTACGAGATGAAAATAAACCTATGGAGGCTATTAAGAGGTTCCGTTTTTTGCTCAGTTCAAATCCATTAGATGAACAGCGATCCGCTCTTTTAATACTTATTGGAAACAGTTTTATTTTAACCGGAAATCAGGATGAAGCTCTTGGTCATTACAAGGAGGCGTTAAAAGTTGCTGATAAAGCAAATAATTCAGGTGCAAAAGGTGTAGCTCTGAATAATATAGGGCTGATATACGGTGCCAAGGGCGAACCTGATGAAGCTAGGAAATGCTTTCAGCAAGCTTGGGAAATTTTTCGTGAGATGGGATACAAACAGGGTGAAGCAAATCAGTTAGGAAATATAAGGCAGACATACAGTGCCAAGGGCCTACTATTTGAAGAAGAGAGATTCCGTCGGGAAATGCGGGAACTTGAGCGTTTAGGTTAAAGTAAAGATTATATTGCCTCTTGATATGTATTTAGATGGCGTTTAATATGGCATCGGTTTCAGGCTTATAATTGTCCTTACTATACTTGCGGAAGCAGTCATAAGTGGCTGTGTAGCAGGAATGTATTACGACATTGATCGTGAGCAAATGCCACTTGAAGGTGCGGGACTCAAACTTGTCGCAGGTCACACTGACGATTATACTGACAGTGAGATAAATACCAATGATGGAGTTCCTGAGTTAACAGCGGGAATTAATATATCGGGTAATAAGGTGGTTGTAATTGTGGATAATGATTTTTTTGAAAAATATCCTGATGGGGTTATCAAAATCCTTTCTTCCGAGAATGGTGGACAACCGAGTTATATTGGGAAAAGGGAATTTGGGGAAGTATCTCCCGGTATATTTTCAGTGGGCGTGCCAATTGACGGAAATAATTATTTCCTGACCTTATGGGTTTCATAGGCTACATATCAAAAAGTTCCTCTTCTAAACCCAACTTTTTCAAAATCTCTTTTTGCTCTTTGGTGAAAACTGTAAGCTTTTCAATTTCTTCTCCCCCAATAGTAAGGGTGGTTTTTCTGATTCGTCCCATTTCTTCCAAACCCTCCCTTACTCCTTCCCAACCATTGGAATTTATCTGATTTTTATATAATGCTATGGCAAGATATGCAAGATAGCATATAAAAATATAAACATCAATATGCCCTTCCTCAAAATGCCTTACAGGTTGCAT
>Ga0209540_10003409_pt1 | contig 10827 bp, 8 predicted proteins | sample BarGraIncu01121A_FD_184501 | JGI IMG/M metagenome (GOLD analysis project Ga0209540, IMG submission 184501) | Arctic peat soil microbial communities from Barrow, Alaska - Barrow Graham LP Incubations 011-21A (SPAdes) (version 2) | ecosystem: Environmental > Terrestrial > Soil > Wetlands > Peat... | reverse complement strand
TCGGCGAATTGACCGGAGCGATCGGCTCCGCTGATATTCTCCGGGGCGTGTTCGCCAAATTCTGCATCGGCAAATGAAAATCATTGTGGTCGGGGCCGGTCATGCCGGCATAGAGGCCGCATTCGCAGCGGCCAAAATGGGCGCGGAGACCATCCTGCTGACCATGCACCTCGAGAGCCTCGCCCAGATGTCCTGCAACCCTTCCATCGGCGGCATCGCCAAGGGCCACCTGGTCAAGGAGATCGACGCTTTGGGCGGGATCATGCCCCGGGCCGCCGACGCCACGGGCATACATTTCAAAGTACTGAACCGCAGCAAGGGACCGGCCGTGCGGGCCACGCGCACCCAGAACGACAAGGTCGCCTATCGCAATTTCCTGAAAAGCTTTCTGGAAAATGTTCCGAACCTGGGCATATACCAGGGCCTGGCCGACGAGATCGTGGTGCGCAACGGCAAGGCCTGCGGAGTCCGCCTGACCGATGGGGAAGTCCTTGCTGCCGATGCGGTGATCGTTTGTTCCGGGACCTTTCTGGATGGGCGCATCTTCATCGGCACCGCTGCTTACGCCGCCGGCCGGGCCAATGAACCCCCTTCCCTGCAGCTGGCGAAAAATATTCGCGACCTGGGTTTTGAGATCCTGCGCCTGAAAACCGGGACGCCCATGCGCCTGCATGCCGACAGCATCCAATGGGAAAAATTCACTCCCCAGCCCGGCGACGAGCCGCCGCTCCCCTTCTCCATGTACACGCGCCGCCCGGTAAAAAACCGCATCTGCTGCTACCTGGGTCACACCACCGCGGAAGTCGGTCGCATCGTCCGCGAAAACCTGCATTTGTCGCCTCTGTATTCCGGAAAGATCAAGGGCATCGGTCCGCGTTATTGCCCTTCGATCGAGGACAAGATCGTCAAGTTCCCCGGCCGCGAAAAGCACCATTTTTACCTGGAACCGGAGGGGTTGAACAACAAAGAAATATACGTTAACGGCCTCTCTTCCAGCCTGCCGGTCGAAGTTCAAAAAAAAATCCTGCAAGCCATCCCCGGCCTGGACCAGGCGCGGATGATGCGCCCGGCCTACGCCATCGAATACGACGCCATCCAGCCCAGCCAATTGCGCCCCAGCCTGGAAAGCCGGCAGATCGGAAACTTGTTTTTTGCCGGCCAGGTCAACGGCACCTCGGGCTACGAGGAGGCTGCCGGCCAGGGGCTCATGGCCGGGATCAACGCCGTGCTCCAGGCCAGGGGCGAAGCACCCTTCGTCCTGGACCGTGAGGAAGCTTATATCGGGGTCATGGTGGACGATATCGTCCGCTGCGGCGTCGATGAGCCATACCGCCTGTTCACGGCGCGGGCCGAATACCGCCTGCAGCTCAGGGAAGACAATGTCTTCGAGCGCCTAGGCGGCCATGCCCTGCGGCTGGGCCTGGTTTCGCGGCGTGACCATGACCGGGAGATGCGCAAGCTGGAAAATCGCCGGCAAGTGATCGGGAAATTGGAAAAGCTCAGGGGGCAGCTTGACGGCAAAACGGAAACGCTTTATAAAATCCTGAAAAGGCCGGGCATGACCTTCGCCGACCTGGAAACGCTGCACGGACAGCCGCTGCTGAAAAAAAAGACCCTGACCGACGTCTCCTATATCGAGGCCTGCGTCAAGTATGAGGGCTACATCGACATCCAGAAACGGGAAGTCGCCAAAACCAGAAAAATGGCCAAAACCGCCATTCCGGCCGACCTTGACTTTGCGAGCGTCGTGGGGCTGTCCCGCGAAGTCAGGCAGAAACTGACCAAAGCGCGTCCGGGCACCCTGAGCGAGGCGGCACGCATCTCCGGCATCACTCCGGCCGCCATCAACGCCGTCAGCATCCACCTGACCCTGAAATACAAGCAATGATGGCGGTGATGGAAAAACGTTCATCTTCAAGCAAATCACCGGTTTTGGGCCTTTCTTGGTCAGGGTATTGAAAATCAAATACTTTATCGTTAAGATTCTCTTATGGGAAAAATTGTTTTTTTTGTCAGCCGGTCTTTCCTGATCTTCAATATGGCCTATGGACCGGAGGTCCATAGGCGATAAAATGACCCTGGAACCCATGCAAAAAAAGAGATCCAATCTCCGCCGCCTGGTGGCGATCGTTGCGGCACTGGCGGCCATTTCGTTTTTTGCCTGGTGGACCGCCAAGCGCGCCGACCTGCAGATGCGCGCCGACCTGCTCCAGCAGGCGAAACTGGTTTCCGTCGCGGCCGACATGGAGTATGTCGCAGCATTGAGCGGCACGGAAAAGGACATGGATGCGCCCGGTTTTTCACAGCTAAAAGACCAGCTTACCCGTGCCCGCAAGGTCAACCCGAAATGCCGGTTCCTGTATCTGCTCGGGCAAAAGCAGGATGGCACGGTGTTTTTTTTTCTTGACACCGAGCCCGCCGATTCCGAAAACTACTCCCCGCCCGGGCAGGCCTACACTGAAGCGCCAGACCGGATCCGGGGTGTATTTGAAAATGGCCTTGCTGTGACCGTAGGTCTTTATACCGACCGATGGGGGACGTGGATAAGCGCCTTTATTCCAATTGCCGACAAAGGGACCGGCAGAGTGACCACCGTCCTCGGAATGGATATGGACGCCAAGTTCTGGGAATGGGAAGTAGCCCGCAGGTGCGCCCTTCCCGTGGGCCTCACGGCCTTCGTCCTGTTCCTGATCTTATTTATAGTCATGCTGAATCGGAACCACCGGCTCATCCGCGCCCAAGAAAAAAGCATCAGGGAGAGTGAGCAGAAACTCCGGAATATCATTGAGAACAGCACGAACGTATTTTACGCGCATACCCCGGACCATGTTCTCACCTACTTGAGCCCGCAGAGCGGGTCGTTGCTGGGTTATTCCCAGGAAGAAGCACTGGTCAGGTGGATGGAACTGGTAACGGACAATCCCGTCAACAAAAGAGGGCTCGAGGTCACCCAGCGCGCCATCGACACTGGTAAGGCGCAGCCGCCCTTTGATCTCGAGCTAAGGCACAAAACCGGCAAGCCCGTATGGGTGGAAGTCCGTGAAGGGCCGGTGGTGGAGCATGGCAAGACCGTGGCCATCGTCGGTGCCTTGACCGACATCTCGGAACGAAAAATTGCCGAGGAATTTCAGGCCGCGGCCTTGCAGGAAAAAGGGGCGCTGCTTCGCGAATTCCAGCATCGGGTGAAAAACAGCCTGGCCATCATCACGGGGATCACCGACCTTGAAGCCAATTATTCCGCCGATCCGGCGGTGCGCAAAGCGTTAGAGTCTCTCGGAGGCCGCATCCGCACATTGTCCGAGCTCTACACGCTGCTGTATGATTCGGAGCAGACCAATCAGGTCTCGCTGGACCGCTTTTGCGAGTCGATCAGCGAATTCGTCATTGCGGCCCACACGGTCAGAGACGGGAGGATCACCCTGAAGCGGTGCCTCACCCCGCTCATCATGGACGCCAAGCGCGCTTCGACTCTCGGCCTGATCCTGAACGAGCTTCTGACCAATGCGTTAAAATACGCTTTCCCTGGCGGCCGTGCGGGTACAATCACCGTATCATTGACAAATGAAGATGGCAACATCGTGCTTAAGGTCGAGAACGACGGTGTGGGACTTCCCGAAGGATTCGACCTGGAGAGCGCGCGCGGGCTGGGCCTGCAGTTGGTGAATATGCTGACACTCCAATTGGAAGGATCGCTGACGTGCCGGAGTGGAGAACGGACTGTGTTTACTGTCCGCGTGAGAAATTTGGAGATTTGATTCAACCCCGTATCCGCTCAGATGGCAGCGGAGAAGCCGAACCAGATTTCTGTGTCCTCGTTGACCTCCTCCAGCAGTGGGATCATCACGTTGAGCGAGGGGGTCAGCGTCAGCTTGCCTACCGTCAGCGGCACTTTGGCGTAGAGGTCGATGTCGGAGAACCCCGTCTTGTCGATGTATTGCCTGCTGTTGAAGCCGATGAGTCCGCCCATTTCCACGCTCACCTTTTCGTTCACTTTCAGCTCGTGGCTGCCGCCGAGAGTGACATAGAGGCCGCTGCCCAGATTGAAATCGTAGTAAACGGAAAGTTGCGGTGACAGCGGCAGGTCGGTCCTGGCAACCGTGGCGTAGACCTCCTGGGAAGAATTGTCCTTGAATTTGAAATCGTCCGCGAACCAGTAGCAATAGTTGGTGAAGCCGGCGGTCACTTCCCAACCCTCCGCTACCTTGAAAGCGTACGCGATGGTTACGTCGATCTCGTCACAGCGCTTAAACACGTCGCGATGCGCCAGGGCAAAACTGCTCCAGACGTTGAGTGAAAATCCGCTTTCGCCGAGATCGATGGTGAGCGAAGGCTGGATGGCCGCATGGTTGTCAGGCAGCAGGTCAAAGCCGCGCCAGATGTAGCGGCTGACCAGATCGACCTGGCCGGAAACCGCACCCGGCAGCGTTAGAACCGGACCGGCCAGACAAACAAGCAGCAACAAAACGCATCTTTTCATGCAACCTCTTGAAGTTGCCCGGACGAATCGGCAACAGGCATCCGGCAGATTATATCACAAAAGAAAAACGGAGCGGGGATCTCTCCCCGCCCCATGGGATCACATTTCGTAGGCTTGCTCGCCGTGCAGCGCTTCATCCAATCCAAGTTCGTCGGTCTCGCTAATGCGTACCGGCGTGATCTTGTTGATCAGCCAAAGCATGCCGTAGGTAAAAACGAAAGCGTAAACTCCAGCCGCGGCCACGGCCAGCAGTTCCTTGAAGAAAAAAGTGACGCCGCCATAGAGCAGCCCATTGGCTCCGGCGGCATTGACCGTTACGGAACCGAAGACCCCGAGCAGAACAACCCCGAGCGTCCCGCCAACGCCGTGTACCCCCCAGACATCGAGGGCATCATCCCAAGCCAATTTGTTCTTCAAGGCCACGGCATAATAACAGACCAGGCCGGCGATAAGGCCGATCCATACCGCCGTGGTCGGCGTCACGTAGCCGGCCGCCGGCGTGATGGTGGCCAGGCCGGCCACGGCGCCCGTCAGCAGGCCGACGAATTTTGGCTTGCGCGAGTGCAGCCATTCGATGAACATCCAGGTGACGGCGGCGAATGAAGCGGCGATATCGGTGTTAAGGAAGGCCAGTGCCGTGATGCGATCCGCACGCAATTCGGAGCCGGCGTTGAAGCCGTACCAGCCGAACCAGAGCAGGCCGGTGCCCAAGGCGATCAGGGGGATGCTGTGCATGCCCTTGTCCAGCACTTTGCGCCGGCCAACGAACAATATAGAAGCCAAGGCGGCCATTCCGGCAATGGCGTGGACCACAATGCCGCCGGCGAAATCGAGTACGCCCAGTTTCTGCATCAATCCGCCGCCCCAGACCATATGCACCATCGGAAAATAAACCAGCACCAGCCAGCCGGTGAGGAAGAGCATATAGGCCTTGAAATGGACGCGGTTGGTGAAGGCGCCGGTGATCAGCGCCGGAGTGATGATGGCGAACATCATCTGGTAGGCGATGAATACCAGTAGTGGGATATTGTTTCCGGCCAACACGGTGTCGGGCGTAACCCCCTTCAGGAAGGCCATCTTCAGATTGCCGATGACGGCACCTTCACCTCCAGAGAAGCAGAGGGAGTAGCCGAACAAATACCAGAGGACCGTGGTCCAGCCCATGGAAACAAAACTCTGGATCATGATGGCCAAAACGTTTTTGCGGCCGACCAGGCCGCCATAAAAAAAGGCCAGCCCGGGCGTCATCAGCATGACCAGGCTGGTCGCCAGCAGCATGAATCCGGTGTTGCCTGTATCAAACATTGGGAACCTCCTTGAATAAAATATTTTGCGCGGAAATGGTAGGGTCGAGTCGCCCACCGAAGAGGTGAGCAGGTGCCGAAACGATGCGGAGCATAGTGATATTATTACAGGCGATTATTTGCGTCGTGTGAGGCTTGTGTTATAATTTTATTAATCATGGCCGCTGAATCAAACAGCCTCGCTCGCATCCTGTTCATCGAGGACGACATCAACTTACGGAAAAGCCTGACCTTCATCCTGCAACGGGAGGGGTTCTTCGTCGACAGCGCCGGCACGGGCCGCGACGGCTTGCGCTTGGCGCAGGCGACTCCGCCCGATCTTGTGCTGCTCGACCTGCTGCTGCCCGACATGGATGGATTCGCGGTTTGCCGGGAATTAAAAGTCCACATAGCGACCGCCCGGGCCTTCATCGTCATGCTGACCGGCAAGGCCTTGGTCGAGGAAGTGGTCGCCGGCTTGGATCAATTCGCCGACGATTACATCACCAAGCCATTCGAACCGGCCATACTCCTTGCCCGCCTGCGGGCGATGCTGCGCCGGCGTTCGCTGCCCCGGAATGCTGCTCAGCGACGCTTCGGCCCATTGTCTGTCGATCCGGAATGCCGGCAGGTCGATGTGGATGGAACCTCGGTGGCACTGACGCGCAGCGAATTTGATATCCTGGCCCTGCTCACTTCCCGGCCTAACCTGGTTTTCAGCCGTGCTCTGATCATCGATCATATCCGCAGCGACGATTACCCGGTCAGTGAACGGGTAGTCGATTTCCTGATCGCCGGCCTGCGAAAAAAAATCGGCGCCTGCGCCGGCAGGGTTGAGACAGTGCGCGGCGTGGGCTACCGCTTTCATGACCCGGGTTGAAACGCGGCCCGGAACGACCGGCCGACCGGCCGGGTTGTTGCGTGACGTGCCGTTGCGAGTGTTGCTGGTCGGGGGGTTTCTCTTTTCGGGACTGATCCCGCTGATGATCCTCTCGCTGGCAAGTTACCGGACGGCGCACGAAGAACTAAAAAAACAAGCCTTCCGGCAGTTGGAGGCGGTGCGCGACATCAAGTGCCAGCAGGTGCTGCGCTATTTTCAGGAACGGTTCGCCGACCTGTGCGTCTTCTCGGCCACGCCGTCCTTGCAGCAGGCCTGGCGCGAATTGTCTACCGCGCGGCGCGACAGCCATCAGGCTGCCGGGCGGAATGCACGTGGGCGCCACGAACCATACCTGCGGATGTTGCTCAGCCAATACGGCTACGCGGGCCTATACATTGTCGACGGCTCGAGCGGCGCAGTGCTGCTAGCCTGTGAAAATGGGCATTCATCGACCGGCACGACTGGGAGTCCGTTGCCGTACAGTGCCTGGCAGGATGCGCACCGACTGGGACACGCCATCCTGACCGACATCAGCCGATACGGCGCAGGTGGTGGCGATGTGGCCCAGTATCTGGCGGCGCCGTTGGGCGGTATTTCCGCCGCCGATGGCGTCATCGTCGCCCGGTTGTCCCTGGAGCCCATCGACCGCCTGATGAAGGAAAGATCGGGCATGGGGTTGACGGGCGAAACCTACCTGGTCGGGGCCGACCGCCGCATGCGTTCCGATTCCTACCTCGATCCCAACAACCATTCGGTGCTGGCTTCGCTGGCCGGCACGGTCGCTGGCAACGGGGCCGATACCGAGAGCGTGACCCGCTCCCTGCGTGGCGAAACCGGCACGGCGGTGATTGCAGATTATCGCGGCATTCCGGTTCTGTCCGCTTTCGCCCCGCTGAATGTTGCCGGATTGGCCTGGGTCATCCTGGCGGAAATCGACGTGGCCGAGATCGATCAACAGATCCGCCACGCCCTGAACGCCGAGGTGCTCTTCATTACAGCCGGAGCCGCGTTGTTGGTGCTGATCCTGGCGTTGGTGATCACCCACTTCATCGGCCGCGATATCGGCCGCGTGGGCAGCCAGTTGAGATCGCTGATCGACGGCGTGCTGCATGACCGCATGGATGGGCAAATTGATGCCCGGCAAATCGGCGTTGACTTTCGCGCCGTCGCCGCCCAAGCCGACCAGCTGGTTGCCGCATTCCGGGATCATGTTGATCGCATCCGCAAACTCGAAGAACACCAGCGCTTCACGCAAAAAATAGAAGCCATCGGCACATTGGCCGGCGGCATCGCCCATGACTTCAACAACATCCTGACCTATATGTTGGCTTACGCCCGCCTGGCCATGGTCGATTTGCCCACTGCCAGTCCGGCCAGAGAAAATCTGCGTGAGATCATCGCCGGTATCCACCGCGCCAGGGAGTTGATCCGGCGCATCATGCCTTTCCCCCAGACGACATTTCCTGGTCCGCAGCGCGCTGACGCCCGCGCCATATGCCGGGAAACGATTGCCATCCTGAAAGCCACGTTGCCCAAGAAGATCGCGGTGACAAGCGAACTCGGGAATCAGCCTCTGCCGGTCGCTTGCGCTCCGGGACCTTTCCAGCAAATGCTGATGAATCTATGCACCAATGCCTACCATGCCATGCAGGACGGAGGGGGTGTGCTGACGATCGCCTTGGCCCGGCGGGAGCTGGACATTGCGACCGCGGCGGCGCCCGCCTGTGTTCGCCTGACCGTTCGTGATACCGGTTGCGGTATGAACGCCGAGGTCCGCAGCCGCTTGTTCGAGCCCCTGTTCACGACCAAACCGGCCGGCATCGGCAGCGGTCTCGGATTGGTCATGGTACGGGAGACCGTCCAGGCTTGCCAGGGACGTATCGATGTAACCAGTGAACCGGGCCGCGGCTCGGAGTTCGTCATCGATCTGCCACTGCTGACCGTAGGTGAGGATACGGCAACGGAAAGTGGAGTCACCCTGACGGGGGCCCGCAAGCCGCTGCGTATCCTTTTTGTCGATGACGAGGAGCATATCCGCCTGTCGGAAAAACAAGTGTTGGAAGAATTGGGCTTCCCGACCGCTACGGCAGCAAGTGCCGAGGAGGCTTTGTGCCTGCACGCTGAGGCTCCGGGCCGTTATCAGTTGGTGATCACCGACCTGAACATGCCCGGCATCAGCGGCGTCGAGCTGGCCGAGCGGCTGCATCAATGTGAGCCGGACCTGCCGGTTTTCCTGACCACTGGCTATAATGAGCTGCTGCGGGGTGTCGACCCGGCCCGTTCCGGCATTCGCGCGGTTCTGGCCAAGCCTTTCGACATGACCGAGCTGTATGAGGCTCTGCAGTTGATCGCTGCCATCTGAAACCGATGGCCAGAGCGCGTTGAGCTCTGACTCCGCCTCCATTGGCCTGGCAATCAAGTATAAAAATATCTTATAATATATGGGAACGTCAAGGAGGATAAAATGAAAAGAACCAACTTCATGATTTTGGCGGCGATCGCCCTGGGGGTCGTCTCCCTGTCCCTGGCTGCCGAGTGGAAGGAAAAACGGGTGGAGGCCGTGGTCGGCCAGGACGGCGTCCAGCGGGTCGAGATCACCGGCGGCGGCTATTACTTCGACCCGAACACCATCGTCGTCAAGATCAACGTCCCCGTGGAACTCGTGGTCAAGAGAACGCCCGGAGGTTTCGGCCATAGCATCATGCTCAAAGCGCCGGAAGCGGGCATCGACTTTGAGGAAGCGCTGGGTACCGATGCGAAGTCGATCAAGTTCACTCCTACCAAGGCTGGAAAGTACATGTTCATTTGCACGCACAAGGTCCCTTTCTCCAAAAGCCACAAGGAGAGAGGGATGTACGGCTACCTGGAGGTCGTGGAATAGAGGCCTGACCTACGTTCTGGACCTCAAGCCGCGGGTTTTACACGCCGCGGAAAATGATCGCTTCGCGGTTGAACCAGTTGGTGCAGAAAACCAATCCCAATGCCGCCAGGGCGAAGAGGACCAGGCAGACCTCGGCCATGAGCAAGGGCGAGATCGTGCCGGCGATGATCTCCTTGGTGGCCAGCGAGATGTTGAGTATGGGGATCAGGGCCGTAGCCGCATTCAGCTTGATGCCCGGGAAGATGCCGATCAGGACGGGGACAAGGACCATGAAATTGAGCGGGGCGATGATGCTCTGGGCTTCCTTGTAGGATTTGGAAAAAACCGAGGCCGAGAGCAGGATGGCGGCGAAAAAGGCGCAGAGCGGGATGACCATGGAAAAAAGTAGCAGCAGCGACTTCCACTCGATCAGCTTGAGGATGCCGCCCAATACTTCCGGAGGAACAGTTTTGCTTTGGCGGAAAACCAGGTATAGCCAGGCCACCGAGGTCAGGGCCGTGAAAATGCCGGAAGCGGTGACCACCAGGAATTTGCCCGCCACGATCTGCAGGCGCGAGGCTGGCGAGACCAGCAGCGTTTCCATGGTGCCCCTTTCCTTTTCCCCGGCCGCCAGGTCGATGGCCGGGTACATGGCGCCCAGAAAACAGAAGATGACGAAAAAGTAAGGGAACATGCCGCCCAGGCTCTGACCGATCCTCTCGCGGACCGACGAGATATCGCGATCGGCTATTCTCAGAGGTTCCGCAAAGCCGGCAGCCAACTTTTTTTTCTCGAGGCGCAGGTTCAGGAGCTGCTTGCCGTATTCCTCCAGGACCTTGTGGACGCGGCCCAGGGCCTGTTCGTTTTCCGAGACCGAGGCTTTGTAATAGACCGGCACCTCGCTCGTTCCTTCGCGGTCGAGGTTTTCAGAGAAATCATCGGGAAAGGAGAGCGCGAAATCGAGCCGGCCGTCGTTCAGCGCCTGCTGGATCTCTGTCCTTGGCACCAGGGTGTCAACTTTTACCTTTTCTCTGGCCTGCAGCAAGTGGATGAAGGCCGGCAGCGGCGCTGCGGAAAATATGGCCACTTTCAGTTCCTTTTCCTGGGCCCGTTTTTCCATATCCCGGCCCAGGCGCATCGACAGGTTGAAGATGAGGAAAATCACCAGGAAGGGCATGACGATCATGAAAAAAAGCGTGCGCCGGTCGCGCAGCATATCCTTCAATTCTTTCCTGAAAATAATGAGCAGCAGTTTCATTTTATGCCTCCTCCACCCGGCGGATGAATTCATCCTCCAGCGATTTCGCCTTCCTCTCGCGCATGAAGG
>Ga0209540_10003408_pt1 | contig 10836 bp, 8 predicted proteins | sample BarGraIncu01121A_FD_184501 | JGI IMG/M metagenome (GOLD analysis project Ga0209540, IMG submission 184501) | Arctic peat soil microbial communities from Barrow, Alaska - Barrow Graham LP Incubations 011-21A (SPAdes) (version 2) | ecosystem: Environmental > Terrestrial > Soil > Wetlands > Peat... | reverse complement strand
TAATAAAATATCTCTTTATCCTTATCATAATTTTCTGCACGCGAATAACCTATATCCTCACTATTTATGAAATATAATAATAATTTCTTAATAAAATTGATCAAATACATCCCCCCTTATTAAATACAATTATCGGTAAATTTCCAGCCTATTTCTATTCATGAATTTAACATATAATCAAAGGCATTTTAAGAGAAAATCCTCAAAATGCCATTCATATCATGTAATTGCAACATATAATTAGTAACTTTCTAAATATTTATTTCATATGAACTTGCATAATATTTATGCTTGTACGAATATAGTTTAATCAGTACTAAACGTTCCCAATTTGTATATTGTTTATATTGTAATGCCGTTTTAAAATAAATGCAAGTATTATTTTAATTTTATGTCTTTTTATTAATAATTCTATTAATTACTTAATAATAAATCCAAATAAATATCATTGTAAAAAAAAGATATCATTGTTGCTTTTCCTTACTCAAGGACAACTTTAATTACCTATATATAAATTAATATCATCATAAAAGGAGTTTACACAATATTTTATACCATAATATAATTGCAAGATTTAATACTTATCAATTCATTATTTAAGCCTTAATGTATTAATAGAAACTATATTTTCTATTAATTAATCCAGAAATTATTACTTTTCACATTACTAATATCCAATTTCATAATATTCAAAACAATTTAACACAAAAAAAATATAGGATAGAAGTCCAGTTTTACCATTACTTCTATCCTTTTTAGAATTCTACACTTATTTCCATATCCAAAAACCCACTACTTCTGCACTACTATCTTCCCAGTATCACTCATATCATAACCACCTATTCCACGCAGTTCTTCTTGAAATTTCTTTAAATTAAGAATTTCTAATATCGCTTTAAACGGAGGTTTATTTATATCATCTTTTTTCATAACTAAATCATAACTTTCTTTTTGCATAGGTACAAATTCAACATACTGAACTTGATCAGCAGCTTTTTCATTTCCTACACCTACATCAGCATCACCCCGAGCAACAGTGCTAGCTGCTTCCAAATGTGATAAAGCTTCCTTTTCATATCCATTAATTGATTGCCATGGTATTCCAAGTTTAAATAAGTACTCATCTACTAGAACACGCACTCCACAACCTTTTTCTCTATTTATCATTAAGACATCAGGCCTTGTTAAATCCTTCCAAGCAATAATATTTTTAGGATTTCCCTTAGCAACGTAAAAACCTTGCATACGAGATACCAAATGAATAATAACACAAGGTACCCCCGGGAGTAATCTACGAACATAAGAGATGTTGTAAACTCCAGTATCTGCATCCCATAAATGAGCGGTAGCAATATTTACATTTCCCTTATATAATTCAACCAGCCCATTGTAACTCCCTATATAACACCTGAGCGCGCGAACTCCATTAGAGTGTTGCTTCAAGTGCCTTGTTAATACATCTAAAAGAATATCTTGACCACAAATTATAAGATCCCCTTTATAGCTAGGCTCAGGTGAAATTCTTCCTGAATTTAATTGATATATATTTAACTCATTAATTTTTTCTAAATTTGTGTGTGTAATCTTAGTAATAGTTCTACTTTTATTCTTGTACTCCTCAATATCAATTTCATCCACCCGAACTTTTCTCCCTACTTTATAGGAGGGAAGTTCACCTCTTTTAATCAATCCATATACTGTATTTTTAGAAACATTTAAAACATGTGCAACTTCCAGAGTTGTTAGACCTGAGTTTACTTCCATATGATATTTTCTCATAATTTTTTCAGCCTCCATTCAGTTGCTTCTATCAACAATATTTTTAGAACAAACTCTTACCTTTACTGTTCCACAATTTATATTTTCAATCTCTGAGCTTAAATTTAGTTTATTAAACTCCTGATCAAACCATGGTGGTACATGACCGCATATTATTTCAAGCTCATTAAAAGTAGTCTTATGAATAAATGGTAAGAGTATTTGCTTCGAGGTTAAATCTGCATTGTTTTGCATTTCTGTTTTCATATCAATAAAATAATTACCTTCTTTACCATTTTCTATAGGAGATGGTATGATTTTAGGTTTAAGTACATTAAGCTTTTCTTCCTCCTCACCTTTAAATATAAGTTCCAAAAGATCATCTGGATCACCGTCTGCCTTCCAGATATTAAAACCCATACCATCGAGAACAGTATACGGTATTCCTTTAACATCACGCGCTACAAAAACTCTACAATCACCTAAATCTTCCGCCATATTTTTAACATTATCACGAATTATTTCTGAACCCATTAAATTATTAATCTCAAAAACAATTTCTTTAATTATATTCCATTCTATTCCCTCTTTTAAATAAACTTTAGCTGTACCACTTTGGTTTAAGGCTATTGTTTTACCATCGTTACCAATAAACGCTGCAATTTTCATACACATATTCTTCATCCTCCCCTCATTTTTTTTATATCGTTATCATCTTACACACTATTTCCAGCTGTTGGACTTATACCATCAAGAGATATAGTGTATCTTACAAATCCATCCATTAGACAAAATTTATCGTAAAGACCCCTAGCCGTAGCATTTCCTTGTCTAGTCATCCAATAAACCCTCGTCCAATTATGTTCCTTACCCATGTTAATTAAGGTCTGGATCATTAACTTTGCAGCACCTTTTCCTCTGCCCTTGGGTATAACAAATAAATCATCCATTAGGCATGCAAGTTCTTTACTCCAAGTGTAGTTGTGAAGCACATAGTTAGCAAAACCTATAGTTACACCTTGGTCAATAGCAACAAGCGCCCCTATTGAACTTACTGGATCGATTATACGGGCCCAAGTTGATGCAGTGATACTCTCAGGTACCGTTGCACCGTAAAATGCATTATAATTTACCCACATTTCCCTCCAAACTGTTTCATCATTTGTATTCGCTAATCTAATTTCAATTTCCAAACCCAACCCCTCCTTTCTTTTAACGACATTTCAGCGACCCAGGAGATGATTTAACTATAAATAAAAAACAATGCGCCAATATTAGAAGTTGGAGGTCTATATAATTCTATTTCTATTTACAGATCCAACTATAGGTTTATAAGGAAATAGTGGCCTCGCACTAGCCTTGGCTACTATGTCAGCTAAACTTGTTAAAGAGTGAATATCCACCCCACAATTATATTTATAAAGCCTCGATAAAGATGTTACTACCTGTTCTAAAGGTGCATTACCAGCTCTCTCTCCAAGTCCATCTAAAGTGACGCTAGAATATCCTACCCCTGCTTTAAAAGCAGCTATTGTGTTTGCTGTTGCTAATCCAAAATCATTATGGCCATGAAATTCAATAGGAATTGGGCACCTCTTTGCTAAACCACTTAAACTTGACAAGGTTTGAAAAGGATCAAGGAAACCCACAGTATCCGCAAACCTGATTCGCATAGCGCCATATTTTGCTGCAACATCAGCGTAACGCATAAAAAATTCTGGATCAGCTCTAGAGCAATCCTCTGCACCAACAATAATAGAACATCCGTAACTTTTAACTAGATCTATTGCTAGTTCAAGCCTTCTCAAAACCCATTCACGATCTTTTTTTAATTTTTGAAAAATATGAAAATCGGATACAGGAAGTGATATATGAATACAAGAAAAACCGCAATTAATAGATGCACGAATATCATTTAGATTTGCACGATTCCAAGCAATAAGTGTTGCTTTTAGCGGTAAATCTAATAGCAATTTTAATGTATTTTGCTCCCTCTCTCCCATTGCAGGTGTACCTGCTTCAATCCAAGTAACACCTGCTTTATCTAGTGCAGTTGCAATATTTATTTTTTCCACGTCTGAGAAAACAACACCCGCAGACTGTTCGCCATCTCGAAGCGTGGTATCTACAATTTGAAACTTTGAATTGAAATTCATATTTAATCCTACCTCCTTGCCTCTAATTTGTTTATCCAATTAATTGATGTTGTTTTTTATATAATTGCTTTAGCTGACAGTCGGACAAAGCACTCTTTTGCTCTACTGCAAGGTCTTTAGCCTTTTCTAACACTTCTTTAGCCTCCAATTGGCTTAAGCTTAAATTCCATTGAATAAATTTAAACTTTATAGAAGCCACGCCTGAATGTTTCCCAATTATTATTTGCCTGGTTAATCCTACCTCCTCAGGCTTAATCGCTTCATACAAATACGGATTTTTTGATATGCCATCAACATGTATCCCTGACTCATGAGCGAAAATATTATTACCAACAATAGCCTTATCCACAGACAACTTTATTCCCATATAACTTAATATCTCAGAGCAATCAAAAGCTAATGAATGACCACTTGGTACTTTCTCTTGTTTCCACAAATGTTTTAACGCCATCAAAACTTCCTCCATTGCGGCATTTCCGCGTATTCCCACCCCACCAACTGCTGTTCCTATATATTTTATATCAGCTCTAAATGCTGCTAAACTATTAGCGGTAGCTAAGCCCAAACCATTACTGCCTATAAATTCAATAAGGCAAGGTGATGCCTTTTTTAACTCCTTTAAGGTTTCAAAAGCTTTGAAACAATCCATATTACTGCCTTTATCCTTATAAATCAATCTTTTAACTCCATATTCTGCGAGGACCTGCCAATACAATTTCATATCACCTTTTTCTAAATCAGAAGCATTTTCAATGCATAAATACACTTCTTTGGCAAAAGTCTCAGCTTCAGCCAAAGCCGAGGAAAGCTGAACTAAAGATAGGTTTCTAGTATTATGAGTCCATGTAATAACTACCTTAGAAAAGCCAGTTTTCTTAGCTAAATCCATCTCTTCGCTAGATGTATCAACAACGCAGCGCACTAAACCCAATAAATCTGCTTGCTCAAATGCACAACAACTATTTTTCCAGTATTTCAAATACACGTCGACTGCTTCAACATGGTATTTTTTTAAAAGTGGCAACATTAATTTAATGTTGTCACTTTTAGCTCCTAAGCGTAGAGCCTCATTTATCGTCTGGTCAATTATTCTAACTTTACCACCCATCAATAAATCACCTCTCTCTAAAATTATTAATTATATAATAAAATATTTATAATTCAGTTTTATTCTTTTAGCTACAATAAGTAGAAAAAATTTGTTAATTAGCCATTTCTTTTTGAACCAATTTTAGACCCTGTTCAATTGTATACCAATATATTACACTACGAATTCCCCGTTCTAGTAGCTTCTTCTCAGCATTATCCCCAATTCTTAAAGTAAGAACCACATCACAATCAGCAATTGAATCCACTGCCGCTTCCCTGCGAGCTTCCTCCTCATCACATTCCTCAATCCCAAGACAATACTTGTCAACCGCTCTTGTTTCAACATAACTAAAATCTGAACCGTTTATTTCATAAATCATAAACTCTTTAGCATGACCATAATGCAAATCTACAAGTCTACCATTCTTAGACGTTACCGCAACTTTTAGTATTTTTACATTTTGTTGTCTTTCATCTACTTCTAATACCTCTTCTTCCATAACCTTATTTGAAAATTCTTGTGAACGATCCTCACAAAGCATGCCAATAGCATCTGCCCTACACTGTTTACAATGACGCATTTGCTGAACATCTAATTCACATATATCCCTCATTTTTGTTAATTCCTTCATATTAGTTTGAGGATGATTTTCAAAAACACTTCCTTGTGCAGGTATTAGTGGCATAATATTTATAATAAAAACACCAAGCTCCTTCATTTTTTTAACTACGTCAGGTATGTGGTAATCATTAATTCCCTGGAGCATTACGATATTTATTTTTACAATAATTCCTTGACTAGTTAGTAATTTAATACCCTTCAATTGATTCTCTAATAACAATTTCGCTCCTACTTCTAAAGCGTATTTTTTACCTTTATAATTAACATATTTATATATTTTTGCACCAATCTTGTTATCTAAGCAATTTACAGTTACAGTAACATGGGTTACTCCTAATTGAATAATCTCCTGCGCATATTGTGGTAACATAAGCCCATTAGTCGAAAGACAAAATACGATATCAGGATTTTCCACTCTAATTAATTGTATAGATTTCTTAGTATCGTCCCAATTATCTAAAGCATCTCCAGGCCCTGCAATACCTACTACTGTAAGTTCTCCGATTTTTTCTTTTACAATATCAAATTTTATTTTAGCGTCCTTAGGCGTAAGTATTTCACTAGTAACTCCTGGCCTACTTTCATTTACACAGTCAAACTTTCTATTACAATAATTACAGCTAATATTACAATTAGGTGCAACAGGCAGATGCATTCTAGCAAATTTATTGTGAGCATCAACAGAATAACAAGGGTGTTTCTTTGTTTTTTCAAGCATAGCGTCTGACATTTTATTTTTATTGTCTATTTTCGAGCAATTGCAATCCATAATGTCCACCTCCACCTTTAAGTTTTATTCTTTACTGCACTCTTTCCAATTTATTTCTTTTGAACGAAATGCACGTTCCCAATCATTTGCAAAAACTTCTAGTATATTTAGCATCCCAACATATCCAAAATACTCCTTATCAACATAAACGTCTCTATTTGTGGGATTCAAAACATCAAAAGCTATTTTTATACCTACTTCTTCAGCTATATATTTCTCCCAGGCTGACCCAACAACTGCATCAACCTTTATATCTGTTAAAGCCTTCTTTATCTGATAACCATCTATAGAAAACGCTACTTTTGGTGAGATACCTAGATCATCTAGCTCTCTCTCCAGAATTCTTTTTGATTCTGGCATATCCGATTTAAACAACAATAGTTCAGGAATCATTTCAAGTTCTTCAAAAATCATCCTCACAAGACCGATACCAATAGTTGCATCTGCCGATATTGCAACTCTACAATTACGATATCTTGGAATAATCATTAGAGCCCTCTTGCGAAGAATCTCAACAACAAATTCCTCCCCTTCTTCTATTAACTGCTCCACTTTTTCCTCTACATTAAAATGTTTCCCCAGTGTCGTTAGCCACCCAGTCGTATTTTTCATACCTATTGGCAGTGGAATATCTTCAAGAATCAAGGGAATTCCATGTACATCTCTCATCTTTTGCGCAAATTTATAGCCAACATCATGACTTAGGATAATATTTGCTGAAGCCTTACCTGCAGATTCAAGTTCGTTTAGAGATGTATTATGAGCTATTACGCATTGTACATTAATACCTAAAAGCTCTAAAGTTTTACTAACCCATTTTAAATCCGCCCACCAAGTAGGATTTAAATTTGCCTGTGGAGCAATAATATTAACAGTGTTATTTATTTTTGTGTCTTCTTTTTTTATAAAAGGGAATAAAGCCTCAAGCCCTATATCTATGCCTTCATAGCTATTACCTCTAAACCCACCTGCTATAATAGGTATAAGTTTTGCAGTAATTTCTGCCTGCATATTTTTACATATCGCATCGATATCCTCACCAATAATATCCGCCGAGCAAGTTCCTACCACAAACATAACCTTAGTTTTAAATGCTGTATCTGCCTCCCTTATCATATCTTGTAATTTTTGCGTTGCTCCCATTATGATATCTGACTCAAAAAGGCGAGTGCATCCTATTTTTCTTTTGGTAAAATCAATCTCATGAGTGTCGTATGCACTAGCAACTGTTGCCGCACAGCCTTGAGGCGAATGAATAACAATACTTACATCTTCAATCCCAGCAATAACGCTAGCTACCCCTTCAAGTGCACACCCCAAAATAGGATCCTTGCTATATTTACTATCTTCAAATTTTATTCGTTCATACATTTGCCTCGCCTCCTACCTGCTGAATAAACCGTACAATCAGGTAAATCACCTGATAATTTAGGAGTTAAAGATAGAGCCGATGCCATTCCTGCATTTTTTGGAAACACTATTCTTTTAGTTAGATAGCTTCGTGGTCTAAAAGAATACTTAAGAGCAGTATTTATACATTTTGCAACCTTTAACGCTCCCGCGAAACCAAATCTTGGTCTATTTAATATTGCGTTTAAATCTACCAATGGAATATTTGGAAAGGCTAAGGAAGAACCAAAATAAACCACAGATTCCGAACTTATATCCCCAAGAAAAGTTAATAATTCATCTTCTGTTTGTTTCATGGATTCATATCTACCAAATGCAAGTGTGCCTTTTGTAATTAATATCTCTGGATCTATCCCTGTTTCTAAGAGATAATCAATGCTAGTTTCCCTAGCTCCTGTGCTCCAAGGATGGAAATTAAATATTACTACACGCATACCAAAATCTCGCTCTAGCATGTGAGCTATTGACAAGGACTTTACAGCATCATGACCTTCAACTATTGCTGTTTTACCCACTAGATTCTTTTTAGATTCTTCAAATTCAACCTTAATGTCGTTATATTCCCTTTCCATTAAAGCCTTAGCTTCTTCTTCCATTCCTAAATATTTAGCTGCTCCCCCTATCCATTTCTTCGTAGCACTTATACCATAAGGAAGTATAGTAGAATTAAGCGGAGTCCCAAATTGTGAAAGCATTTCTTTGCCAATGACATACCCTATATCAACACATAAGCTACAATTTACTGCAACACTTGGAGCTTTCTTTAGCTCTTCAAGGGTGCAATTGCCAGCAATAACTGAATTAACACTAGCTCCCATACCTTCAATAAGTCTTATTAGTTCTTTTACATCAGTATCTACCTCAGTTCTTTCTGGTCCCATCTTTCCGCCTACAATATTAACCGACTTAGATAATTTAGCCTTAAGCTCCGGAGTGGGAGGCTCCATTAGTTTTACTAATTCCTTAAACACTAAATCAAAGCCACTTCGATATTCTCCCGAGAACCCTTCGCAATGTATAGTCATTGTCTCAGCATTTATTTGACTTTTGAGTTCATCCACCACGCTATCAATATTGTCTCCAATTATTCCGGTAGCACAACTAGTTGCTACTATAATAATATCAGGTTGGTATTTTTTATCTACTTCTAAAATAGCTCCCTTTAATTCTTTTTCTCCACCATAAACTATATTTTTTTCTCCTATATTTGTGCTTAAAACCGATTCATAAGGCGACCCACTATTGCGACAATTTGTAAGCTTATATGCCTGTTTTACACCATAAGCACAACCACTTGGGCCATGGGCAATAACTATAGCATTTTTAATTCCACTCAAAATCTTCATAGCGGTCCAGAATTTACAGGCACGAGTATGACTGCCTTGTAGATTAGTTTTTATTTTGCCTTCCTTAGCTAATTTATAAAGTTCACCCAAATGCCCTGAAAATACAACACTATCAGATATATTCATGCCTTCCACCTCCAACTATAATTAATAAGAACTTTATAACGGTTTAAAATTTTACAGTTACGGGTATGACTACACTGTAGTCATACCCGTAACTTAACTCTATTTTAATTTTATTATGCCACATAATTTCTTACCATACATTTAGCAACCATTCTCTGTCTTTCTTCGATTCCATATCTGCAAACAAAGTGTTTGCTATGGTTTCTGCCAGCCACTCTGCTCCCCTATAACCTATAACAGGATATTTATATAATCCTGCTCTGTCAAAGGTTGGAAATCCAACTCTTACCATTGGTATCTTATTATCAATAGCAATGTATCTACCCTTTGAATGTCCGAGTATTAAATCAATCTCTAAGGATTTATCCTTTATTCTACTCTCAAGTTCCCATAAATCAGCCTTACATATTACTTCAATCTCGCAATTAGAGTTCTCCTCCAATTCCTTAAATCTAGGATCTTTCGGATATGTCTTATTATCATCACCTAGCAAAAGAAGTACCGGTTGTAGTTGGACTTCTAAGCAAAATTGTGCAAGTCCTATAACCAAATCTGGGTCACCATAGATAGCTACTTTCTTATCCGCAAAAAACATATGTCCAAGATCCGCCATTGCGTCAAGTGCTCTGCCACGTTCTTTAACTAAAGATTCAGGTATATTTTTACCAGTAAGTTTGCTTATATTCTTAAGAAATTCATCTGTATTTTTAATACCAATTGGCATTGAACCTATTATTGCTGGAACTTTAAACTCATCTTCCAAATACTGAGCTGAACTACCACCTTCATATTTACATAAGGCTATGGAAGCTATAGAATTAGCGGAATCTGCAATATCCTCTATAGTTGTGTTCCCATATGCAAAACCTGATTTATCAGGCATGATAGGAGCATCGAAACTTTCTGTATCCAATAATATATTTGCCTTTACGTCCATTTCTTTTAAATAGCGCTTTATTAGAGATACATCTCCAGGATTAACCCAACCAGTAATAATATTTAACTTACCACTCGGTTCACTTTTTTTAGCTAGTTCTTTAACAAGTGCTAATACTCCTACATCATATCCGCTTACCTGACTCCCAGAATAACTAGGTGTATGGAATGGTACAAGTATAACCTTCCTATAAGGATGATCCTTCTTTAATATTCTATTAATTTTTACAATTGTTCCTTCAATATCATCACCAATAGTTTCTACTGAGCAGGTAGTAATAATAGGAATTATTCTTATATCAGGGTATCTTTTTACAAGTGTCAAAACACCCTCTTCTATTCTCATAGTGCCTCCGAACACTGCTGCATCTTCATGTAGAGAAGATGATGCAATGTCAAAGTTTTCTTTGTAGTGCTGAGCAAACATAAGTCTAACAAATGTACAACAGCCTTGTCCACCATGTACCAATGCGATACAATCCTTTATACCTATAGCAACATACTGCCCACCACATGGCTGACAGTTAAATATAGGATTAATTATACCTTGACGTTCTTTTTGTTTTATTACCAAAGACATATTATCACCTCTTAATATAAATTTTATTGTTAATATAGTTTTAT
>Ga0209540_10003407_pt1 | contig 10840 bp, 11 predicted proteins | sample BarGraIncu01121A_FD_184501 | JGI IMG/M metagenome (GOLD analysis project Ga0209540, IMG submission 184501) | Arctic peat soil microbial communities from Barrow, Alaska - Barrow Graham LP Incubations 011-21A (SPAdes) (version 2) | ecosystem: Environmental > Terrestrial > Soil > Wetlands > Peat... | reverse complement strand
GCATCGCAAGCATGTTCAGGCCACGCCAGCGGTTCTCCGCGGGGAGATACCAGACGTTTCGAAAAGTGACTGTTGCCATGTGAATCCTCCTAACAATGCTTCTACGGTCCACGTAGGACCCACAATAGCCCAATGCCAGCCTGCCTTCTTCAGCGTAGGCAGCCAGCGGTACTACTGTTCGACACATCTTCCAGCATGTGGCCCCGGAAACGGACTACGTCGAGGCGGAACCGAAGGGCGAGTCTGCTGGATGCGCTTGTTGGGCAGGCAGGGCGCGAACTCATGGAGCGTCGATGTCTACGGTATACAGCTCGAGGCCGTTCCCCGCGCCGTGCGGCTCCTTGAAACACGCGTTGATTGAGCTGCCGTCGGGGAACTTGAACTTGTACCAACGGTCATCTCCGATCTTCCGGAAGCTGAAGGCCGCAACTGAGTTCAGGGGCGCTTGCGCAGCAAATTCCTCCCACGAAGTGGCCAGACCCTCTCCCATCTCAGTAACCTTCATGCCTTCGAACCACTTCGACGCTTCGTTGGAGGATGCCGGCGGTGCGACTTCAGCCTCGGGTGGTGTGGTCGCCGGAGTTGCCTGGTCCTGAGCAGGACTGCCAGACGGGATCCCGCTGGAAGAGGGCGCGGGATCAGTGCCGCCGCTTGAACACGACGCGCACTGCGACAACCCGCACCCGGCGAGAAGAAGTACGACAAGCACCGCGGCCAGCGTGGCGCCGTTGCCTGTCTTGGCCGCAGGAGTCGGGGCTTCCGCCGACAGCCTGCAGTTCGGGCACTTCTCGAATCGCCCGCCGTCGTACCCCCGATGGCAATACGGACACATCCTCCACTTCGTCATGCTGCCCCCCATGATGCGATCCATCGAACGTTCAGCGCATCAGCTGCGACGGCGCTCCGCGTCTCCGCCCACCACATCGGGATGCCAGCGACGCATCTCCCGGCGGTAGCAGCGGCGCACATCATCGACGCCGGCGGCCGGACCCAGCCCCAGCACCCGCCGATATCGCTCCACCCGCTCCTCGGTGATGACCTCCACGGTGTCCGGTGCCCTCCCCGCGATCCAGTTGCCTGTTCAACATCAGGCTACGCTTGAGGTGTGACACGGAATTCCATAACGTTATACGCATAATTCTATGGCCATCGCCGGGCATGAAGATTTCCGGACCACTGCGGAAATCTACGTCGGAACGCCAGAGGCGAGCCTCGCCGAGGCGGCGGCTATCGTGGCTCGAGCGATGGGCTAGGTTCCCGTACAGCACGAGTGGTCTCCGTACCGGATACCGTACTAGCACTCCAGAAACACGAAGAGGCAGGACTCCACTCGGGGCCTCGCCTCTCCAAATAGGCCAAGAGAACGGGCAGGTCGAGTGCCCTTTCGGGCTGCTCGACCTGCCGATAGATACATGGTGGGCCATCGTATACGAACTTGGAACCGGCAGTGGGAGTCGTATAGCCCTCGGCGACTAGTCGTCTGCGAACTCCTCGCCAGCGTCGAGGTCCCCGGGCTCGTCGTCTTCCTCATAGTTGAACTCAACCATGCTCTGGATGACGATCTCATCCATGACCTGCTGCAACCTGCCGGACTCAACCACCTCGCGGAACTGTTCAAGCAGCATGGCGACGTTGATGACTTCCTCCACCGCGGCCATGTAAGACTCGACTACAGCCTCGATCTTGTAGCGTGCGACCGCCTGAGCCCGAATCGCCGCTCGAATGTCCTCAGTCGAAGTGTCGGACTTCACAACGAAAGTGATCGGGAAGCGTTGTACCTTGTCTATGTCGAGGAAGTACTTTGCGACGTCGAGCGTTTCTGTCACCTGGAAGAACCGGCCGAGCGGCTTCATTACAAAGTCAATGCCGCCATCGTTGGCGTTCGTGCGCCCTGTCTTATAGAGAACGAGGAAGACTTCCTCGACAGCCTCTCTGTCGTCTCCGATCCAGACGCTCTGAAGGCTGTAGTTGGCCTTCAAGACTGCGTAGCTGACAATCTCGAACACGCGCGCGTCGACGCTCGGCTGCAGTTGAGCCCTCACGAAGTCGACGGCCTGCGTTGAGTCTTGGCGTCCCAAGCCGGCGATTTGCTTGCATGTGTCCAAGAAGGTCTCGAAGGCAGCCTTTCGTGTCGCAACGTAGACATCGATTATGTCGATTACTGGGCGAGCAATGTTGTATGTGCAGTCGTTGCCGTCGCTGCGGCGAACGGTGACGAGAAGCAGGTCCTCCTGAACCCAGTAGCGTCTCGTATCGACGTCGCGGACAATGGGCAGCTTCCCCACCGTTGAGTAGTACTTCTTGAACTCGTCGTTGAGGCGAGAATTGAGAGCATGGTTCTGAAGCTTGCTGCCAAAGGGAAGCTGGCGCTGGCGAAGGAACAGGTCCATGAACTTGGCGCCCTCGTACTTCGAGTACTCGTCGGGCGATTCGCCATCAGCGTAGCCTCGTGCGATGTAGTCCTCGACAACCACATAGAGCGCGTAGTGGTTCGCAAAGGAGCCACGGGCTTTGGAGCCTCGGTTGGCAGCGCGTGTCTTGATGTTGAGGTAGCCGAGAAGTGGACTCTCAGCAAGGACTTGGTCAGCGTCCTCGCCGAAGTAGCCCAGAAGGACTTGGCGGATGGTGGAGGTGAATCCATGCTCAACGACGTCGGATCTAGGCATTGGTGGGTCCCGTCCCGGCTTCGAGGAGAGCGCCTCCGTGAAGCCCGTTGGCGTTCTTCCGTGAATAGCTCTTGTCCAATGGTAAGAGCGCTTCGCCGTTGAGGTGGGTTGCGACGGCCAGTCGCCGCAGGCCGATCTTGACGTAGCCCTCGCTGAGCTCGATGCCGATTGACCTCCGGCCTAGCGCTCTTGCGACAGCACAGGTCGTGAAAGTGCCAGCGAAAGGATCGAGGACAATGTCGCCCGGATTGGAACTAGCCTTGATGATCCTTCGGAGCAGCGCCTCGGGCTTTTGAGTGGGGTGGTTCTCATACTCAGCCATGCGATAGCGCACTCGTGGGATGTACCACACGTTCCCGGGGACCTTGGTGGTCCTATAAGGTGCGGGAACGTCTTTGCGGTAGTCGATGAGTTTGCGGACCGCGCCCGTAGGTGCTTCGACCTCGATGTCAGCTGCATTGAATGTGTAGGCCTTCGGATCCTTCACGCAGAACAGAATCGGCTCATAGAGCGATCCGAAGTGCTTGCGGGCCTGGACTCCTGAGCTGTCGTAGTGCCACACAATGCGAGAATGGATGGTCACACGCTCACGGAGCCACAAGTCCAGATAGGGCATGGCCTGCGTGCTGGTCATGACATAGAGGCTCCCCGTCGGCTTGAGCTTCCTGAGCGCCACGTCGAGCCACTTGAAACACCAGTCGGCATAGGCTTGGTCTGAAGGCCAAGCGTCACTGAAGTCGCCGAACCGTTTGCCAAGGTTGTACGGGGGGTCTGCGAAGACCAGGTCTATCGAAGCGTCAGCGACCTTTGACATGGCCGAGAGGCAGTCTCCATGGTAGATCGTGACGCTGTCGCCATCGTAGCGGTCGAGCGGACGATTCTCGGTAATCCGGTCAGTCGCCGAGTCGGTCAACTGTGCGCACCTCACTAGCGTGGCAAGTGGAATTTGTCGCCCCAACATAGCACGGGGGTATCACGAGGACGCGGGTAGGTCCAGAGACGTGGCTTGGGCGAGATCGTACCTAGCGAGCTCGCTTCGACTTTCGCGAACGACGTGGCTCCTAGGCTATCGTGTCGCGCGCGGTGGGCCATCGTGAACGAACTTGGTACCGCCTAACGTGTGCGGGTAGCCCGCGAGCAAAGCGAGTCACGTTGATACGATGTTCGACGATGTCGCGTTACAGGTACTGCAAGAAGGCGGCGAGCAACATGAGGCCAAAGACGCCCAACAACCATTTGCGCCACTCGGGTACGAAAGCGGCGAATGCCAATGCCGAAGACGCTGCCATGAGCACAAGCTGCATCCCGACGCCGTGCTTATGTGTCACTATCCACTGCGGCCACTGCAGTCCGAACCACAGCAGCAGTTGCACCGCGATGAGCAGTACAGCAACGACCGCGGCGGACGCAATCGCCTTGCGGCGGCCGATGGTCTTAGCTGATCGCGTTGCCGATTCTGCCGCCTCGCGTCGCCCTTTCTCTTGCGCTGTCTCGGTCTCGGCCTGCCGGACCGACTCTGCCGCTGCAGCCGCGTCGTGTCCTGCTGCAAGGCGAATTCGCTCGGCCTCCTTCGCGTGGCGTGCGGCCTCGGCCGCAGCGAACTCCGCCCTCTCCCTCTCGGTCTCAACCTTGGACTCAAGCTCACGATTGGCGTTCTCGAGTTCAGCGCGCTTGGCTGCGGCCTCCTTCGCCTCCGTGGCGAACAGAGCAGTCTCTTCCACAAGCTGCTGATTGAGCCTCACAATCTCTGAGCCAATGATCGTCGCGGCCTCGTCGTCGCTCGTCTCTGCGGCGAGTTGCTTTAGGAGCACGTCGTTGGACAACATGCGAACGGCTGTGGCCTCCGGAAGGTCACCGTAGGCCGCCAGTAGGCTCAGCATCTTGGACGCGGCCCTGCCTGATCGACTCTGAATGGTTCTGAACTCGGGCAACGCAAACGTTTCAGCGAAGGCGCGGTCGTACTCGAGACTGCTCGGCACAAAGTACCGAAGAATCTGCCAGAGCATGTTGGGCAGCAGAACGCTAACCAGCACCCCGGTCCGCCGGGCGGCACGACTATCGTAGCGAAATAGCGTGTAGTCGCATGTGACAAGAAGCGCTCCGGCCTCGATGGTGCTCTTGGCCTCGGACCGCAATGCCCTCACTGTTGCCAGAACGCTTGCGTCGTGCTCCATGGCCGCCTCGGGCTTCTCCCGTCCCATTTCGGCAAGCTCTCTCTGATAGTCGGCGAGAATGGCGGGCGCATCGTCCTCTCCCGTCTGTGAACCCCGGTATATATCCACACCCCTGTCTCGAAGGAGTACGTCGAAGTGCTCCAGCGGCCGGAAGAAGACCGCCACGTCGGTGGGAGTGGACCCGTTTCGCCTGTGATACTCGAGTTCGACACCTGAGACTGCACCAACCTTCACTGCCGCACGGCTCAATCCCTGAGCCCAGCGCTTTCCGCCGAGCTCCCGCTTGTAGTACGCGAGCGTACTCCGAAGCTCAGCGGCGGTTGCCTCGTGGTAGCGGAGCTTGATCGGCAGCTTGTTGGCCGCGACCGCGTCCACGAGGCGGTCGGCCACCTCGATGAAGGGCCTACTGTGCAACCCCATGAATGCGAACAGGAAGTTGGTATCGAGAAAGACAACGAGCGGAGCGAGTTCCGCGCTCATTGTTGACGCGACCGAGGGAGACACATGCAGCGTGAAGAACGCGTGTGCCGTGTCCGCGAGGCGACCTATGTAGGAAGTCCGGTCCACATCCTTGGAAGCATTCATGAAGAACAAGGCGATCTGCCTGTTTGCGACTGTGTGGAGTTGCTCGGGGACGTGTCTGCTGATTGACTTGGCCTGAAGGGCCGAGAGGCTGACTTCATGCGCGTCGTCGGTCTGGACGGCAGGGTCGAGCAGCACGACGGTCTGCATGCCGTGGCGCGCGAACGCGCTCTGCATGAATTCCTCGAGGGCCAGCCAAAACGCGTCACCAGGCAGCGCGGGATCGAGACTGGATAGTTCGGCCAGCCACTGAGCTCGCACTCGGTCCTCGAGCGCCTGCTCCTCGGCGCATTCTCGAAGCACGTTGGCGCGAGCTTCGGAGGCCATGCCGAGCAAGTCATTCCCCGCGAGCAGGAGCTTGCCTTGAGCCTCCATCCCGTCGAGGACCTGGCGGAGGTCGTCGGGCAGGAGGTCGACGTGGTACTCATCCTGCAGCGCCTCTCTCAGGTGATTGAAATCCATCGGAGATTGGTCTTCGAGCCGGGCCATGTAGAGCGATACGAGCTGGGCAAGCACGTGCCGAGGCGTGCCTGTGTCAAGCACGGCGGCCGCGTTGCAGAGCCCCTCCAATACGAGTGCGGAGTCTTCTAGTCTGTCGCCCACGACCCCCCCCTGCCCACAGTCGCATGCCGATGCCATCTCGGAACCACGCCCAACCCGACCCGACCTCATCGAACGCCGCCTGCGCGGACTCGCCCGAGCGCGCTACGTTGGTGAACCTGCCCGAGACCGAAGATGATACGCCCCTGACCTGCGGAGTGGAGAACGACGGGCGGTTCGGAAGGCAGATGTCAGAGGTCGGTGCTAGAGTCGCCAGCATGGCTAAACCACTCAAACCCAACAGCACCAAGGGCGCGCTGAAGCTCCAGAGCCTCGGGCAAGTGCTCGGGTCTGCCGAACCCCTGCGCGACCTCGCCGACCAGGCCAGGACCCGGCTGAACGCGGGCGAATCCGAAGAGCAGGTTCGAGGCTTTGTTCTGCGCGAGGGCAAGCGCCTCCGGCTCTGTGGCCCACGGTCCCTTCTCCCGATTCTGTCCCGCAAGGTCCTTCGCATCCCCTTGAGGAAACTGCTACACGCCGTGGCCGACCAGCTCACCGCGCTCGCGGGCAAGAGGACAGTCGGCGATGCAGTCAACGGAATCCTCGACGAGATGGGTTTCGACGCCTGGTTCTGCGACTACGTGGTCGGCTGGGCCAGGACCGGGGAGCCGGGGCCGTTCTACGGTCCGACCGAGGGCGGCGTATTCCCGATCACGGTGGGCAAGGGCTCCGACGCGACGCCGATGGTGATAGCTGCGGCAGGCCCCTTCTCCGACCCGCGCGAGATCGCGCGCAAGTTCCTCGATACGTGCATCGACACGTTCCCCGACGCCACCTGGGACCGCATGGGGCTCAACGTCGAAGCCGCCCGGTGCGTCCGGCTGGGTCGAGAAGGCCGCACGGACTACGAGATCGCTGAGCTCCTGCTCGATGAGAACGAGCCGGGATGGCGCTACGTCTACGAGGACCCGGCAGAGTGGCGCGAGCGCCGCAAGACGGAGGCCAAGCGCGTGCAGAAGCTGCGTACACGATTCTGGAAGGATTACGGCGACAGTATTCTCGCGTTTGTGTCGCCGGATTCTGACTAGACGCCGGACACACTCACTTCCAAGACCACTACGGCTCTTGGAGGTGAGATGGACCAGCAGCGCGACTATCCCGGAAGCAACACTGTCGCATATTTCGCTGCGCACGGCGTCCGCCTCACCCTCGATGACGCTGCGAACCTGGTCCGGGTCTTTCTCCGCCTTTCCGACCTCGGCGCAATCTCAACAGCGCCCGCCGACGAGTGCCTCGGTTCCGGGCCGATCGCCCCGGCGTCAGCCGGGGTATCGTGCGCGGACCGCGGTGCCGGCGTCGGGCGCGGACGCTGCGAGCCGGGTGCCCTGGAGGGCCCCACCGTCTATAACATGGGGCCCTCTGATTACATCGGTGCCCAGAAGTGAGGGTCCTGTGGTCGGGAATCGACACCTTAGAGGCATCCTTTCGAGGTGATCTCCACGAAGCGGTGTGCGAATGGCTGGGTGAGCTCAAGAGCCGGGCGCAGGACACAGATCAGCCGCAGCCGTTCTCCGGGTTCGACCAGGAGTTCGTCGTGTCTGCCTCCGGGCTCAAACCGTGGAAGTGGGTGCTGGCGAGCGAGGACATGCACCTGCGCCTCAGCGACGCACGCAACGTGCCCAACGCCTCGGTCCGGCTGTCGTCGCTTGGGCTCGCCTTCTACGGAGCGGAGTCGCTCTACCAGCTCGCCGAGCGCCACGTCGCGGACCTCGGGCACCTGAGGCCAGCGGGAGTCTCCCGCGTCGATCTGTTCGCTGACGTGCAGGGCTTCGAACCCGACGCCGAGCTCATGGCTGGCATGGTGTGCCCGGCCACGTACCGCGGCACGCACGCCTCGGGCTCAACGGTCCAGACGTTCCAGTACGGCAAGGGCGAGATCGTCGCGCGTGTCTACAACAAGACCGCCGAGATCGTGAAGTCGGGCAAGGGCTGGCTGCGCACCATCTGGCGCTCCTGCGACGGCTACGACCCGGACGCGGACGTGTGGAGAATCGAGTTCCAGCTGCGCCGTGACTTCCTCAAGACCACCGTGGGCTGCAACGCGCAGACGGTCTTGGCTCGGCGCGGTGACCTGTGGCTGTCCGGGCTGAAGTGGTGCGAGCTTCGCATCCCCGAGGGAGCGAACCAGAGCCGCTGGCCACTGCATCCCGTGTGGGAGACGCTCGCCGCCCTGGAGCCCGGTTCCAGTCCCCACCCGCGCATCAAAGCGCAGAGCTACGCCGAGAGCTTCGAGTCTGTGGTGCCGCAGATCGCGGGGCTTCTCGTGTCGGCGTGCTCGGCTGTGGGGATGACAAACCTCGACTCGGCGCTTGATGAGATGGACCGCTGCGTTCGGGAGTACATTGACGACAAGGGCGCACCGTTCCCTGGTCTTGTTCGCAAGCGGATTCACAAGCGCCTCGCGGCGCGTTAGGAGACACCCATGGACCGCTGCGTCATCTACGCCCGCGTGAGCACCAAAGAGCAGCAGGATGAGGGCTATTCCATCCCGGCTCAGCTCAAGGCCATACGCGCCTTCTGCGCGTCTCAGAACCTCTCCCCCGCCGCCGAGTTCGTGGAGGCTGAGTCCGCGGGCAAGGCCGGGCGCAAACGCTTCACGGAGATGGTGGACTTCCTCAAGGGCGAGCCGGGTGTGCGCATCGTGGTGGCGCACAAGCTCGACCGCCTGTACCGCAACTTCACCGACCAGGTGCTTCTCGAAGAGATCGTGGGAGCTCGGGCGCGCTACGTCACCGGAGACGTTCCCGACTCTCCTCAAGGCGAGCTGCTGCGCGACGTGCAGCTCTCCGTCGCCAAGTTCTACCTCGGCAACCTGGCCGAAGAGGTCCGCAAAGGCATGGACGAGAAGGTGCTCCAGGGCGGCTGGCCGCATCGGGCTCCGCTGGGCTACCTCAACGACAAGCCGACGCGAACCATCGTGCTCGACCCGCTCACCGCTCCCCTGGTTCGCCACGCCTTCGAGCGTTACGCCTCGGGCGCCGTCTCACTCCCCCAGCTCTCCGACGAGCTTGCAGCGCAGGGGCTGACGCAGGGCTCGGGCCGCAAGCTCGGTGCTCCGACTCTCCAGCACATGCTGTCGAACCCGATCTACTGCGGGCGCATCCGTCACAAGGGCACCATCTTCCCCGGAGCGCATGAGCCACTCGTCACACCCGCGCTGTTCGAGACGGTCCAGGACACGCTTTCGGGCAAGCGCAACGGCACCAAGTCACGCCGGGTGTTCGCCTTGCGCGGCGTCATGTACTGCGGCGAGTGCGGCTGCATGATCACGGCAGGCGTCCACAAGGGCCACGTGTACTACCGCTGCACGCACGGCAAGGGTGCGTGCTCCAACCGCGCATACACCCGCGAAGAGGTGCTCACCGCGCAGATCGACGAGCTGCTCTCCCGCATCGAGCTGTCGCCGGAGCTGATCGACGCGCTGGTCGCCGACGCCAAGCTGCTCGAAGCCGAGAAGGTGCCTTCGAGGGATTCCGAGCGAACCTCGCTGCAAGCCGAGATCACGGCGAGTGTGGCGCGCCAAGGCAAGCTGCTCAATGCGTACCTGGACGATGCGGTACCGGCAGACGCCTACCGCGTGAAGGCCGAAACACTGGCCCAGGAGCAGAGAGCTTTGGAACTGCGCCTCTCCGAGCTCACCGAAGCACCGTGCAGCACATCGTCGCTGGTCGCGGACCGTGCGCGTCTGGCCGGGGGTGCGCGTCTGCGGTTCGCGGGCGGCACGGATGAGGAGAAGCGCGAAGTCGTCTCAGCGGTACTTTGTAACCTCACGGTCACGGACGGCCGCATAGCCTCCTACCAGTACAAACGCCCCTTCGGAGTCCTCGAACAAGACTCCAAAGGGGCGTTCTCACATACATGGTGGGCGATGTAGGATTTGAACCTACGACTTCTTCCGTGTGAAGCAAGATAGACCCCAATTCGGCTAGCGTCAACGCTCCTACCAGCGGCGTTTCTCGCCAGCTCATCACCACAATTGCGCAATCACTCTCTATTCCGTACACGTCTCCGTACGGTTTCCGTACATGGCAATCATCGGGTCGACCAAACCGCCATCCATTCGCAAGACCCTTCTCACTCCTGCCCACTCTACCTCCCCCGAAGGACTCGAGTCACCGTTCGCCAACCTCGCGACGCGAAGGAACCCTCCCCCGATGATCCGGAGAAGGGCTCTCTGCGGGGTGATATGCCGCTACTTCAACTTCTTTGATGGCCGGCCGGGTCGCGTGGGACCGCTGGAGTCCTTCGTGCGCAGGTAGATCTTCTGGTCCGCCTTGCTCACGCTCACATAGGCGACGGTGGACAGCGGCTCGCCGTTGGGGCCCGGAGTGTCCTTCAGCGCCACGCGCAAGCTCTGGGCGACGGCACTCCACTTGCGATCCATCGTCTTGAAGTCGATCTCTGCCATCTCATCCCCCCTAGCGACAAAGCGCTTCACCATGCGGGGGAAGAGGTCGCTGGAGCCACGCTTCGCGGGCGCGACCTTGTCCGGCTCCACCTTCAGCATCACCTTGTCGAGTTCCTCATCACTCATCTCGCTACCCACTCGATTCACCTTCTTCGTTGTCCATCACTGATACCTGTCAATTGTAGAGTATTACACCCTCAGTGTCAATCCTACTGTATAGCGGCGTTTGATTTAGTCCGGAATCGACATTTCGAACCACCGGAGCGGATCGGGAGGCACTGCAACCGGGAGAAACGGGGCTCAGAGACATCTGAGCGCGGCTGTGATTGCCGAATCCCGCCCCACGCGAGGATTTGCCCAGGGGAGCGATTCCGACGCAGGAGAAAGGCGCTGGTGGAAATGTCGCTGAG